>ERZ507026.133-NODE-133-length-45893-cov-8.257537_pt1 | contig 45893 bp, 45 predicted proteins | sample MGYA00512876_ERZ507026 | MGnify/ENA metagenome assembly ERZ507026 | reverse complement strand
AGCCTCCCTTTCCTCGGACTTTTATTTCCCTGTCCAAGAAATGGGAGGCAGTTCAGCACGAGGTCTCGGCTCTTTGCTTAATTTAGTGGGCTGCGGGCTAGTGGGCTTCTTTCTCCTTCTCCTCCTCCTTGATCTCCCAGTGAATCAGGAAGGTGAGCGCAGCCCTGAGCGCGATGATGCCGGCCACGGTGCCGATCTCGTGCCAGTCGCGGACGATGACCGTGCGGAGGATCTCGCTGCCCAGCTTAAACTCGAGACCCATGGCGAGGCCCTTTGCCAACGTGAGCTTAGTCTCCGGGGAACGCTTTAAGTAAAGATGGAAGCCGTGCAGGCCGGAGTAGATGATGATTCCAACTCCGATGAACTCGAACAAAAGAATGGCGACCTCGACGATTTGCTCCATGCATGCATCAAGCACACCCAAAATACCTGCCATTTTGCGGCCTCCGCGTGTTCAGCGCCGTTTAGTTGCGTACCTGCATCAAACAAAGAAAGAAACCCAAAAAGCCTACTATTCGCAATATTACCATTTTTGATTATAAAAAGAACCCTGTCCCGGCGCCCTGATACCGCCCCGCGCGGCTTGGGTACCCTAACCGCATGAGCATAAAAGGCGCCCGCGGCGGCATTCCCGCCGCGGGCGCTCGAGGCGATGGGGGGGAATCCCATGTCCGACGCAAAGAAGAAGATCGAGCGGCTGAGCTTCGACTCCGCCGAGTCGATGGACCTGTTCCAGCGCTATTCTCACCGCATGGTGCGCATCCAGACCGAGTTCGTCGACGGGTTCTGCGCGCTCGCCAACCTGGGCCCCGCCGTGACCGTCTACGGAACGGCGCGCTCCAAGGAGGGAGATCCCGAGTACGAGCGCGCCCGCGCGGTCGGCGCCGCGCTCGCCGCCCGCGACGTTGCCACGATGACGGGCGGCGGACCCGGAGCCATGGAGGCGGCAAACCGCGGCGCCCACGAGGCGGGCGGCATGTCGGTCGGCCTCTCCATCGAGCTGCCGTTCGAGGAGGAGCCCAACCCCTGGGTCGACATCGCGCTGCGCTTCAGGTACTTCTTTGTGCGCAAGGCCATGTTCAGCTGGTACTCCAACGGCGCCATCGCGATGCCGGGCGGCTTCGGCACCCTCGACGAGCTCTACGAGCAGCTCACCCTCATGCAGACGCGCAAGACCGAGAAGGTCCCGCTCGTTTTCGTGGGCAAGGACTACTGGGGCGGCATGTTCGACTGGATGCGCTCGGCGCCGCTCTCCTACGGCTACATCAGCCCCGAGGACATCGACGGGCTGCTTGTGACCGACGACGTGGAGAAGGCCGTCGCGGCCGCGTGCGCAGGCATCGAGTGCTAAGGCTGACGTGTCGCTAACACTGCGCTGACGTGCCCTTTTCTTGGTTAGCCGTACTTTTAAGGGACGTCTAACCAAGGAGAAGAAATGACAGAAGAAGAACGCCGCGCTGGCCGAGCTCGGCCCCGCGATCACGGTGTTCGGATCTGCGAGGACCGCCCCCGACGATGCGATGTACGCCGGCGCGCGGCAGGTCGGGGGGCTTATTGTAAAGAAGGGCATCGCCACGATAACCGGCGGCGGCCCCGGCATCATGGAGGCCGCCAACCGCGGCGCCTTTGAGGCGGGCGGCATCTCGGTGGGCCTCGGCATCGAGCTGCCGTTCGAGGAGAGCATCAACGAGTGGGTCAACCTCGGCATGACGTTCAGGTACTTCTTTGTGTGCAAGACGATGTTCGTCAAGTACTCGCGCGGCGCGATCGTTTTCCCCGGTGGCTTCGGCACCCTCGACGAGGCGTTCGAGGCGCTCACGCTCGTGCAGACCCACAAGGCGCCCGCGATGCCGATCGTCCTGTTCGGGCTCGAGTACTGGGGCGGCCTTGTGGATTGGCTGCGCGGGACGGTCCTGCGCAGCGGGAAGATCTCGGCCGCGGACCCCGACCTGTTCTGCGTGACCGACGATCCCGAGGAGGCCGTCTCGGTCGCCTGCGCCGGCATCGGCAGGTGATAGTATCTGGGGGCGCGCTCTGGCGCGGCGCCGGGTGTCCGGCCCCGAGGACTCGGGCGCAGGATCCGGGTGTCTATCGTCTGCAGGGGAGAAGTGTATGATCAAGGCGGCGTTTTTCGACATCGACGGCACGTTGCTGAGCTTCAAGACGCACAAGCTGGCGGCATCGACCAAGGCGGCGCTCATCGAGCTACGGAGCCGCGGCGTCAAGTGCTTCATCGCGTCGGGACGCCCCGAGTACCAGCTCCCCCCGTGCATCCGCCGCGGATTCGAGGGGTTCGACGGCTTCGACGCCTACGTCACCTTCACGGGGTCGTGCTGCTACGACGCCGAGGGCACCTACTTCGAGGTGCCCATTCCTGCCGATGACGCGCGGACGGTCGTGGGCCAGGTAAAGGAGGGCCTCTACGAGGCGCTCGTGCTGCGGAAGGACCGCGCTTTCGTCACCCGGCACACGCCGGCCGTCTGCGCCGTCGAGAAGAACGCCGGGCTCACCTACGACGAGGACGACGTCGAGCGCGCGCTCGAGGGGGATGTCATTCAGTTCTGCGCCTTCTTGCCGCCCGAGGACGAGCACATCGTCACGGATGCGGCGACGGGGGTGCTGACCACGCGCTGGTGCGACTACTTCTGCGACGTGGTGCCCGCGAACAGCAGCAAGCCTGCGGGCATCCGCGCCACGCTCGAGCGCTACGGCATCGCGCCCGAGGATTCGATCGCGTTCGGCGACGGCGGCAACGACGCGTCGATGCTTCGGATGTGCGGCATCGGCGTGGCGATGGGCAACGCCTCGCCCGACGCCATCGCCGCCGCCGACTACGTGACCGACGACGTCGACCACGACGGCATCGCGCGGGCCCTCGATCACTTCGCCGGGCTCTGGCGGCGCTGACTGCCGCGCGGCGCCGCCCGGCGCTAAGAATCCGTGGGTCCCAGCTCCTCCGGGTCCGTTCCTGCCAAGAAACTGCCAGCCCCAGCCCCTCCGGGACCGCGTTCGCTAAGAATCCCCAGGTTCCAGCTGCGAATCGATGGCTGGAACCTGGGGATTCTTAGCGCTAGCACTGCTTGGGCAGCTGGGACTCGGCACTTCTTCGCGCCTGTGTCGCCCAAACAAGCTGGAACCCGCGGTTTCTGAGCGCCCCCGGCGCGGTGCCGGCAAGAAGGGCGCTTGCACCGCCCGTCAGCGCGCGAAGTCCTCGGGGTTGGTCGCGCTGGCGGGCTCGTAGATGTCCACGAGCGAGAACGTGTGGGCGTCCTCATCGAACTCGTAGGTGTACAGGCTGCAGTTGGCCAGGTGTCGCGGCGCCTTGATGCGGGCAAGTGCTGCCCAGTGGTTGCGGAAGATGCGGCCGGTGGTCCCGTGCGAGACGGCGAGGGCGCTGTGCACGCCCGGGCGGCTCATGAGCTCATCGAGGGCGGCGCAGACGCGGCGCTCGACCTCGTCCTCGGCCTCGCCGCCGTAGGCCAGGAACTTGTCGAGAAAAGGACTCGTGGGCTGGCCTTCGACGTGTTTCTTGCCGTCGAGGCTGCCGAAGTTTATCTCCATCAGGCCGTCGCTCGTCTCAAAGCCCTGCGCCGCGCGCTCGGGCAGTGCGCACTCGAGCGTTTGAATCACGCGGCCGAGCGGGGAGCAGAGAATCGCGTCGAACTCGATTCCCGCCTCGCGGATGTGCTCTCCTGTCTCGGCGGCCTGCCTGCGCCCAAGCTCGGTCAGCGGGGAGTCCGCGTGCCCTTGCCAGCAGTTGGCCACGTTGAGCTCGGTCGCGCCGTGTCGCATGAAGCGCAGATACTTGGTCATGAATCGCCTTTCTGAGCGGGTTTAAGCCCGGCTAGTATAAACTTGCGTGCGCGTACCCATGTAAGGAGAAACACAGTGATAAACAAGGACCTGGTTAAGCTCGTGGTCACCGACGAGGACGGGACGTTCCTCGACCTCGGCGGCGAGGACTTCTCGCGCGAGCGCTTCCGTGCCGTTTTCGAGCGCATGAGCGCCGCCGGCTGTCGCTTCGCCGTCGCGACGAGTAACCAGAGCTTCCAGGTCGTCGAGATTTTCGGCGAGCTCGCGCCGAGCATCTCGATAATCGCCTCCAACGGCGCCTACGTCGAGCCGCAGGGCAAAGAAGCCCAGGTCAGCGTGATGTCTCCGGACGCCGTCGCCGACGTGCTCGCCGCGCACGCCGACCATCCCGAGATTCCGCTGTGCGCCGTCTGCGCGGGCGGGGCCTTCGTCGAGCGCGGCGCCGACGCCGACTTCGTTGCCGAGATGACTATGTACTCGCACAACATGCGCCACGTTGACTCGCTCGCCGAGCAGGGCCCGACGACCGACGTCCTCATGTACTGGTCCCGCGTGGACGAGGCCGACCTCGCCCATGCGGTCGAGCTCCTCGACGCCGCCACGGGCCCCGCCGTCAGCGTCGTCGACTCCGGCTTCGGTGGCGGGTTCGGCTATCTCGACGTCGTCCAGCCCGGCGTCTCGAAGGCGACGGGCATCCGCGTCCTCATGGACGCCTTCGGGATCGGCGCCTCCGAGGTCATGGCCTTTGGCGACGCCGGCAACGACGCCGAGATGCTGCGCCTCGCCGGCGTCGGCGTGGCCATGGGCAACGCCTCCGACGAGCTCAAGTCGATCGCGGACCTCGTCTGTGACCCCTGTGAGGAGCAGGGCGTCCTCAAGGTCCTCGAGGAAGTCTTCGGGAGGTAACGTGGACTACGCGCAGATCGCACGCTCCGCCGACCTGATGCTCGGCGCGCTTACGGCCCGTCTCGACGGGCAGGGGAGGGTGGTCCCGTGCCGTTTCACCGCCGCACAGGTCCGTGAGCTCGGCGGCATGGCCGCCTGGCATCCGCGCCTCTACCGCGAGATGGCCACCTGCACCGCCGGCATCAGGCTCGAGTTCGAGACCGACTCCGCCCACCTTGCCTTCGAGGCCCAGATGGACCCGTTTCCGTCCGGCTCCCAGGCCATGATCGACGACATGCTCGACGCGAACCCCGGTGTGCGCCCGCCCTACGACGGGTTCTCGCTCGACGTCGACGGCAAACGCCTCGGCGTCCGCGTGCCCGGCCCCGACGGTTACGTGCGCTTCGCCTTGGGCGCCACCCCCGGCAGGCGCCGTCGCGTCCGCCTGTGGCTGCCGTGCCTGGCCGGCTGCCGGCTGGGCGCCGTCCTCGGCGACGGTGCTTTCGCCGAGCCGGTCGCGTGCCCGCCCGACCTCCTGGTCCTCGGCGACTCGATCGCCCAGGGCTTCACCTCGCTCGACCCGGCGATCAGCTGGCCTGCGCTTCTTGCCGACTCGCTCGGGCTCGGGCTCGTGAACCAGGGCGTGGGCGGCCAGGTCTTCCAGCCCGGCTCGGTGGCCGACGCGGCCGCGGCCACCGACCCCGCCCTCATCGTCGTCGAGTTCGGCGCCAACTATCGCTTCGAGCCGTGCCGCGCCGCGGCCGTGGAGCGAGACGCCGGCGCTTATCTCTCGGAGGTCTCGCGCGCCTGGCCCGATGTGCCCACGCTCGTGCTCACCCCCGCCTTCCACCTCGAGGGCCGCTATCCCACGCACCCCGAGAGCTGCTTCGCCGACGTCGCCCGGATCACGCGCGACGCCGCCGCGCGCCACCCCCAGATGACGGTGGTCGACGGCGAGTGGCTCCTGCCGCCCGAGCCGTCCTTCCTCATCGACGCCTCGGATCACCCCGGCCCCAACGGGCAAGTGGCGTTCTATGAAGAGGTGCGAAGGCAAGTAATGCTTTTGCCGGGAAGAAGTGCCAGCTCAGAGGCTTAATGGCGTAGGCGAATTCACGGCATGTCCATAAAATTAGGCCTAGTTTCTCCATATTCACAACTTCGGCGGCGAAAACGGCTACAATGCCTGCCGTTCCGTTGGGCGGTGATTTCCTACCGCTCGCCGATTTGCCGATTTCTCAACATGTTGGAGGAACTATGGCTAACTTCTTCTCCGCCCTTGAGGCCGAGTTCGACGAGGCCGTGCGCGGCCTTGCCGCCGACGACGAGGGCCTCGTCAAGGCCGACGCCTATCTCTCTTCCGCACACGCCGCCCACCGCCGCGGCTCCCTTCCTTGGTCCGCCACCCCGCTGGTCCTGAGCGCGGGGCAGGAGCAGCTCCTCTCCGGCGCCGCCGAGACGCTCAGCTCCGTCATGAACAAGGTCACCAAGCTTTACCTCAAGAAACCTTCCTTCCGCGCCCTCTTTGGCTTCGCCCCTGAGGTCGAGGAGCTCACCCTCGTCCCGACCGGCTACGAGGCACTCGTGCCCCTGGCACGCGTCGACGTCGACTTCAACGGCCGCACCGGCGCGCTGCAGGTCCGCGGCATCACCGTCGACGGCTTCACCGGCCTCACCTCGACCGTTGAGGTTACCCGTGCCGAGCAGATGACCTCCGCCTACCGCGCCTTCGCCGAGAGGCACCCCTCCATCGAGGCCCCCGACTCCGTCGAGGCCCTTGTCGAGGCCCTTCGCGCGACCTACGGCACCTGGGCCAACGCCAACACCGGCACGCACCACGCCGACTCCCCGGCCCTCGGCATCGTGGGTTATCCCGAGGAGGCCGATCTCGACGAGGTGGCCGACATCTGCGAGCGCCTCGGTGAGCAGGGTACCTATGCCCGCTTCGTCGACATCTGCAGCCTGCGCGTGGTCACCGCCGCCGGCACTTCTCGCCTCGTGGACGAGAACGGCCCCATCGACTGCGTCTACCGCCTCGCCACCTCCGAGGAGATCGCGACGCGCCCCTGCCCCGGCACCGAGGCCCTCGTCGAGGCGGCCCGCCGCGGCCTCGCCTGCGTCATCGGAGGCTTCTCGACCTGGTCGTGCGGCACCGACGCGCTCTTCTCCGTGCTGCGTTCCCCGGAGGCCATGAGCGTTCTGTCCGACGACGAGATGGCTTTCATCGAGGAGCACGTCCCCGCGCCGGGCTCCGAGTCCTCCGTCGCCGGCGAGCGCCTCGGCCTGTTCGTCTTTGGTGGCAAGCTCGCCGGGGTCTTCCCCGGCAGCGCCGAGAAGGACATAATGGGCGAGTGCCGCGACCACGTGTTCCGCGGCTGCCTCATCGTCCGCGAGTAGCGCGGGCGCGTGGGCCGCTCGGGAGGTGCACCCCCAGATGCAGCAAGGCTTGAACAAACTCGCCCCGGGCATGACCGGTGAGCTGACGCCCGCGACGGCCGCCGCCGTCGCCAAGCGCATCGAGTCGGGGAAGCTCTCGCCCTTCGCCTGCAGGAACGCCTCGGCCATCCGCCGCAGCTCCGCCGAGCGCGATCGCGACACCGCGATCCGCCCCGCCTTCGTTCGCGACGCCGAGAAGATCGTCCACCTCCCCGCCTACAACCGAATGTCCGGAAAGACCCAGGTCTTCAGTTTCCGGGCCAACGACGACCTCTCGCGCCGCGGGCTTCATGTGCAGCTCGTGGCGCGCGTCGCTCGCGACATCGGTCGCGCCCTGGGCCTGAACCTCGACCTCATCGAGGCTATCGCGCTCGGGCACGACCTCGGGCACACGCCCTTCGGCCATGCCGGCGAGCGCTTCCTGAACGACGCCTTCCACGCCCGCACCGGCCGCTGGTTCTTCCATAACGTTCAGTCCGTGCGCGTGATCGACGTGCTCGGCGGGCGCAACGTGAGCCTGCAGACCCTGGACGGCTGTCTCACGCACAACGGCGAGTTCGAGCAGCAGGTCTTCGAGACGAGCGGCCTGGCGGAGTTCGGCACCTTCGACCGTCTGGTCGCCTCCTGCTGGGAGACGGGGGAGGGCGCCATCGGCCATCTGCGCCCGATGACCCTCGAGGGCTGTGTCGTGCGCATCTCCGACATGATCGCTTACGTGGGCAAGGATCGCCAGGACGCCATCCGCGCGGGGATTCTGGGCGAGGACGCCTTCGACGACGGTCTGGGCGGCGCGTACAACTCCTGGGCGCTCCAGGCGTTCGTCGTGGACGTCGTCGAGAACAGCTTCGGCCGCGACCGCATCGCCATGAGCGAGGAGGGCTTTTGCGAGCTGCGCCGCGCAAAGAGGGAGAACTACGAGAAGATCTACGGCGCAGGCGAGGTCAACAGCGGGCTCGGCCGCGAGTGCGCCCAGCTCTTCGACGCGCTCTACGACCACGAGCTCGCGGCCCTTCGCGCCGGTGACGAGTCGTCGGCGATCTTCTGCCAGCACGTTCAGGGCTGCGAGCGCCGCCTTTCGCACTACGGCCGCACCTACGACTGGGAAGAAGACCTCGACCAGACCGTGGTCGACTTCATTAGCGCGATGACCGACGACTACTTCATGGCGACCTGCGAGGCCGTTTTCCCCGACTCCGCCTCTCTCTTTCCCCTCCGCGGCTACTTCCCGTCCACCGTGCGCCCGTAGGGACCAAAAAATGCGCTCTTCAAAATGCAGGTCAGTCGCGGCTGCAACCCGCAGAACATCCCCTATGCGTTAGGTTATTTATTCATTTAACTACGTGCGCCGAAGGCGCAACTCAATTCCCGTCCCTCTAGATTGCTCCGCAATCGCGCGGCCGAAGGCCGGGAGGGGGCGCCTTGTGTGCAGCAAAGTGCTTTCCGAGCGTGCGAAGCGCGTGAGGTCACTTTGCGCACACAAGGCGCCCCCTCCCGGCCCCACCCCCTCGCGCGATAGCGTACAATCGTTCCAATGGAGACCTTGTTCACCCGCATAGAAACCGCCCGTCGCAACGACAACGCGCCGCTCGCTGCCCGCATGCGCCCCCGCACGCTCGAAGGCTACTTCGGCCAGGAGCAGGCGGTGGGCCCCGGGTCGTGGTTGCGGCGTGCCATCGAGCACGACACCTTGAGCTCGGTGATTCTCTACGGCCCGGCCGGCACCGGAAAGACCACGCTCGCGCGCATCATCGCCCAGACCACGCACGCCGAGTTCGTCGAGGTCAGCGCCATCACCGGTACCGTTAAGGATCTTCGCCGCGAGATCGAGGCCGCCGAGAGCCGGCTGCTGTCGCAGGGCCGCCGAACCATCCTCTTCGTCGACGAGATCCACCGCTTCAACCGCAGCCAGCAGGACGCGCTGCTCCATGCCGTGGAGGACCGCACCGTCGTGCTCGTGGGCGCCACGACCGAGAACCCCTACTTCGAGGTCAACTCCGCCCTTATCAGCAGAAGCCGCGTGGTCGAGCTGCGCCCCTTGGACGACGATTCCCTGCGCCGCATGATAGAGCACGCCGTCGCCGCTCCTGAGGGCCTTGCCGGGGCCTTCGCGCTCTCCGCCGAGGCCGAAGACGAGATCGTCAAGCTCGCCGGCGGGGACGGCCGTGCCGCCTTGACCTCGCTCGAGCTCGCTAGCCAGATGGCCGCGCCCGCAGATCCCGCGGCAGCCGCGCCCACGGCGGCCGACCCCGTGACCATCACCGCCGAGCATGTCCTCGAGGCCAACCCACGCCACGGCCTGAGCTACGACAAGTCCGGCGACATGCACTACGACATAATCAGCGCCTTCATCAAGTCGATGCGCGGCAGCGACCCCGACGCCGCGCTCTACTGGCTCGCGCGCATGCTCGACGCGGGCGAGGACCCCAAGTTCATCGCGCGCCGCATCATGATCGCGGCCTCCGAGGATATCGGCAACGCCGATCCCCAGGCCCTTCTCGTTGCCGAGGCCGCCTTCCGCGCGGTCGAGGTCATCGGCCTGCCCGAGTGCCGCATCAACCTCGCCCAGGCGGCCGTCTACAACGCGCTCGCGCCCAAGTCAAACGCCGCTGAGGCGGGCATCGACGCCGCCTTGGCCGAGGTCAGGCAGGGGCCGCGCCGAGAAGTGCCCAACTACCTGCGCGATCGCCACCGTCCCGGCTCCGAGGAGTACGGCGCCTACCTCTATCCGCACAACTACCCCTGCGGCTGGGTCGATCAGCGCTACCTGCCCGAGGGCCTCGAGCGCGGCGCCTTCTACCACCCGAGCCCGCGCGGCTGGGAGGCCTGGCGCGAGGACGCGCGCGGCCGCGACATCGCCGAGTCGGACGGGGCCGCCGAGTCGAGCTAGCCTGGGGCCCGAGGGCAGGAAGCGCCGCGGCTCGCTGGCGTGCCCGCGTCTTTCGGGGCTACGCTGGCATGGTCAAACCTTTGATGCTGGGAGCCCCAAACGGACCTCCTGCTTACCGTGGCCATGCCCATTATGCTCACCCAGACCGTCGCCGTGTTCCTCATGATGGCGGTCGGCGTGGCCGTGCAGGCCGTCGTGATCTGGACCTACTGTGCCTTCGCCATAACGTGCGACCACACGGTGATGGACGCGCGACGTATCGCCTCAAACCCGGCGGCCGCCGCCGTCGCCGCGGGCTTCTTGCTGTTTTTGCTCTCCGCCGTGCCGGCGCTCTCGCTGCTGATCCTCCTGCTTGCGTCCCTCGAGCCGGCGATCAAGGCCGTGCTGCTCATCGGCTCCATGTGCCCCGCGGGCACGACGGCCGCGACGCTCTGCCAGGTCTTCGGCAAGGGGGACTGCCGCTACGCCGCCGGCCTCGCGGCCATGACGGCGCTGCTCTCGATGGCCACCATGCAGCCCGCTCTGTTGGCGGGGCTGCTCGTCTTTTGGCGTTGCCGTTTGGGTAGAATATGGAAGCGCGCGTCAAAGCGCCTGTAAACGAACCCCTCAATCCGGAGGCCCACGCATGGATTACCTGAACATCGCCCTTATCGTGCTTGTAGTGGTGGCCGTTTGGGCCGTCGTGGAGGTCGCCCTCACCGTGCGCTCCGCCCGAAAGAACATCGACGAGGTGTCGTCCTCGGCTCACGAGGTCATCGCTCAGACCCAGCCCATCGTGGCCAAGCTCGACGGCATGGTCGACGAGCTCGAGCCCGCCGTCAAGCAGGTCCCGGCCATGGCCGCCAAGGCGAATATCGCCATGGATTCCGCCAACGCCTCGCTCGACAGCGTCAACGCCATCCTCTCCGACGTCTCGCTCGTCTCGGGAACCGCCGCCGGCGTGACCGAGACCGTAAACGGAGCCGTCCAGGGGGCCGCGAGCTCCGTGGCCAAGGCGGTAAAGAAGGTCACCGGCCGCGGCGCCGACGTCGAGCCCGCACGCACGCTTTCGGCCGCCGCCGGCTCCGAGGGCGACGGCTCCGTGACCATCGGCGAGCGCCCGCGCCCCGAGCGCAAGCCGACCTCCTACGTCGTCTACGGCGAGACCACAAAGCCCGCCGACGACTCCGCCGCCGCGGACGCCGAGTAGGGGAGGGTCGATCATGACGAACGAGTGTCCCTGCGCCCTCACCGTCCCCGCCGTCCCCGCCTACGCCCGCGTTGTGCGCATGTGTGCCTCGAGCCTCGCCGCCGTGGCCGGCCTTTCCGTCGACGACGTCGAGGACGCCCGCATGGCGGCCGAGGAGGGCTTCGTCTACGCCTGCGCCACCGGCCAGGACTGCGTCTCGTGCTCCTTCGCCCTTGACGCCGACGAGCTCATCATGGACTTCTCGCTCGGCGAGGACCTCGGCGCCGCCGACGCCGACGAGTCGCTCGACCTCGTTGAGGTTCTTCTCGACGCCATATGCGAGGACTTCGGCATCACTGAGGACGGCGGGACCCTCTCGCTGATCCTTGCGACAGGCGGTGCCCATGACGAGCAATAAGGAGGCCGAGAAGGCCGTCGACGAGAAGGCCGCGCAGGAAGGCGCGGCCGCGGGTTCCGCCGCGGAGGCGTCCGCGGCCCGCCGTCGCCTGCGGCGGGCCTCCAAGGGCAAGCCCGCCTGGGACAAGGAGCGGACCCGCGAGCTCTTCCGCCGTTACAAGGAGGAGGGCGACGAGGAGGCCCGCGAGCAGCTCATCGTGAGCCACGTCAACCTCGTGCGCTACATCGCCGCCAAGTTCAAGAACCGCGGCGAGCCGCTCGACGACCTCATCCAGGTCGGCACCATCGGGCTGATCAAGGCCATCGACCGCTTCGACCCGTCGCGTGGCCTCGAGTTCACGACCTACGCCACGCCCACCATCATGGGCGAGATCAAGCGCCACTTCCGCGACAAGGGCTGGACGATCCGCGTCCCGCGCCGCCTGCAGGAGCTCTCCGCCAAGGTCAACTCCGCGACCGATGAGCTTACCGCGCGGCTCCAGCGCAGCCCCTCGATCGAGGAGGTCGCCGAGTACCTGGACACCACTGCCGACGAGGTCCTCGAGGCCATGGAGTCCTCCAGCGCCTACAGCTCCGTGCCCCTCGAGGCGCAGGGCGGCAATGAGGACGACGACGCGCCGTCCGTCATCGACCGCTACGCGAGCGTCGACGGAGACCTCGAGGCCTCCGACGACCGCATGGTCCTTGAGGGGGTCATAGGCGAGTTCCCCGAGGCCGACCAGCAGGCCATCCGCATGCGCTTCATCGACGGCATGACACAGGTCGAGATCGCAAAGAGGCTTGGCATCTCGCAGGTGCAGGTCTCCCGTATGCTTCGCCGCGCCCTGCGCCGCATCCAGGACAAGATCGACCCCGACGGGCTCATGCGATGAGCGCCCTCGACGAGGATCCCCAGGGGCTCTCCGAGCGACGCCGCGAGCGCACCGAGCGCTGGCGACCCCGCATGCTCGCCGTGTGGACGGTGGTTGGGGTCTTCGTCGCGTCGTGGCTCGCCATCGGCGCGCTCGGCTTCGTCGGACAGGCGCTCGAGCTCATCCTCGTCGGCGGCGTGGCCGGCTTCATGTGCAGCCCCATCACCAACCGCCTCGAGGACCACAAGGTCCCGCGCGGCGTTGCGGCCCTGATCTCGCTTGTGCTCCTCGTGGTCGGCGTCGCCTTGCTGCTCAGCGTGATCGGAGGGCCGCTCATGCGCGAGCTGCTCGTCTTGCTGCGCAACACGCCGGCCTACATCGACCAGGCCCAGAAGGCCCTCGCGGAGTTCTGGAACACCTACGGCGAGTCTGCCGATCCCCACGTCCAGAACACCGTCAACCAGGTCGTGGGGACGTTGTCGACTATGGGCTCCACGATGGCGAGCGACCTCGCGCGCCAGATCTCGAGCGGCCTTATAGAGAACATCTCGAGCATGGTCACCGACTTCACCACGGTGTTCCTCGGCCTGGTGCTCGCGTACTGGGTCGCTAAGGACTACCCGCTCATGGCCCGCGAGCTCGCCGCCATCGTCGGCCCCGGCCACAGCCGAGACGTCACGCTCATGCTCGCCGTGCTCTCGCGCTCGACGGGCGGATACATGTTCGGCACGCTCATCACGTCTGTGGCCAACGGCCTTATGGTGGCGGCGGGCCTGGCCGTGGCGGGGCACCCCTACGCCGCGCTTTTGGGCGCGCTCACCTTCGCCATGCACTTCGTGCCCGTCATCGGGCCGATGATCTCGTGTCTGCTCTCCGTCCTTCTCGCCCTCTTTGTGAGCCCGGCGCTCGCCGTCGCCACCATCGTCATTGCCATGGTCGCCCAAAACGTCGCCGACAACGTCCTCTCGCCCATAGTGATGCAGCGCTCGGTGCAGATCCACCCGGCGCTCTCGCTCGTGGGCATCATCGTGGGCGGATGCTTGGGCGGCGCCCTCGGCATGGTGCTCGCCGTGCCCCTTACCGCCGCGATCCGGGGCTTCTTTGTGTACTTCTTCGAGACAAGGACCGGCCGCCAGATCGTGTCCGAGTCTGGGGCGCTCTTCCGCGGCACTGCGTACAGGTCGGCCGACGGCAAGCCCCTGCCCGAGCTCGACGCCCTCGACGACGCGACCTTCTTCGAGGGCTCGCGCCTGCGCGGCGCGCTGTCCGAGGAGGATCGCGCCATCATCGAGGGCCGGGCCGCCGTCTGCTCCCGCGACGAGAGACGCGCAAAGAAGCCCGAGGACGGCGAGGGGACCGGGGGCGGCGAGTAGCGTCCCTCTTGCCATCGGCGCCCGCCGTGCGCTACGTTGGCGGCGGTCGGGAAGCCATCCATATGTGCTTTTTTGCGAGGGGCGTACGCGGCGGTATACTTCAGTACCGTATGCGTAGATTCACTGCCCGATCGCAAGGGAGACACATGAGCACCGCCGACTACAAGACCATGACCACCGCCGAGATTCGCGAGGACTTCCTCAAGTTCTTCGAGTCCAAGGGCTGCAAGCTTTGCCCGTCGTCCTCGCTCGTTCCGGACGACCCGTCGCTGCTGCTCGCGAACGCCGGCATGAACCAGTTCAAGGAGTACTACCAGGGCTCCAAGACCATGAAGGAGATCGGCGCCTGCTCGTGCCAGAAGTGCCTGCGCACGAACGACATCGACAACATCGGCGATGCCCGCCACCTCTCGTTCTTCGAGATGCTCGGCAACTTCTCCTTCGGCGGCTACACCAAGGCCGACGCCATCGCCTGGGCGTATGAGTTCATCACCGGCGACGAACACCTCGGCCTTCCCAAGGACCGCCTGTACATGACCGTCTTCGAGGACGACAACGAGGCCATCGAGCTGTGGCACGAGCAGGGCGTCTCCTACGACCACATCTCGCGCCTCGGCGAGGAGGACAACTTCTGGGCCGCCGGCCCCACCGGCCCCTGCGGCCCCTGCTCCGAGATCTACTTCGACCAGGGCGAGGAGTACGGCTGCGGCAGCCCCGACTGCGCGCCGGGCTGCGACTGCGACCGCTACCTCGAGTTCTGGAACCTCGTCTTCACCCAGTACGACCGCCAGGAGGACGGCTCGATGCCCGAGCTGCCCCACCGCAACATCGATACCGGCATGGGCCTCGAGCGCATCGCGGCCATCATGCAGCACAAGGGCACCAACTACGACGGCGACCTGCTGCAGTCGCTCATCGGCGTCGGCGAGAGGCTCTCGGGCCATGCCTACGGCACCGATGCCGCCAAGGACCGCAGCCTGCGCATCCTCGCCGACCACTCTCGCTCCGTCACCTTCATGATCGGCGACGGGATCCTGCCGGGCAACGAGGGCCGCGGCTACATCCTGCGCCGCCTGCTCCGCCGCGCCGTCTACCACGCCCGCCTCATGGGCATCGAGAGCCCGTTTATCTCCACCTACGTGGACGAGGTCACGCGCCTCATGGGCGCGGACTACCCCGCGCTCGTCGAGCAGAACGCCCTCATCCAGGGCATCGTCCGCGCCGAGGAGGAGCGCTTCGGCGCCACGCTCGACGCCGGCGAGTCCATGCTCGAGGCCGAGTGCGCCAAGCTCGCCGAGGGCGAGGCCCTTCCCGGCGAGGTCGCCTTCAAGCTCCACGACACCTACGGCTTCCCGATCGACCTCACCCGCGAGATCTGCGAGGCCGCCGGCCACGACGTCGACATGGACGGCTTCGACGCCTGCATGACCGAGCAGAAGGAGCGCGCCCGCGCCGCCGCCAACCGCGACGCCTGGAGCAACTTCAACGACGTCTGGACCGGCCTGTCCGACAAGCTCGGTGCGACCGAGTTCTGCGGCTACGACGACGACTCCGCCGACGGCTGCCGCGTGGTCGCCATCGTGGCGGGCGACGCCGAGGCCGAGTGCGCCAACCCCGGCGACGAGGTCAGCGTCGTTCTCGACAGGACTCCGTTCTACGCCGAGATGGGCGGCCAGTGCGGCGACACCGGTAGCCTCACCGACGGCGGCTCCCTGCGCGTCCGCGTGAGCGACACCAAGGGCAAGAACGGCCTCTACGCGCACGTCGCGACCGTCGAGGAGGGCACCCTTCGCGTGGGCGACGTCGTGACCGCCGCGGTCGACCACGGCCGCCGCGAGCTCATCCGCCGCAACCACACCGCCACCCACCTGCTCGACGCCGCCCTCAAGCAGGTCCTGGGCGAGCACGTGAGCCAGGCCGGCTCCTTCGTGGGCCCCGACCGCCTGCGCTTCGACTTCACCCACTTCGAGGCCATGACCGCAGACGAGCTCGCCCGCGTCGAGGGCCTCGTCAACTCCGAGATCTTCGCCGCCGAGCCCATCGTCACCAGCGTCATGGGCATCGACGAGGCTAAGGCCTCCGGCGCCGTCGCCCTCTTCGGCGAGAAGTACGGCGAGACCGTCCGCGTGGTCTCCACCGGCGCCTCCGACGCCCCCTTCTCCCGCGAGCTCTGCGGCGGCACGCATGCCCGCAACACCGCCGACCTTGGCCTGTTCAAGATCGTCTCCGAGAGCTCCGTGGGCTCCAACGCCCGCCGCATCGAGGCCGTGACCTCCATGGGCGCCATCGAGCACCTCGACGAGCAGCTTGAGCTTCTTGCCAGCATCGCCTCCGAGCTCAAGTGCCGCCCCGCCGACGCCGCCGAGCGCGTCTCCGCACTCAACCACGAGCTTCGCGACACCCGAAAGAAGCTTGAGGCCGCCACGACCGGCGCCGGCTCCAACAAGGTTGCCGAGGCCTTCAACGCCGCGGTCGACCACGACGGCTACAAGCTCGTCGTCGCCCGCCTCGACGGCCTGTCCGGCAAGGACATGCGCTCCGCCTGGGACGGCATCCGCGACGCCGCCAAGGGCGAGCCCGTTGCCTGCGTGATCGCCTCGGCCACCCCCGACGGCAAGGTCGCGCTTCTTGCCGGCGGCACCGACGCCGCCGTCGCCTCCGGATTCATGGCCGGCAACATCGTCAAGGCGATCGCCGGCCTCGTCGGCGGCCGCGGCGGCGGTCGCCCGAACATGGCTCAGGCCGGCGGCACCGACGTCTCGGGCATCGACGCCGCGCTCGACGCCGCAAAGAAGGAGCTCGGCCTCTAGTGCGCGCGCTTGCGCTTGATATCGGCGAGGTCCGCGTCGGGGTCGCGGTGAGCGACCCCGACGGACGCATCGCCTCGCCTGTCTGCGTCCTTCCCGCGGCGGAGGTCCTCGCGCACGCGCGGACCTTCACCCGCGTCCTCGAGGACTGGGAACCGGACGTGCTTGTGTGCGGGCGGCCCATGACCTTGGCGGGGGAGGAGGGGCCCCAGGCCGAGCGCATCATGGGGCAGGCCCGCGGGATCGCGAAGGACTGCGGGCTTCCCCTCGAGTTTGCCGACGAGCGCCTGAGCTCGGCCGAGGCGAAGCGGATCTTGAGGGAGCAGGGCTTGAACGAGCGCTCCATGCGGGGCAAGGTCGACATGGTTGCCGCCTCGCTCTTCTTGCAATCCTGGCTCGACGCCAACGTCGACAAATAATTAGCAGATGATAGATAAGGCTCATCGATGACCACACCTAGCAACGACCAACAGCGTCCGCGCCGCCGCGCCGCCCACTTCTCCGAGGCCCCTAAGGCCAAGGCCGCGCCCATGCCCTCCAGGGGCGCCGTGGCCCCGCGCCAGGCAGGGCCCGCCCCCAAGGCCCGCGCCGCGACCAACCGCCGGCCGACTCCGCGCGGCGGGAGGGACTCCTCCGCGCTCACCACGAACCGCATGTCCGGTGCGGCCGCGCGCGCGACTCGCCGCGCCGGCAGCCACGACGTCCGTCGCGAGAAGACCAAACGCCGCGGCGGTGCGGGGCTCGTCATCGGCGGCGTCGCTGCCGTTGTCGTGGTCGTGCTCGCCATCGTCCTCGTCGTCGTCCCGTCGCTCACCAATTCCGGCGGCGACACCCAGCAGATCGAGGTCGGCCAGGTCGTCAACGTCACGATTCCCGACGGCGCCGGCGCCCAGGCGGTCGCGCAGGCGCTCTTCGACGCCAAGGCCATCGAGGATAAATCCGAGTTCCTCAAGCAGGTGAGCCGGATGAACGCCGGCGAGAGCCTGAAGAGCGGAAACTACGTGATCACGGTTGGCGGCGACCTCTCGAACCTGGTCGAGCTATTGGCCGCCGGCCCCAACGCGAGCGGCATCGCGCTCACCATCCCCGAGGGCTACACCGTCGCCCGCATCGCGGACGCGGTCGAGTCCACGCTCGGGATCTCGGCAGACGAGTTCAAGGAGCAGGCCAAGGCCTCTAACTACGTGGCCGACTACCCCTTCCTCGAGGGTGCCGCCAACGACTCGCTCGAGGGCTTCCTCTTCCCCAAGACGTACTCCTTCGGCGAGGGGGCGACCGCAGACGGCGTGATCCGCGCGATGCTCACTCAGTTCCAAAACGAGATCGCCACGCTCGACCTGAGCTACGCCGAGGGTCGCGGCCTCACGGTCGCCCAGATCGTCAACCTCGCCTCCATCGTCGAGAAGGAGTCCACGCCGAGCACCCAGGGCGCCGTCGCGGCCGTCTTCTGGAACCGTCTCGAGAACAACGGGGAGCCCAACTACGGCTTCCTCCAGTCGGACGCCACCACCGCCTATTCTGTGGGCCACGACCCGAGCGCCGAGGAGGTCCACGACGAGAGCGACCCGTACAGCACCTATGCGCACCAGGGCCTCCCGCCGACGCCGATTTCATGCCCAGGCCTTGCCTCGCTGCAGGCCGTGTGCGCGCCTGACGGCGAGTACCTCGACAAGGGCTACTATTACTTCTTCTTCTACAACGACAAGGACGGCAACGTCCAGTACGCTTTCAGCAAGACCTACGAAGAGCACCAGCAGGCCATCCGCAATGCCCAGAGTCAGTAGGCGCCTGTCGGCGCGTGCCTGGCGCTACGTCGCAAGCGCCAAGGCCATCGATGTGCATGGTCTTGTGGACGCGGGCGTCAGGCTCGTGCTCCTCGATCGCGACAACACCGTCGTGCCGCGCGACACCAAGCGCCCGCCGGCGTCGGTGCTCGCGTGGCTCGACGAGGTCCGAGCAGCCGGGATAAAGACGTGCGTCGTCTCGAACAACTTCCACACGGGTCAGGTCCAGTCCTCCGCCCGCGAGCTCGGATGCGCCGCGGTCGACCACGCGATGAAGCCCGCCCCCTTCGCGCTCGAGCGCGCTATGAGGCTGGAGGGGGAGGGGCCCGAGGCCACCGTCATGGTCGGCGACCAGGTGTTCACCGACGTGGTCGCCGCCAACCTCGCGGGCGTGCGCGCCATCCTCGTTCGGCCCCAGTCCCGCCGCGACCTCTGGTACACCCAGATCTTCCGCATCTTCGAGCACCTCGCCCTTCTTGGCGCCACCTTCGAAGGCGAGTAGCACCTGCAAATTCAGCCCGCCTGATTTGACTGCCAAATCAGGCGGGCTGAATTTGCAGGCGGGCGTTCGCGAAACGCACCCGTTACCGCTTGCGTGTAGAATCGATGCCAGATAACAGCGAATGGGGTAACGGTGGTTCTAGAGAATCCGAGATACATCGTCCACGAGGGGTGCGACCACATCTTTTTCGTGGGATTTCTCGGCGCGGGCAAGTCGACGCTCGCGCGCAACCTCAGCGCGCTCTTTCACCGACCGTGCGTGGACACCGACCGCATGGCCGAGCGGATCTTGGGTAAACCCATATCAAGGGTTTTCGCCGAGGACGGCGAGCCGGCCTTTAGGGACGCCGAGACGCGCGGCCTCGCGAGCCTCCTTGCAAAGAAGTCCCTGCTGGTAAGCTGCGGCGGGGGAATCGTCGAGACCGAGCGCAATATCGAGCTCATGCACGAGATGGGCACGGTGGTGTTCCTTGACGGCGACCTTGCCGACTCGATGCGCCAGATCAAGAACACCGCCCGCCGCCCCGACCTCGGCGACGCGCGCCAGGCCGAGCGCCTCTACCGCCACAGGCGTCCCCTCTACGAGGCGAGCGCTGACATTCGGATCGACATCAGGAACAAGAGCTTTGAGCAGGTGGCCCTCGAGAGCGGCCAGCTGCTCTGGGAGAAAGGCCTTCTATGAGCGAAGAGACCACCGAGACGGCTAATCTGCCGCTGGCCGCGGAGCCTGAGGAGAACCTCGCCGCGGCCGCTGAGCCGCCGGCCGCGGAGCCCGCGGCCGCGACCCAGCCCGAGCCCGTCATCGAGATTCCCACCAAGCGCCAATGGGTTACCCTTCGCGGCTCGTCCATGGACCTGCGCGTGGGCGCCGGCATCGTCGACGGCATCGCGCACGACATCTCGTCGGCCATCGGCCGTCCTCGCGCCTGCGCGCTCGCGGTCGAGCCGGGCGCGCCCGCCGACCTCGTCGAGACGCTGCGCCGCGGCCTTATCGACCAGGGCTTCAAGGTGCACGTCTTCGACCTCCCGGCGGGCGAGGAGGCCCACGCCTTCTCGTCCATCGAGAAGGTCTTTGCCGGCCTCGCCGAGGCGGGCATCACCTCTGACGACCTCGTCGTCGCCGTCGGCCACGAGGGCGCGCTCTCGCTCGCGGGAGCCGCCTGCGCCCACTGGTGCGGCCAGGTCATGATCGCCGAGGTCCCGCTCGACCTCGCCTGCGCCATTACCGCCGCCGTGACCCCGCGCGGCCTCGACGTCGCTGGCCGCCAGCGCATGGTCGTCCTCGACGGCACCGCCCGCTTCGAGATCTGCGACCTTGATGTGCTTCTTGCCAACAGCACCGATGAGGACGTGCTGTTCGCCCGCGCCATGATGGTCGCGGCCGCGATGGCCGACTCCGACAAGGCCGTCGGTGCCCTGTGGGACGCCGCGGACGAGGTCGCTGCCGGCGATAAGTGCGCTCTGGTGAGCGCGCTCACCGAGTGCATCCGCAGCAGGGGCAAGGTCGTCTCGTCCTCCTCGGTCGCCATCCGCCAGTCCGCGGAGTACGGCCAGACCCTTCGCCGCGCCCTGCGCGCGGTGCTGGGCGAAGGCGAGCCCGAGTCCGCCCTTCTTGCCGACGCGATGCGCTTTGCCGCCCGGCTCTCGGTGGCGGGGGAGTACCTCTCGATTGACGATATGTTCACCCAAGACGAGCTGCTCGAGCGCCTGGGCCTGGGCACCGTCAGGGCCGCAGTCGACGCAGACGAGCTCGTCGCCGCGATCCAGAAGGAGCGCTTCGCCCGTACGAACCGCTTCATGCTCGCGCTGCCCCGCGCCCTCGGCCGCGTCCGCCTCACCGCCGTCGAGACCGAGACCCTGGCAGAGCATGTGCGCGCCTGGTGCGCCTCTCGCTAGAGCCCGCGGGCTGCGGCCTCGAAAACCAGCTATCTAAAACGGCTGCCTAGGCAGCAAGAAGAAAGGAACGAAACAATGGCAGATGCCGCTGCATGCGCCGGGCGCGTCGCCCGTCTCCGCGAGCTCATGGCCGACCGAGGCTACGACGCTGTGATCTTGCGCAACAACCCCGACCTTCGCTGGCTCACCGGCGCCGAGCGCACCTTCGACGACGAGGTCGCCCACACCGCCTTCATCACCTCCGAGGGCCAGTGGCTCCACACCGACTCGCGCTACTTCAACACCTTCCGCGAGCGCCTCGGCGCCGACACTCCCTGGCAGATCGACGAGGACATGACGACCCCCGCCGCTTGGGCCGCCGCCCGCGCCGCTCAGACCACAAGTCGTGTCGTCGCCGTCGAGGACACCTGCGACCTCGCCTTCTTCGACGCCTTCCTCCACGAGTGCAACGCCGCCTCCGTCGCCTGCCTGACCCCGCGCCTGCACGGCGACATCTGCGACCTGCGCATGATCAAGGACGCCGAGGAGGTCGAGCTCATGCGCCACGCGCAGACGATCACCGACGCTGCCTTCGACCACATCTGCGGTTTCATCAAGCCGGGCCTCACCGAGCAGCAGATCCGCGTCGAGCTCGAGAACTTCATGTTCAACAACGGCGCCGACGCCCTCTCGTTCGGCTCCATCATCGCGGCCGGCCCCAACGGCGCGAACCCGCACGCCCAGCCCGGCCAGTACGTGGTCAAGAAGGGCGACATGATCGTCATGGACTACGGCGCCGGCTACCACGACTACCACTCCGACATGACCCGCACCGTCTGCGTGGGCGAGCCCACCGACGAGCAGCGCCACGTCTATGACGTCGTGCGCGAGGCCCACGAGGCCTGCGCCGCCGCCGCGAAGCCGGGCTGCATCGGCACCGACATCATGGCGATCGCCGAGAAGGTCATCGGCGACGCGGGCTACGGCGACTACTTCAAGCACGGCCTCGGCCATGGCGTGGGCATTCAGATCCACGAGAACCCGAGCTTCAACCGCCGCTGGATCCGCCCCGTGCCCGAGGGCTCCGTCATCACCATCGAGCCGGGCATCTACCTGCCGGGCAACTTCGGCGTTCGCCTCGAGGACTTCGGCCTCATGACCGCCGACGGCTTCGAGCCCTTCACCGCCTCGACGCACGAGCTGGTCTGCATTCCCTGCTAGGAGGATTTTCGGCTAAGTCGACAGGCACTTATTTCTTATTGATTTCTTAGGCACTCGCCGAATGGTAGCAAGCAGTCGGCGAGTGCTTCTTTTTTAGAAATAAGGGCTTGTCGTTCAAACAACTTACGAATTTCTGCCTGTTCTTCTCAACAAAACCGCTACAATCATGAACGTGTTATGGAGCGGGAGCGAAGGATTCGTGAAGTACTCCAGACCTTTCCGCTGTTCGTAACTGTACGTATTGGGTCCGCAACAGAAAGGGAGGTATGCGGTGGTTAGCATTGTTCTAGCCAGTCACGGGACGTTCTCCGAGGGCATCAAGATGTCCGGCCAGATGATCTTCGGCCCCCAGCAGGATGTCGCCGCAGTGACGCTCATGCCCGAGATGGGGCCAGACGACCTCAGGGCAAAGATCCTCGAAGCCGTGGAGGGCTTTGAGGAGAAGGACCAGGTCCTCTTCCTGGTCGACCTCCAGGGTGGAACCCCCTGGAACCAGATCTCGCTCCTGCTCGACGAGCCGGGTCACGAGAACTGGGTCGCCGTCGGAGGCATGAACCTGCCGATGGTCATCTCCGCCTACGGGGAGCGCATGGGCGGCGGCACCGCCGCCGAGGTCGCCAAGGCGATCTACCCCGAGGCCAAGTCCGGCGTCTGCGTGAAGCCGGAGTCCCTCGCCCCCGCCGACGCGGCGCCTGTCGCGGCGCCGGCACCGGTCAAGCAGGGCGCCATCCCCGAGGGGACGGTTCTGGGCGACGGGCACATCAAGATCGCCGCGGTGCGCATCGACACGCGTCTGCTCCACGGTCAGGTCGCCACGGCCTGGACCAAGCAGATTGCGCCCGACCGAATCATCGTCGTCTCCGACGGCGTCGCGCACGATCAGCTCCGCAAGACCATGATCGAGCAGGCAGCGCCTCCGGGAGTCCCCGCCAACGTCGTGCCGATCTCCAAGATGATCGAGGTCTCCCGCGATCCCCGCTTCGGCGCAACGAAGGCGTTCCTGCTCTTTGAGACCCCGCAGGACCTGCTCAAGTGCATCGAGGGCGGCGTGGACATCAAGAAGGCCAACATCGGCTCCATGGCCCACTCCGTCGGCAAGGTCGTCGTCACGAACGCCATCGCCATGGGCGACGACGACGTGAAGACCATTGAGGCCCTCCGTGCCAAGGGCGTCGAGCTCGAGGCCCGCAAGGTTCCCTCTGACTCTTCCGAGGATATCGACGCAATGCTCAAGAAGGCCAAGTCCGATCTGGCCTCTGCAAAGAAGTAAGGAGGATGGGTAATGAACCCAATTACGATTCTGCTCATCGTCGTCGTGGCTTTCCTTGCTGGTATGGAAGGCATTCTTGACGAGTTCGAGTTCCACCAGCCGCTGGTGGCCTGCACCCTGATCGGCCTTGTGTCCGGTCACCTTACCGAGGGCATCATGCTGGGCGGCTCGCTGCAGCTCATGGCCCTCGGCTGGGCCAACATCGGCGCCGCGGTCGCCCCTGACGCGGCTCTGGCCTCCGTCGCCTCGGCCATCCTGATGGTCCTCGGCCTCAATGGCGGCACGGCGGATTCCCAGGGCGCCATCACCGCCGCCATCGCCGTCGCCGTCCCGCTGTCCGTCGCCGGTCTCTTCCTGACCATGATCTGCCGTACGATCGCCACCGGCATCGTCCACATCATGGACTCCGCTGCCGAGAAGGCGGACTTCGCCGCCATTGAGCGCTGGCAGGTCATCGGCATCCTGATGCAGGGCGTCCGCATTGCCATCCCGGCCGCGTGCCTGTGCTTCATCCCCTCCGAGGCTGTCACCGCTGCCCTCGACGCCATGCCCGCATGGCTCTCCGGCGGCATGGCCGTCGGCGGCGGCATGGTCGCCGCTGTCGGCTACGCCATGGTCATCAACATGATGGCCACCGCCGAGACCTGGCCGTTCTTCGCCCTCGGCTTCGTCCTCGCCGCCCTCTCCGAGCTCACCCTCATCGCCCTCGGCGTCATCGGCATCTCGCTCGCGCTCATCTACCTTGGCCTCAAGGACATGGCCAAGCAGGGCGCCGGCTCCGCCGGATCGGGCGATCCGCTCGGCGACATCTTGAACGACTACGAGTAGGAGGGGAGTGATTAACATGGCAGAGAACAAGGTCACTCTTTCAAAGAAGGATCGTCAGGCGGTGTGCTTCCGCCACCAGTTCCTCCAGGGTTCTTGGAACTACGAGCGCATGCAGAACGGCGGCTGGTGCTTCTCGATGATCCCCGCGATCAAGAAGCTCTATGCGAACAAAGAGGATCAGGCCGCCGCGCTCAAGCGCCACCTCGAGTTCTACAACACGCACCCGTACGTGTCCGCTCCCGTCATCGGCGTCACGCTCGCCCTTGAGGAGGAGCGCGCCAACGGCGCTCCCGTCGACGACGTCGCCATCCAGGGCGTCAAGGTCGGCATGATGGGCCCGCTCGCCGGCGTCGGCGACCCGGTCTTCTGGTTTACCATTCGCCCGATTCTCGGCGCGCTCGGCGCTTCCCTCGCGCTTAGCGGTAACATCGTCGGCCCGCTGCTCTTCTTCATCCTCTGGAATATCATCCGCGTCGCCTTCCTGTGGTACACCCAGGAGTTCGGCTATAAGGTGGGTTCCTCCATCGCCAAGGACCTGTCCGGCGGTCTGATGGGAAAGATCACCGAGGGCGCCTCCATTCTCGGTATGTTCATCATCGGCGCGCTCGTCGAGCGTTGGGTGTCTATCTCGTTCACCCCGGTCGTCTCGCAGATTACTCAGTCTGAGGGCGCCTACATCGACTGGGCCAACCTGCCCGCCGGCGCCGAGGGCGTCAAGCTGGCCCTGACCCAGTACAACTCCATCGGCGCGACCGCGCTCGATCAGGTCAAGACCACCACGCTCCAGGGCAACCTCGACCAGCTCATTCCCGGCCTCGCCGCCGTGTGCCTGACGCTTGGCTGCTGCAAGCTCCTGAAGAAGAACGTCAGCCCGATCGCCATCATCCTCGGTCTCTTTGCCATCGGCATCATCGGCCGCCTCGTCGGCTTCATGTAGGACGTGGTCGCCTAAGCGACTTCACGGGGCCGCTTCCCTTTCGGGGGAGCGGCCCTTCTTTTCAATCGACCCGACAGGAGGCCGGCGCATGGCGCAATCACAGAACACCAAGGTCGAGTACACCGTAAAGGCTGCCTCGATGATGGGGCTCGCAACCTACGGCGATGTCATGATCGGCGACGTCGCGTTCGAGTTCTACAACGAGAAGAACCCAGAGGACTTCATCCAGATCCCCTGGGACGAGGTCGACTACGTGGCCGCCGAGGTCTTGTTCGGCAAGAAGGTCGCCCGCTTTGCCATCTTTACAAAGAAGAACGGCCACTACACCTTCAGCACGCGCGACAACAAGGCGACGCTGCGCGCGATGCGCGGGCACGTGCCCGATGACAGGCTGCAGAAGAGCCCCAACGTTCTCGATGTTATGAAGGCCGGTGTGCGGAGTCTGTCGCATCTGGGCCGCTAGGCCGCCTGGTGCTATAATTCTCCAAATGTATGCAACCTGCCCGCCAGGGCAACAAAGGAAAGAGAGTCTTTCGATGCAGCAGATCAGCACCGCCGAGTTCAAGAACGGCATGGGCCTCAAGATCAAGGATAAGATCTATACCCTCGTCGAGTTCCAGCACGTCAAGCCGGGCAAGGGCGGCGCTTTCGTTCGCTATAAGCTCAAGGACCTCCGTTCCGGCCGCGTCATCAGCGACCAGACCTGCAACGCCGGCTCTAAGTTCGACTCCGTGATGCTCACCACCAAGGAGATGCAGTACCTCTACAACGACGGCAATCACTACTACTTCATGGACATGGAGACCTACGACCAGATCCCCGTGTCCGAGGAGTTCATCGGCGACAACGCCAAGTGGTTCAAGGAGAACGACACCTGCCTGCTCATGTACGCTGACGATGACCTCCTCACCGTCCAGCCCCCGATGTTCATCGAGGCCGCCATCACCGAGACCGACCCGGGCTTCAAGGGCGACACCGTCCAGGGCGGCAGCAAGCCTGCCACCATCGAGACCGGTGCCGTGGTGCAGGTCCCGCTGTACCTTAACGAGGGCGAGGTCATCAAGATCGACACCCGCGAGGGCAAGTTCGTCTCCCGCGTCTAGTCGTCAGCACATCAACCGCAGGCCCCGGCGCATGCCGGGGCGGCTTTTCCAACGAGGAGGGTTCCATGGCAGAGAGCGAGCTTAACGTCTCTGGTATCGGCATCTCAAAGAGCGTCGTCTCGACCATCGTGAGCCTCGCCGCCAAGCGCGTCGACGGCGTCGCTTCCGTGGGCGGCAACGACATTGCGTCGAGCCTCATCTCCGTGTTCACGAGCCGCACCGTCTCTCCGGAGGTCGCGGTCGAGTCGTATGTCGAGGGCGATGCCCTGCATGTGGTCGTGCACCTCGCCGTCTTCTACGGCTATCCCTTCACCAAGCTCGCGGACGATGTCCGCGAGGCGGTCGCCGATGCCGTGACCGAGCAGATGGGCGTCGCCGTCGACGGCGTCGACGTCTGCATCGACAGCCTCGTCTTCCCGAAGGAGTAAGGTGGCAGTTCGATTCGGAGGGCGCACCCGCGCCCGCAGCCAAGCGCTGCAGCTCATGTTCCAGGCCGAGGCGTCAGGTCGCACCGTGCCTGAGGTACTCGACGGCGAGTACGCCCTCGACAACGGCCCGCTTCGCGACTTCGCGCGCGAGCTCGCGGTGGGCTGCGACGGGGTCCGCCACGACCTCGACGCCATCATCGCGACCCGCTCCGAGAGCTGGGCGATCAATCGCATGCCTGCGGTTGACCGCAACCTGCTGCGTCTCTCGCTCTACGAGATGATCTTCGTACCCGAGGTCGACGTGCCCGTTGCCATCGACGAGGTCGTGCGCCTCGCCAAGTGCTACGGCACCGACGAGTCCTCGAAGTTCATCAACGGCCTGCTCGGCCGCGTCGCTGACGACCTCGAGGCCGGCGTTGACGTCGTCGCCAAGGCCCACGAGGACCTCGCCGCCCGTGGCGAGTCCTCCGCCGACGTCCAGTATGCCCTCGAGGGCGGCAAGAACGACGTCTGGGAGGAGCCCGAGGACGAAAGCGAGCCGCTGCCCTTCGGCGCCGACCTGGGCGACGAGCTCACCGGCGGCATCTGGTACGTCGAGGGCCCGGGCACCATCGAGGAAGACGACGAGGACGTCTGGTAATGGCCCGCGTCGACACTTCCAAGTATCAGACGTTCCCGCAGATCACCGAGCGACTCGACGACATCGTGTCTCAGGTGCGCGACAAGGACGTCTCGCTAGAGCGCTCGCTCGACCTCTTTGACGAGGCCATCGCGCTCGGGTCCAAGGCCGTCGACATGGTCGACGCCACGGACTTCTCGCCCGAGGAGGCGGCCCAGCTCGAGGAGCGGGTTGCCAATAAGGGCGAGGCCGCTGGCGAGGATGCATCGGGCGGCGAGGCGGTCGAGGCCGCTTCCGCCCAGGAGAACGCATAGTGGCAAAGAAGCGTCGGCTTGACGAGGAGCTCGTCGAGCAGGGATTCTTTGCATCGAAGGATGAGGCCTTGCGCGCCGTCATGGCGGGCGAGGTCTCTACTTCTGACCGTCGCCTGACCTCGGCGGGGGAGCGCGTGGCCGTTGGCCTTCCGCTCCACGTCAAGGGGCATGGCGCATTCGTGAGCCGCGGTGGCTTGAAGCTCGAGCGCGGCCTAGACGCCTTTGGGGTGGACCCTGCGGGGCTCGATTGCCTCGATGTGGGCTGCTCGACCGGCGGCTTCACCGACTGTTTGCTGCGTCGCGGCGCTGCCCACGTGACTTCGGTCGACGTCGGCTACGCGCAGTTCGACTGGGGCCTTAGGCAGGATGCCCGCGTTCACCTGCTCGAGCGCACAAACATCGTGGACGTCCCCGGCATCGTGGGGTCAGGTGCCTTTGACCTTGCGGTATGTGATGTCTCGTTTACCTCGGTGACCTGTGTGCTGCCTGCCGTGCTGGAGCTTCTGCGCCCTGACGGTCGCTTCCTCACATTGGTCAAGCCTCAGTTCGAAGCCCCCCGCGAGGACGTGGGGGAGGGCGGCGTCGTCCGTGACCAGTCGGTGCGCGACGCCGCGATCGCGCGCGTCCGCGAGGCGTTCGAGGGCTCCGGCCTTGCTGTGCAGGGTGTTTGCGAGAGCCCTATCCACGGCGCTAAAGGTAACATCGAGTACCTTATGCTCGGTGTCCGCGGGGCTTAGGGCTTCTTACTCTGTGATTACAAGGTCGGCGCGTGTCGGCCTGGCGTGCTAAGGTCGTGGCATCGTCGCTGAAGAAGGGCATGACATGACCGAAACCGAAAAATCAATCGATACCTTAATCGTGTACTGCCATCCATACGAGATGAGCCTGAGCGCCGCGGTGCTCACGGCCGTCGAGGCGGGGCTCGACCGCGTGGGACGCTCCTTCGAGGTCTGCGATCTGTACGCTGACGGCTTCGACCCGGTGCTGCGCGCCTCCGACCTCGCGCTTTACGGCGAGGGTGGGACGAACGATGAGCTCGTCCGCCGCTATCAGGGTCAGCTTTCGCGCGCCCGCCACCTGGTGCTCGTTGCCCCCGTGTGGTGGAACGATATCCCCGCCATGCTCAAGGGCTGGATCGACAAGGTCATGCTTGTAGGTTTCTCGTGGGAGGCGACGGGCCACGGACTTTCGGGCACGCTCGGCAGCATCATCGAATCGGTCGACGTCTTTACCACCTCCGCCGAGCCGACCGAGCACCTGCGCGCCTCCATCATGGCGACGCTTATGGACGGCACGTTCGCGCAGCTCGGCGTCGAGCACAGGGCATGGCACAACTTCGGTGGCATCGATCTGTCGACGCCCGAGGACCGAAGGGATTGGCTCGCCGAGGTCGAGAGAATTGCGGCAGGGGAGGTTGCGGCATGCTAGAGGCTCTTGCGGTGGCGGTGGGCGGCGCGGCGGGAAGCCTCGGCCGCTGGGGAATCGGCCGCGCGCTCGGCGCCGTGCTGCCGGGGCTCCCCGCGGGAACCTTCGTCGCCAACGTATTCGCGGGCCTGGTCATCGGCCTCGTGAGCGGGGTTAACGCCGCTAGCCCGCTTCCACCCGAGATGAAGTCCCTTCTTACGGTGGGGCTTTGCGGCGGACTCTCCACGTTCTCGACGTTTACGAACGAGACCTTCGGCCTCATGCAGTCCGGCAACGCCGCCGGCGCGGCGGCCAACGTGGCCGCCAACGTCGCCGTGTGCCTTCTTGCCGTTTGGGCGGGCACACGCCTCGGTACCGCCATGGCCGCTTAAACCGTACGGTAACGTCTAACTCCCACACAGCGGACGCATTTTGGCCGAAACCGGTCCGAATGCGTCCGCTGTGTGGGAGTTAGGCGATCTGAGGCTCGTTGCGAACGTGAGTGTTATAGGCGGGCGGCTTTCTGCCGGATCGTGAAGAACTGCAGCAGAAGGAGCAGCAGCAGGATCGCCATGCAGACGAGCGAGCCGACGACGGCGCCCGAGAGCCCCGCGAAGTTGACGAGCAGCATCGACACAGGCACGCTGAACGCGAACGCGGCGCCGTAGTAGAGCGTGACCTCGCTCTGGGCGCGCAGCACGGTGATGATCTGGTAAAGGAAGTCGACGCACGCGCAGACGCCGCCCGTGCCCACCATGACGTAGACGAGGCTTCGGAACTGCTCGAAGTCGAGGCCGTACATGAGGTTGAGCATCGGGATGCCAATGGTGCCCATGAACAGTGCCATTACTCCCGTTGTCAGCGCGATCACGCCGATCATCGCGAGCACGAGCAAATCGAAGCGGTGGCGCTTCTCGGGGTCGTCCCAGATGCGCGCAAGCCTTACGAGCTGCGGCTTGTACACGAAGGCGCTGATCATCAGGATGGTGTGCGCGGGGAAGTACATGGCGTTGTAGTAGAGCTGGTTGTCGTAGGACAGCGCACCTTCCATGGCGAACTTCGGCATCGAGTCGATCATGTTGTACAGGAACAGCGCGGCAAACAGCGGCCAGCAGGCAGAGAAGAGCTCTCGCACGCCGCGAAGCGTCGCCTTGTCGCCGCGGTCGGTCTCGAAGAACGCGAGGGGTATGCTGAGCACGACCAGCGAGCCCACGGCCGCAATCGCCATGCCCCAGCTCGCCCATGCGAGGTTGCGGGTCAGAAGCAGCACCGCGGAGAACGTGACGAAGCTGCCTGCGCAGCGCACGCCCTGCGAGAGCCCGGCGAGGTAGAGCTTGTCCTTTTGCTGCAGGCGCCCCTCGTAGACGTCGGCAAGGCCGTCGACAGCGCGGAACACCAGCACGCCCATGCAGATGGACATCATCGGGTCGGCGTACTCGCGCGTCCTGCAGTAGGCATAGCCCACGAGCAGCATCGCCGCGCAGGTGATGACGCGATGAACCTGGTAGTCGGCGAAAGACTGCATCTCGTCGATGTCTGAGACCTGGTAGGTGCGCGTGCCGAAGTTCGCGAGGAACAAAAGAAGCGTGCCGATGGTGAACGCCATCGAGAAGAGGCCGGCCTTCTCGGCGCCGACGATCCAGGTGCACACCATGGTGAGCAGCGGGAACAGTGCGCCCCAGGCCGCCTGACCGCAGGTGTTGAGCACGTAGTCGCGCGTGGTCTGGTGGGCGAGGTACTGCTCGGAGCGTGCCGACTCCTGCCCGCCGAAGACGGCGGCGATCAGGCGGTTCCACCACTTGTCCACGGCGCGGCGAAGGGGCCCCGGCTGCTTGGCGGGCTTCTTGGCGTTTGCGCTTGCGGCGTCGGCTCCGGTGGCGGCGCGGCCGAAGAGACCAACTTTCGAGGCCTTGCGGTCCTTCTTTGGCTTGCGGGCTTTCTTTCCCTCGACTTTGAGGGTGAGGTTCTTGATCGGGCTTTTGGCCATTCGAGGGGCATCCTCCTTGCGATTGCTTGCAGGACTCGATTGTAATCCAGGCGGGTGCGCCCGCCACTAAAGCCCGGAGAACCTACCGTGAACACTCAGTTTCGCCAGCGGCTTAATTTTGTCGGCGGGCGGTAATCGGGGTATCTTAATATTCGTCGAACCATGCCGCGGCTTGGCCGTGGCCCCTAGGAGGGAGACGCGTTGACAAAGAAGAAGCTCACCATCGAGGAAACCGCGGCGCTCGAGGCGCTCCAAGGCGTCGATGTTCCGGATCAGATCCGGAACAACATGGCGCTTTTCCTGCGCCTGGTCCGCAAAGTCCTCGAGGAGGCCGACCAGGACCTCCGCGCCATCTTCGACGTCCTGCTCTTTGACGCCATCTTGATGAACGACGATGCCAACGAGAACCCGGAGGAGCACGAGGCCTTCGAGGACATGGCGTCCATCATCACCGAGCTCGACGACAAGAACACCACGCTGCTCATGCGCGCGTTCGTCACGTTCTTCCACCTTGCCAACATCTGCGAGGAGAACTACCGCGTAAAGTCTTTGCGCAAGCGCGAGAGCGAGGTGCCCGTCGGCAACCCCGACGACCCTATCAACGACCTCACCGTCGCCTACCGCCAGCTAGTCGACGAGTGCGGCCGCGGCAAGGCCAACGCCCTTCTTAACCGCCTCGAGTTCCACCCCGTGTTCACCGCACACCCCACCGAGGCCCGTCGTAAGGCCGTCGAGGGCAAGATCCGCCGCATCGCCGGCCTGCTCGAGCAGCACGAGGGCCTGGGCGGCATCGCCCTGCTCGACAACGAGCGCCGCCTGCTGCAGGAGATCGACGCGCTCTTCCGCACGAGCCCCATCGCGCACAAGAAACCGACCCCCGTCGAGGAGGCCGACACCATCATCGACATCTTCGACAGCACCCTGTTCGAGATGGTGCCCGAGGTCTACCGCCGCTTCGACGACTGGGAGCTCGGCGACAAGGCCGGCACCGTGCCGCCCGTCTGCCCCGCGTTCTTCCACCCCGGCAGCTGGATCGGCTCCGACCGCGACGGCAACCCCAACGTCACCGCCAAGGTGAGCCGCAAGGTCGCCGAGAAGTTCCGCACCCACATGCTGGGCGCACTGGCCGACGCGACCCTTGCCATCGGCCGCAACCTCACGATGGACGGCATCTCGACCGAGCCTTCCGACAAGCTCATCAACCTCTGGAACCACCAGTGCGAGATGAGCGAGGCCATCACCACGCGCGCCATCGGCATCAGCGCCTCCGAGCTGCACCGCGCCTGCATGATCGTTATCTCCGAGCGCCTGCGCGCGACCATCGTCCGCACGGCCGACATCATGTATTCCACCTGCGACGACTTCATCAACGACCTTAGAATCGTCCAGGAGTCCCTGGCCGCCGCCGGCGCCGCCCGCACCGCCTACGGCCCGGTCCAGAAGCTCATCTGGCAGGCCCAGAGCTTCGGCTTCCACATGGTCGAGATGGAGTTCCGTCAGCACTCCGTGGTCCACTCCCGCGCCCTCGCCGACATCCGCGAGCACGGGCGCTGGGGCGAGCGCGGCCAGCTCGCGCCCATGACGCAGGAGGTGCTCGAGACCTTCCGTGCCATCGGCCAGATCCAGCGCAAGAACGGCGTCGACGCCGCTCGCCGCTACATCATCTCGTTCACCAAGTCCGCGCAGAACATTGCCGACGTCTATGAGCTCGCGCGCCTCGCGTTCGCGCACGAGGACGACGTGCCCGTGCTCGACGTCATCCCGCTGTTCGAGCAGCTCGAGGACCTTCTTGGCGCCGTCGACACGCTCGACGAAATGATCAAGCTCCCCGATGTCCGCCGTCGCCTTGCCCAGACAGGCGGCCGGCTCGAGGTCATGCTTGGCTACTCTGACTCCTCCAAGGACGCCGGCCCGACGTCTGCCACCCTCACGCTGCATAAGGCCCAGGCCGAAATCGCCAAGTGGGCGGATGCCAACGGCATCGACCTCATCCTGATGCATGGCCGCGGCGGCGCCGTGGGCCGAGGCGGCGGCCCGGCAAACCGCGCCGTCCTCTCGCAGCCCAAGGGCTCGGTCAACTGCCGCTTCAAGCTCACCGAGCAGGGCGAGGTCATCTTTGCCCGCTACGGGGACCCGACGCTGGCCCGTCGCCACATCGAGTCCGTCGCCGGCGCCACCCTGCTTCAGTCCGCGCCTTCCGTTGAGTGGACCAACACCGAGTCCACCGAGAAGTACGCCGACCTGGCTCGCTCCCTCGACGATGCCTCCCACGAGCGCTACCTCGACCTTCTGAACAGCGAGGACTTCGCCTCCTGGTTCAGCACCGTCACGCCGCTCACCGAGGTTGGCCTCATGCCCATCGGCAGCCGCCCGGCCAAGCGCGGCCTCGGCGCCAAGTCGCTCGACGACCTGCGCACCATTCCGTGGATCTTCTCTTGGTCTCAGGCTCGCATCAACCTGGCCGCATGGTACGGCCTCGGCACCGCGTGCGAGAGATTCGGCGACCTCGAGCAGCTCCAGGCCGCGTACAAGGAGTGGCCGGTCTTCGCGACCTTCATCGACAACATCGAGATGTCGCTCTCCAAGACCGATGAGCGCATCGGCAGGATCTACCTCGCGCTCGGCGACCGCGAGGACCTGAACAAGAAGGTCCTCGACGAGATGGAGCTCACGCGCAAGTGGGTGCTCGCCATCGTCGGCGACGAGTGGCCGCTGCAGCACCGCCGCGTCCTCGGCCCCGTCATTCGCATGCGCCTGCCGTTCGTCAACGTGCTCTCCGTCACCCAGGCGCTCGGCCTGCGCACGCTGCGTATCGAGGGCGACAAGCTCACGCCCGAGGAGAAGGAGCGCTTCATCTACCTCATCCTGTGCACCGTCTCCGGCGTCGCCGCCGGCCTCCAGAACACCGGGTGACGCAGTGCGCCCGAAGGCGCGCTTCTTTCCAGATTTGAATTCGCTTTGCCCCGCCTTTCTTTGCCGCATGCGAAGAAGGGCGGGGCTTCTTTTGGCGTAAAACTGATCACCATGAGCGAGTTTTCGCTTTCACGGTTTGCGTGACCTGCGCATTTGTCAGGTTTCTTTCCAAAAACAAAGACATGGTGATCAGTTTTGGAGTGGAAAGAAAAGCTGCCCAAAACTGCCATCGAGTAAGAAGGGCCGCTCCACCCGCCGAGGACGTGTTTGCCGCAAGCCGAAGCGCCGAGCTCCCGGGTGCCGGCATGCGCTACGGTGCTCAGCATCGCATGCTCGACCACGAAAAAGGGAGACGCAATGAACCGACTCGAGAACAAGGTCGCCGTCGTCACCGGCGCTAACTCCGGCGTGGGCGCCGCCATCGCCAAGCTCTTTGCCGCCGAGGGCGCCACCGTCGTCATGACCGCACGCCGCGAGGCCGCGCTTGAGAAGGTCGCCGGCCAGATCGAGGCCGCCGGCGGCAAGACCTTCGTTATGGCTACCGACATCTCCAAGGCCGAGGACCCCGAGCGCCTCATGGCTGCCGTCGAGGAGAAGTACGGCAAGATCGACGCCCTCGTGAACAACGCCGGCATCCTCGAGTCCGGCCTGAAGCCCATCGACCGCTTTACCGACGAGGATCTCGACCGCATCATCGAGACCAACCAGAAGGGCACCATGCGCTGCATGCGCGCCGCGACCAAGCGCATGTCCGCCGGCGCCTCCATCGTGAACATCGCCTCCGTCGCCGGCGAGAAGGGCTGCGGCGGCGCCGTATACGTCTCCACCAAGGCCGCCGTCATCGGCGTGACCAAGCACACCGCCCTGCGATTCCAGGCCGAGGGCATTCGGTGCAACGCCATCTGTCCGGGTACTATCGTGACCCCGATGGTTGCCGGCACCACCGCCGCCGACATGGACGCCGACATGATGGGCGCCATGGCCACCCACTCCAACCTCCGTACGCAGCCCTGCATGCCCGAGGACGTGGCCAACATCGCCCTGTTCCTCGCGAGCGACGAGTCCCGCGCCCTCACCGGCCAGATCCTCGTGAGCGACTTCGGCGCGATGCTGTAGGCGCCATGGCGAGGCCATAGCGGTTTTCGCACGGCGGCCCGACCGGCTTAGTAAGTCTGGTCGGGCCGCTTTTGTGCGTCGCGGCCTCGATGAGTTACCCAATCTAAACTTTTTTTGCAATGGCTATTGAGTCGAACGTAAGTTAAGTCTATCTTACTTTTTGAATGATTGTTTACTAAGGCCAACTTCCTTCCCGCGGCCGACCGCGCGTCGCCGTAAGCGGGGAGGGCAAGAAGGAGGCACAGATGGTTATGGAGGCTGTTATGGGCGGGGTCGTCGCAAAGCCGCAGGCACAGGCGTCCGCAACCGTTTCCGGCGCCCTGCCGCTCGCCATGCTCGGCGAGGACGAGGTGGCGACGGTTTGCAGGGTGAAGGGCTCCTCCGAGCTCCGTAAGCACCTCTCGGACCTCGGGCTCGTCGAAGGCGCCCAGGTCAAGGTGATCTCGCGCGTCGACGGCGACGTGATCGTCAACGTCAAGGGGGCGCGCCTTGCGCTCAACCGCGCCATGTCGTCTCACGTCATGGTCTCGCTTTAGGTTCAACTCCCTGTGTGACGGGCTTCGCCGCTCAGGGGTGGGGGATGCGCGCGCCCGCGCGCAATGCAGGTGCCGTCGATCGGCGGCGAACAGAAAGGGAATCGATGGCAACTCTCAAGGATGTGAAGGTAGGCCAGAGCGCCGACGTCGCCAAGCTCACCGGCACGGGCGCCCTCAAGCGCCGCATCATGGACATGGGCCTCACCAAGGGGACTCACGTCTACGTCAAGAAGGTGGCACCGCTCGGCGATCCGATCGAGCTCACCGTCCGCGGCTACGAGCTGTCCGTCCGTCTGGACGAGGCGGCCAACGTTGAGGTCACCGGTGTCCGCGACGGCGAGTAGCAAGAAGGGCCTGTGCAGGTAGGCGGCCTTTTTTATTTGGCCGTGAAGTTACCTGTAACTAACTAGTCTGAGTCCCAGAAAGGCAAGGAATGGCAGAAACATTTATCGGTCTCGCGGGCAACCCTAACTGCGGCAAGACCACGCTCTTCAACGAGCTCACCGGCTCGAACGGCTACGTCGGCAACTGGCCCGGCGTCACCGTCGAGAAGAAGCAGGCCAAGTGGCGCGCCGACAAGGACGTCACCTTCGTCGACCTGCCCGGCATCTACTCGCTTTCTCCCTACACCCCCGAGGAGGTCGTGTCGCGCGACTACATCGTCAACGAGCGCCCCGATGCCCTCATCGACCTCGTCGACGTGACCAACCTCGAGCGCAACCTCTACCTCACCACGCAGGTGCTCGAGGCCGGTCGCCCGGTCGTCGTCGGCCTGAACATGTGCGACCTTCTTGCCCAGCGCGGGGACAAGGTCGACACAGCCAAGCTCTCCGAGCGCCTCGGCGTGCCCGTGCTCGAGGTCTCGGCGCTCCACAACGACGGCGTCGACGAGCTCGTCCGCGCCGCCGTCGCCGCAAAGACGCCCGCCCGCGGCGTCAAGTGCTTCTCGGCCGAGGTCGAGTCCGCCCTCGAGCAGATCGCCTCGCTGATCTCCGGTGCCTGCGACTCCAACCTCCTGCGCTGGTACTCCGTTAAGGTCTTCGAGCGCGACGCCGAGGCCATCCGCCCACTGAGCCTCACCAAGGAGCAGCTCGCGGCCATCGAGCCCGTCATCAAGGCCGTCGAGGACGCCCGCGACGACGACTCCGAGTCCATCATCACCTCCGACCGCTATGACTGGATCTCCGAGACCATGGCCGCCTGTGTGGTCAAGGCCCCGAAGAAGCTCACCACTTCCGAGAAGATCGACAAGGTTGTAACCAACCGAATCCTCGGTCTGCCGATCTTCGTCTGCGTCATGGTGCTCGTGTACTACATCGCCATCTCCACCGTGGGCACCGCCGCCACCGACTGGGTGAACGACAACCTCTTTGGCGACGGTTTCTTTGTCAACTCCGCCGGCCAGGAGCAGTACGAGGCCGACACCGAGGACTGGGCCTCCAACAGCTACGGCGACCAGGTCGACGGCTACCTCGCCGCCGCCGAGGACGCCGGCATCGACACCGCCGGCGTGAGCGACGCCATCGCCGCCCTTGCCGACGACCCCGAGGATGCCGACGCCATGGCGACCGTTGAGGACTTCGCCGCCGATGCCGACGCCGACGGCGTCGTCGCGACCGACGTGCCCGTCCACGACGAGGACGGAAACTTCCTGCTCTCCGAGACCGACGAGGAGGGCAACAACGTCGTCGTGACCACCGTCGACGCCGACGGCGAGCCCATCCTCGAGGCGGGACAGTCTCTCGAGGTCATCGACTCCGTCGACGCCGACCAGTTCGTCGCGGCCGTCGAGGGCACCCTCGAGGAGCCTGCCGCCGAGGACTACGACGGCTACGTCGCCTCCATCCCCGGCGCCGTTGAGGGCTGGCTCGACGATGCCGGCGCCTCCGACGTCGTCAAGTCCCTCGTGATCGACGGCATCATCGGCGGCGTGGGCTCCGTGCTCGGCTTCATCCCGCAGATGTTCGTGCTCTTCGTCCTTCTGTGCTTCCTTGAGGACTGCGGCTACATGTCCCGCGTCGCTTTCGTCATGGACCGCGTGTTCCGCCGCTTCGGTCTCTCTGGCAAGTCCTTCATCCCGATGCTGATCAGCTCCGGCTGCGGCGTCCCGGGCGTCCTGGCCACCAAGACCATCGAGAACGAGAAGGACCGCCGTATGACGGCCATGCTCACCACGATGATCCCGTGCGGCGCGAAGACCCCGATCATTGCCCTCGTCATGGGCGTCCTCATCGGCGGCTCCGACGCCTGGTGGGTTGCCCCGATGTTCTACTTCATGGGAATTGCCGCGATCATCGTCTCGGCCATCATGCTCAAGAAGACCAAGCCCTTCGCCGGCGAGCCCGCCCCGTTTGTCATGGAGCTCCCGAATTACCACTTCCCGACGATCAAGTCCTGGTGGCTGCACGTCTGGGAGCGCGTGAGCGCCTACATCAAGAAGGCCGGCACCATCATCTTCGCGGCTGCCGTGGCCGTCTGGTTCCTCTCTAACTTCGGCTTCGCCAGCTGGGACGGCGGCAACGGTGCCTTCGGCTTCCTCCAGGGTATGGACGGCGCCGGCGACGACTACATGGACTTCTCGCTGCTCGCGGCCGTCGGCGGCTTCCTCGGCATCATCTTCGCGCCCCTCGGCGCCGATACCTGGCAGGCAACCGCTGCCTCCATCAGCGCCCTTATTGCCAAGGAAAACCTGGTCGGCACCTTCGGCGCCCTCTACGGCCTGGGCGACGCCACCGAGAACTCCGTCAGCATGTGGCAGGGCTTCGCAGCCATGTTCACCGATCCGGCAGGCGTGCTCCACGCCGGCGCCATGTGCGCGTTCGTCGCCTTCAACATGCTCGACGCGCCGTGCTTCGCGGCCATCGGCACCATCCGTCGCCAGATGGACGACTCCAAATGGTTCTGGTTCGCCATCGCCTATCAGTGCGTGTTCGGCTGGGTCGTGGGCCTGATCATCAACCAGCTCTGGGAGCTCATCGTCCTGGGCAACTTCGGGTTCTGGACCGTCGTGGCGTTTGTCTGCCTGGCCGGCATCGTCTTCCAGCTCTTCCGCCCCGCCCCCAAGTGGGACAAGAAGGACGACAAGATCCTCTCCGATCTCACCGAGGACCTTGCCTAGCCCCGCCCCGCTCCACCCGCCAAATCAACCTGTCTGATTTGGCAGCTTTTCCAGCCTGTCTGATTCGGCAGTCGTTTTTCCTTGCTGAATCGGAGGCGTACAGTTCGCCGACTTGGCCTGCCTGCTTTAGCGAGAAGGACATCTCCGAAGCAGGCAGGCTTGACCGGTAGCCGGGGTGCTTCTTGCCCCGGCTCAAGTGCATTACGCGCTTGTGTCCCGCAACTCGCAATCTAAGGAGAAAAACATGAAGAAGTGCTGGTTTGTTGCTATGGGCGCCGCCGCCGCGGGTGCCGTCGCCGGTCTTGCCAACTCAGGCCTGCTCCACAAGGCCGCCGTGGCCACCACCTGCGCAGGCATGAAGGTCGCCGACGTCGTGACCGCCGAGACCCAAGCCGTCGTTGACGACGCCAACGACGTCGCCGCCGAGGCCCGCCGCCAGGCGAAGATCGACGCCGCCGTCGCCGACCGCCTGTCCGCCCTGGAGGCCGACATCCGCGCCGAGGTCACCGCGAAGATCGACGCCGAGGGCGCGGAGGCGTAAGGCTCCATGGTCTTCGACATCGTGTCGGAGCTCCCCGGAAGGCTGCGCCTGCGCTGTGGCAGATACCTCTTTACCGAGGAAGAAGCCCGCGGCGTCGCGTACCAGATCATGGGCCTCGACGGTGTCCGCGCCGCCGAGGTCCATGCTTCGCTGGGCTCCGTTCTTGTGACCTTCGAGCCTTCGCGCCGTGAGGACGTGCTTTCCGCGGTCCGCGCGCTCGATCCGCTCGCGCTCCCGCGCGCCGAGGCCGGGCTGGGCGCGCGGGAGGGTGCGCTCGAGATCAGCCTCGAGAACAACCGCTTCCAGGTCGAGGCCGGTAAGCTCGTGTTCTGGCGCATGGCCAAGTGTGTGCTTCTTCCCGTGCCGATTCGCGCTGCGATCACGTGCCTGCGCGCCGCCGGCTACGCGATCGAAGGCCTGCGCTGCCTGCTTCGCGGCGAGATCTGCGTCGAGGTCCTCGACGCCACGGCGATCGTCGCCTCCTGCCTGCGCGGTCAGTTCTCCGAGGCGGGTACCATCAGCTTTTTGCTGCAGCTCTCCGGCCTCATGGAGGAACACGTCCAGGCGCGAGCCCACCTGGCGCTGCGAGACGGCATGGTCGTACGCTCCGAAAGCGTTTGGGCCGTCGTCGACGGCGAGGACGTGCGCGTGCGCACCGAGGACGTCTGCCGCGGCATGGTGCTTCACTTGGGTGCCGGCTCCGTGCTTCCCGTCGACGGCGTCGTCGTGGGCGGCGCGGGCGAGATCGACGAGTCCTCGATGACGGGGGAGGGTGCCCCGGTCCGCAAGGAGGCGGGCTCCACCGTCTTTGCCGGCACCGCGCTGTCGGCGGGCGACCTCAAGGTGCGCGTGACGGCGCCGCCGGGTTGCGCGCGCATCGACAACATCGTCACCCTCGTGGAGGAGTCCAGCGAGCTCAAGGCCGGCGTCCAGTCGCGCGCCGAGCGCCTGGCGGACGGTCTTGTGCCCTACAGCTTCCTCGCCTTCTTCGGCATCCTCGCGATCACGCGCAACATCAACAAGGCCATGGCTGTGCTCATGGTCGACTACTCCTGCGCCATCAAGCTCTCGACGCCGCTCGCCGTGATGAGCGCGATGGATGAGGCCGCCCGCCTCGGCGTGACCGTGCGCGGCGGGAAGTACCTCGAGGCCCTTGCCGCGGCCGACACCGTCGTCTTCGACAAGACGGGCACGCTCACCAATGCGACGCCCGCCGTTGCCCGCGTGATCAGCTGCTCGGAGGCGACCGAGGACGAGCTCCTGCGCCTATCGGCCTGCATTGAGGAGCATTTCCCGCACAGCATGGCGCGCGCCATTGTCTCCGAGGCGGAGTCGCGCGGCCTCGTGCACGAGCACGAGCTCCACGCCGAGGTCCGCTACGTGGTTGCGCACGGGATCTCCACCTGCGTGAACGGCGACGAGGTGTGCATCGGAAGCGCCCACTTCCTCTTTGAGGACGAGGGTGTGGCGAGGCCCGAGGGCCTTGACGACCTCCTTGCGAGCCAGGCAGGCGCCTCGTCCACGATATTCGTAGCTAAGAACAAGGCCCTTCTTGGCTGTATCTGCATCAGCGACCCTCCGCGCCCCGAGGCGGCGGACGTCCTGCGCAGGTTGCGCGCGCAGGGCTTCACGAACCTCGTCATGATCACGGGCGACTCGGAGTCGTGTGCCCGCCATGTTGCGGCCGAGCTCGGCCTGGACGGCTACTTCGCCCAGGTCCTGCCCGAGGACAAGGCGACCCACGTCCAGCGGCTTAAGGACGAGGGCCACACCGTGGTCATGGTGGGGGACGGCATCAACGACTCGCCGGCGCTCGCCACGGCGGACGTGAGCGTCGCACTGTCCGACGCGAGCGACATCGCCCGTGCCGTGGCAGACGTCCTCGTGCACGATTCGTCGCTCGCGTCGCTGGTCACCATGCGCACGCTTGCGTCTCGGCTCATGGCCCGTATCCACGGGGACTATCGGTTCATCGTCGGCTTCAACTCCGCGCTGATCGCCGGCGGCGTGGCGTCGCTTTTACCCGTGACCACGGCGGCGTACCTGCACAACGTCTCGACCCTTGCCATCGCCGGGCTGAACACGACCCCGCTGCTCGGAAAGCCTCGCCTCCGGCGTATCTGATCTGCCAAACCAGCCTGTCTGAAATGACCGTCAAATCAGACAGGCTGATTTGGCAGGTGATGCGGGCACGTAATTCCCACCAGGTTGTGTGCGTTATGTGTTAGACAAGGTTTACTATTCAAGTTAACCCGAGTGAACTTATTCTATCTACAGCACACGATGCGCCGCACGGCGTCCCCCTAACGCAGGCGGCATCACCGGTGGAGCCCGTGCCCCCACACGGCTCCGGCATGGCAACCGGGCATCTTGTTGTTAACTTCGCCGCGAGCGGAAAGCGGACCCTCTCCCCGCACCGTCTTGAGGCAAAGGCGGCGCTGTCGGTCTCCCAGGGCCGGCGGCGCTTTTGTGTTTCTCGGCACAGAAGGGCGGGCAAGAAGCCCGCCTGCCCGCGCCTCAGCCCATCCTTAACGCCCTACCGTAGCATGTGCTCCTTGAGCCCCGCTCGGCTCTTTACCCCGAGCTTCGCGTATGCGCTCGACAGACGATTCTTCACCGTCCCCGCCGAGATCCCCATGTGTCGGGCGATCTCGGCGTTCGACCACCCGCGGCACGCGAGCATGGAGATCACGAACTCGGTCGTGGTCAGGTTGGCGGCCACGGTGGCGCCGGAGCTGTAGTTGTGAACGCCGCGCCAGCCGCGGCTGAACCTTCCCGCTATCTCGATGATGCGCGCGTAATCCGCCGGGCTCTCGCGCCTCAGGCACGACTCCACCATGCCCTGCAGAAGCGCCTGGTGCTCGCCGAACCCCTCGATGAGACCGTCGGGGCGGGCGACCTCCCATGCGGCCAAGAAGTGCTCCCGCGCGTGCGCCTCGTCGCGCAGGTTGATCCAGCCGATCGAGGCCATGAGGTGCAGGAACATCTCGGCGATGGGGTAGCTGTCCTGCTTCATGTACAGGGCGTTCTCGGCCATGCCGACGCAGCGGCCGTACTCGCCCCTGAGGTAGACGCGGTGCGCGAGCGCGTAGCTCGCAAAGAGGCGCAGCCCCTCGGGCAAAAGCGGCGCCATGCCCATGAACTCGCGCGGCGAGATGGGTGGCGGGAGGTGCAGCAGCACGCACGCGCTCGCGGCGAAGAGCTCGAAGGAGGCCCGTGCGCGCGGGTCGCTCGACACGTCCGGGTGGGTACGCGTCCGTGCGAGTGCCTTCAAGCGGGTGAACGCGCCGGCAGGCTTGCCGAGCGAGAGGCTCGAGTAGCCGCAGATCATGCAGGCAGACACGCGAAGGCTGACGTCGTCGGACGAAAGATACGGCTCGGCCAGCCGCGCTGCCTCCTCGGGGCGCCCACGGAAATAGGCCGCCTCGGCCCGCGCAACGGCTCCGTAGTCGTCGCCGGGCAGGGATAGAAGGACCTCGTCGAGCGTCCCCGGCTTAAACGGCGTGCACATGAGCGGCATGGGGAAGCGGAAGGCGTCGCTTTGCCCGGCGTCGCTGCGGGCTGGGCCCGGTCTTTCTGGCTGGGTCTGCTCCATGGCGGTCGCCTCCTCGTTCTTGCGGCCGTGGCTTGGGGAAAGCGGCCACTGCCTATGCCTTCCCTGCTACAACGGTATTTTCCAAAAAGAGAAAAAGCATGTATAGGCCTAGCGGAAAGGGCGGGAACAGAAGGGACTCAAGTCTCATTTTTGCGCGCGGGGGCTCTCGGCTTGGCAACCAGGGCCCTTCCTGCCCTATGACTCGAACGAGAGGCGGATGGTCGGGCGCGTGTACTCGTCGAAGTCCGCCTCGGGCTCCGTGTCGAAGGAGCACCAGGTCCTCACGGGGCCGTCGGAGGAGGAGACGCGGACCTCCTTGTATACTGAGCCGGCGAGGAGGGCCTCCCTGAAGTCGTCGGGCACGGCGCACGACGTGAGCAGGGCTGGATTCTCGACGTGGATGCCCGAGCCGGAAAGAGGGGCGCAGAGCTCCGCGAAGTCCTTCTCGGCGCGCGCGAGGCCCTCCTCGAGGCTCTCGCCCGGGTCGATCTCCTCGCAGTAGTCGACCCCCGTGAGGACGCCCTCCTCGTTAAACGAGAGGTAGGCGTAGGCCTCCTGCGCGCCCTCGCCGCCCTCGCGCAGGTAGGCGATCGCGCGGTATCCGTAGTCCTGGTAGCGCTCGCGGGGGTTGTCCGCCGCGACGCGCTCGCAGACGGGGCTGAACGCCGCCTCGGCGAGCGCGAGCTGCTCCGCCGCGGCGGCGGTCCTTGCCTGGAGCTCCTGGCTTCCGCGGGCGAACTGCGGGACGTAGACGCCGACGGTCACGGCGATCGGAACGGCGACGAAGGCGATGATCTGCTTCTTTGCGCTGGGCACGGTCAGCCCGTAGGCCTCCGCCATGGCTTTGGCGTTGCTGGAGATCTCCGAGAGGATGTCCGCCGCGGTGGCGACCGCGCCCACGGCGCCGGCAATCTCGGCCGCGTCGCCGAGGCCGCGTGCCGCGTCGCTGTCGCTGCTCTTGAGCAGGTGACCCGCTGCCTGCGCGGCGAGCACGCCCGCGACCTGCGCCGAGCGGTCGGCCTCGGTCTGGGGGACGTGGAGCCGCTCCTGCAGCGAGCGCCAGCGCTCGCCGCGCATCCCGAACTTGGGGCTGAGCGTGCAGTAACAGAAGACCGCCAGGTTGAGCACGACGAACGCGAGGGCGGTATAGAGGCCCGCCGGGTCGAAGCCCTTGTTGTGGAAGACCAGGTCGTCGACCATCTCGAGGGGGAGGATCAGCAGGGCGCTCGCGAAGGCCATGACGAGGGCCGCGGCGGCGAACTTGGGACAGGCGCAGTAGCGCAGGATCTGGCGCTTCTCTTTATCGGCGAGCTGTGGCGCGGGCATGGGGCTCCTTTGGACGGGCGTGCCGGGACTGCGGACGAGTAGCAACCGAAACCGGCGCAAAGTCCTTCTTTCCAGCGCTTTACACGGGTTTCGGTTGCTAATCGATCGGGATGGCAGGCGGCGGCAAGAAGGACGCCCGCCATCCGTGCCCGCTACTCGTGCGTGACGCGCTCGTTGCGCCAGGCCCAGGCGTAGTTCATCTGCGCGCCGTCGGTGAAGCCGATGGCGCCTGCTCCGGTGGCCGGGACGGCGATGACGCCACCGCTGCCGCCGCGCCCGTCGACGGCGTCGAGCATCGCCCCCGCGGCGTCGGCAAGCCCCTGCCCGCAGAAGGCCACGCGGGCGCTCACCTGGTGGGCGGCCACCTCCTGGATGAACTTCTCGCCCGTGCCAGTGCAGCTGACGGCAACCGTGCGCTGGTCAGCGTAGGTGCCCGCGCCGCAAATGGGGGAGTCTCCGACGCGGCCGGGTTGCTGGCCCGTGATGCCGCCCGTGGACGTCGCGGCAGCGATCCTGCCCGCCGCGTCGCGCGCGACCGCGCCCACGGTGCCGTGGCGGGCGTCCTCGGCGGCCTGCGCGCGTGCCTGCGCCTGCGCGCTTTCCTGTCGCGCGGCCTCGAGCTCCTTGAACTCCGCGAGCTGGGCTTCTCGCCGCTCGGTTACGAAGTAGGAAGGGTCGACCTGCTCGATTCCCCATTCCTCAAGCCGCTTCGTTGACGGCGACGAGAAGAGCACGTGAGGCGTCCTCTCCATGACGGCGCGCGCCACGTCGACGGGATGGCGGGCGGTCGTGAGCCCGCAGGCCGCGCCGGTGGAGCCGTCGCCGAGCATGACGCAGCTGTCCATCTCGGCGCGCCCGTCGAGCGTGAGCGCGGCGCCGCGGCCCGCGTTGAAGCACGGCTCGTCCTCCATCACATGCACAGCGGCAATGACGGCCTCGAGCGCGCTGGCCCCCTCGGAAAGAAGCGCGTAGCCGGCGTCGACGGCCCGTGCCAGCGCGGCGTCGGTCTCCGCCCGCTGCTCGGGAGACATCTCGTGCAGGCGCCTGCCCGCGCCGCCGTGGATAACGAGGAGCGGCCCCTCTCCGCCGACCTCCAGAACGTGTGAGCTTTCCTTTTTCATGAGCGGCCTCCTGCCGGGTGCTGTTCGTGCGGTGTCGCGGGCTATGGTACGCCGTTTGGCGGAGGCGGTGCGTCGCCGCGCACCTTCTGTCCGCGATTAGCAACCGAAAACGGTTCAAAAGCCCTTCTTTCCAGCGTTTGAGCCGGTTTCGGTTGCTAATCGAACGGGATGGCGGCATCAACCGGCAAGGAGGGCCCGCCCGCCCACGCGCAACACGTGGCCGCTCGCCTTCTCGCGTCGCTCCGCGCGCGGCCGAGACCATACAATGGTTTGAACTGCTGTCCGGAGGGAGCACATAATGGACGAAACCAACTACGGAGCCACGCTCGATGACCTCAGACGCGCGGCCGAGGCCATCGAGGGACAGCAACAGGCGAGGGCGTTGATTGAGGTGGGGATGTAGTGAGAAGTGCCTTCGTTAACCTCCGTGGCTGCGTATACGGGCAGGCCGTCGGCGACGCGCTCGGCGTGCCGTTCGAGTTCCGAGCCCGCGGCACCTTCGAGTGCACGGGGATGGTCGGCAACGGGACGCACGGTCAGCCGGCCGGCACCTGGAGCGACGACACCTCGATGATGCTCGCCATATGCGACAGCTATCGTGAGCTGGGGCGCATTGACGTCGACGATATCCGAGCGAAGTTCCTTTTGTGGTATCGCGAGAGCGCGTTGAACTGCCTCCCATTTCTTGGACAGGGAAATAAAAGTCCGAGGAAAGGGAGGCT
>ERZ507026.128-NODE-128-length-47889-cov-8.119936_pt1 | contig 47889 bp, 41 predicted proteins | sample MGYA00512876_ERZ507026 | MGnify/ENA metagenome assembly ERZ507026 | reverse complement strand
TCTCGCCGTCGGCGCCGATGAGGTAGGTCTCGCCCATGCGGCCCTTCGTGAGGATGGTCCACACGGCGCTCGAGTGGTCCTCGGTGTGGATCCAGTCGCGGACATTCCGCCCATCGCCGTAGAGCTTGGGGCGCTGGCCGTCGATGATGTTGGTGATCTGACGCGGGATGAACTTCTCGACGTGCTGGAACGGGCCGTAGTTGTTCGAGCAGTTGGAGATCGTGGTCGCGAGGCCGTAGGTGCGGGTCCAGGCGCGCACGAGCATGTCGGAGCTCGCCTTGGTGGAGCTGTACGGGGAGGACGGGCGGTACGGGGTCTCCTCGGTGAAGCGCGCCGGGTCGTCGAGCGCGAGGTCGCCGTAGACCTCGTCGGTGCTCACGTGGTGGTAGCGGACGCCGTACTTGCGGACGGCCTCGAGCAGCCGGAAGGTGCCCTCGACGTTGGTGCGCAGGAAGGGCCCCGGGTCGGCGATGGAGTTGTCGTTGTGGGACTCGGCGGCGTAGTGCACGATCGCGTCGTGGCCGGGGACGATGCGGTCGAGCAGCCCGGCGTCGCAGATGTCGCCCACCACGAGCTCGACGCGGTCGGCGGGCAGGCCAGCGATGTTCTCGGGGTTGCCGGCGTAGGTCAGCTTGTCGAGGACCGTGACGTGGACCTCGGGGTGGTTGTTGACAACGTAGTGCACGAAGTTGCTGCCGATGAAGCCGCAACCGCCGGTGACGATGATGTTCTTGGGCTCGAAGATCTCAGGCATGGAAAACCTTTCCTGTTTAAGGCGCTAGACACTATTTCGCGCAGTCGGCGACGATGTCGCAGATACGGTCGACGTCCTCAAGCGCGAGGTCAGCGGCCATGGGCAGGGTCAAGACGCGGTCGGCCACGTGCTTGGCCACGGGGGTCTTTGACGAGTCGAAGCGACCTTGGTAGCAAGCGTAGTCGCTCACCAACGGGAAGAAGTACTTGCGGGAGAAGATGCTGTGTTCGCGAAGCTTCGCGAACACCTCGTCACGCGTGGTTCCGCAGTCGTCCTCGAACACAACGGGCATGTAGGCGTAGTTCGCCTTGATACCGGCGGCGGGTCGGCACACCTTGAGGCCCTCGATGTCCTCCAGGCGCTCCCAGTAGCGCTCGGCGACGACGCGGCGCTTAGCGATCTCGTCGTCGACGTGGCGGAGGTTGCAGATACCCATGGCGGCGCAGAACTCGTTCATCTTTGCGTTGCCGCCGACATACTCGACCTCCTCGAGGCCGGTGATGCCGAAGTTCTTCCACTGGTCGAGAAGCTCCTTGAGGTTGCCATCGCGGAAGCACACGGCGCCGCCCTCGATGGTGTTGAACACCTTGGTGGCATGGAAGCTGAACATCGAGGCGTCGCCGAAGGCGGCCGCGCTCACGCCATCGCGGCGCACGCCGAACGCGTGAGCGGCGTCGTAGATTACCTTGAGGCCGTGCTTCTTTGCGATGTCCCAGATGGCGTCGACGTCGCAGAGGTTGCCGTAGACGTGCACGGGCACGATGGCACAGGTCTCGTCGTCGATGAGCTCCTCGATCTTTGCGGGGTCGAGGGTGTAATCGTCGGGCTTGATGTCAGCAAAGACGGGCGTGAGGCCCTTGCGGACTATGGCGTGCGTGGTGGAGGCGAAGGTAAAGGGCGTGGTGATGACCTTACCGGAAAGGTCCATGGCCTCGAGCACGCACTCGAGCGCGTTGTGGCCGTTGGTGAACAGCGCGATCTCGTCGATACCGAGGTAGCGCTTGAGGTCTGCCTCGAGCTGTTGGTGCTTCACGCCCATGTTGGTGAGCCAGTGGCTCTCCCACAGGGGCGCGATCTCCGCCACGTACTCGTCGAGCGTAGGCATGGACGAGCGGGTGACCAGGATTTTCTTGTCTGCCATAAGTCCCTCCAGGAAAACTAAAGCTCGTCGACCTTGGTGACGAACTCCTCATACTTGCGCGCAATCCAGCAGCCCGGGAAGGCCTCCTGCGCGTCAAGCGGCTCACCGAGGTAGGCGCGCAGGTGGTTGCCTACGCAGTCGTAGCCGGCGATGCAGCTGAACTCCACCCCGCCCGAGAAGCGCGGGTTGCACTCGAGGAAGCGGTAGTCGCCGTCCCCCGAGCGAATAAACTCGAAATTGACGCAGCCGACGACGCCGAGCTCATCCGCGAGGGCGCGGCAGGAGGCCTCGAGCGTCTCGTCACGGTACACATGCACCGAGGTGCCGGCACCGTTGAGGGTGCGCAGGAGCTCCTCGCGAGGCACGGCGGCGCACACGGAGCCGTCGGCAGCGCGCACGACGTCGACCGTCACGACCGGACCCTCGATGAGCGGCTGCACGATGTAGCGCTCGGGATCGGCGGGGCGGCGCGCCGCGTCCCAGGCGGCTACATCGCGACAGCGCGTGAGTCCCTGGCTGCTGCGGCCGTCGATGGGCTTGACGACCACAGGGGCCTTGAAAGGCTCGTCGGCGGCCTCGGTAAGCCAGCGCGTGGGGATGCCGCGAACACCCGAGGAAGACCCCTCGAGGAAGCGCGCCATGGCATCCTTGTCGCGGCACAGCCCGACCGTCCGGCGCGGCGAGATGCATACAGCGACCCCTGAGGGCGCCGCGTCGCGGAAGGCTCCGTTGTAGAAGTCGACCTCCACATCGGTAAGCGGGATGATGAGGTCAACCTGCTCACGGGAGCACACGTCGCGAACGAAGGCGTCGTAGGCGGTCGCATCGGTCGCGTAGGGCGCGCGGTAGAAGACATCGACGTTCATAGAGTCCGCTACCCACTCGCACGGGTAGATGTCGCAGCCGACCACGCGGACCCCAAGCTCATGGAGACGGCGGATGACGACGTCCGCCGAGAATGATCCTATGGCCGTAACAAGAGCGGTGTGCATGCTTGCCTCTTTGCGAATCGACGATGTCTGCGTTGCTGACCCATCCATACTAGCAGCCTAACGGACGGAGCCGAAGTCGGGGCGCCCCTCGCGCGAGTAGTAGATGAAGTAGTTCGTGTTGTAGCCGTCATTATGCGTGAGCGGCCGCAGGTCGGGAGTAGCCTGGAACTTCTCGTAGTACCAGGGCTCGTCCTCGCAGGAGTCGAAGATGTCCTTGAGGTAGGCGGTCTGCTGGGTAACGAACTCGATGCCAGCGTAGTAGGGCTTGAGCTGCCCGGGGGCGATGCCCTCGAACTCGCCCAGCGCGATCTGGATCACGCCTGTCATATACGGATAATCAGTGGAAAGCTCGGTCAGGGTGCAAGCGATGTGGTCGCCGCCGGGCCGTGCGTTGAACTCGATGAGGTAGATCTTGCCGTCGATGATCTTTATCTCGGTGTGGCAAGCGCCGTTGACGATGCCCACCGCCGTGAGCGCGCGGTCGAGCACGTCCTCCACACGGGCGCGCATCTGCGGCGTGAGGTCGGCGGGCTGGTGGTGCCCGAGCTCGACGCAGTGCGGGGCGCCGGAGCTCTCCTTCTGCGTCACCTGGACGATGTAGTTTCTGCCCTCGTAGCTCAGGCTCTCGACGGAGTACTCGCAGCCACCCTCAAGGAACTCCTCGACGATAAAGGCGTTGCTGCGGTTGGGCTCGCTTTCGGAGTACGCCACGGCGGCGCGAAGCTCATCTGCGTCGCGCGCGACGCAGATGCCCCTCTTTCCGCCCTCGGAGGTCGGCTTGACGATGATGGGGAATTCTATGTCGAGCTCGTCAATCTGGGAGGGGTCGGTGACACGCCAGTAGCGCGGGTGGTTGAGCCCCTCCACGCCCGCCGTGGCCTCGCGGTTGCGGTACTTGTTTGTGATCTTCGCCGCGACCTCGACGGGATTGCCGACGTAGCCGCAGGCCTCTGCGATCTTGGCCGTGGGCAGGATGGTGAACTCGGAGGTAGCCACCACGCCGCCAATGCCAAGCTCGCGGCACGTTTGCGCAATGGCTTCGACCTCGGTCACCGAGACGTCGTGGAAGACGTCGACGGCGTCCTTGGCCATCGCGCCCTTCTCCCAAGCGAAGCAGTGGGACTCGATGCCGAGCTCACGGCAACGCTCCGCCAAGATCATGGCGTTGCGACCGGCGCCGATGATTGCGAGTTTCTTGTTCGAGAGGGTCATTTGCCCACCTTTCCGGACCTCATCTCTTTGAGGGTATTGAGTATGTAAGTGAGCTCCTCCACGCGCAGAAGCCTAGCTATGAGCAGGTACGCCGCGGCCATAACGACGGCCTGAAACAAGATGGTGGCGATGTCAGGAAGGCCGAGGGCGGCCACGGGCGCGGCGACGGCCGCCGCAGCGAGGGAGAGCAGGAATGCCGGCAGAATGTCGCGAACCTGCTCGGAGAAAGCGTAGCCGATCACGCGCTTGTTCGGGAAGGCATTGATGAAGGTGCAGAGCACGCCCGTGAGCATATAACCCAGGACGATGGCCTGGATAGTGTCGAAGGCGAAGGCGGCAGCGCACAGGATGACGAAGCCCACGACGTTTTTGACCACCTCGAGCTTAAGAAAGAGGTCCGAGCGGCCCATGCCGTTGAGCACCTGCAGGTTGGTGGTGTGGATGGGAAGAAGCGCGTAGATAAAGCAGTACGCTTGGAGGATCCACACGCTTGGCAGCCATTTCTCGCCGAGCAGCAGCAAGACGATGGGACGTGCCGTGAGCGCAAAGAGCGCCATGGCGGGAAACACCAGAAAGGTGCTCGTCTTGAGGCCGCGCCGCGCGAGGCGCTTGACCATGGATTTGTCGTCCTGCACGCGCGACGCGGCGCTCAGCATGACCGGCTGGATTGCCCCGTCAAGGAGCGAGCCCAGGGCCTGCGGGTACTTCTTGCCCTGCGAGACATACCCGAGGTCGGTCTTTGTGAACTGTTTGCCAATGATGAGGTCGGCCAGGCTCTGGTAACCCTGGTCAAGCACGCCGGAGGCGAGCAGCTTCCAGCCGAAGCGGAAAAGCACGACGGCGCGATCGCGCTCGAACACGAGCCGCGGTTTCCAGTCGATCTCGAACGCGAGGACGATGCACTTGACCACCTGGAAGAGCAGCTGTTGGATCACGAGCGCCCAGATTCCCGCGCCGGCGAGCGCCGAGGCGATGCCGGCGGCGCCGGAAACCACGCCTGCCGTCACGGTGGCGCGGGCGGTCTTGCGGAAGTCCATCGAGCGGGCGACTATTGCCTCCTGCACCGCGTTGTACGCATTGACGATGAGGATGAGCACGAGCACGCGAAGCGGAGCGACGATGGCCGGGGCGTCGTAGAACGCAGCCACAGCGGGCGCGAGCACGAATGAGACGCCATAGAGCACCACCGACATGGTGAGGCTCATCCAGAACACGGTGGAGTAGTCGCGCTCCGTGGCATCGGGCGACTGGATAATTGCCGTGTTCAGGCCAGATTGCACGATGACGTTGCCTATATTCACGAACACGAGCATGATGGCGAGCATGCCGAACTCGTCGGGCGCGAGTAGGCGCGCCATGACGATCTGAACCAGAAGGGTGATAACCGAGGAGCCGCCGAGCTCGAACAGCTTCCAGAACAGCGAGCTGATGGTCGCCTTCTTCATGTCCTTTATATGCACGCACGTCCAATCCGCCAGCAGATACCGCTGACCCAATGCTTAAGAGCGGACAACACAAACAGACTGTATGATAAAGCGCATTGGACGTCACCTTCCGAGATGGGGAGCATAAATGATCGAAAACTCTATGGAAGCGCTGCTTGCCGACGGCTTTTCCCGCAGGATGGCCGCCGAGTACCTCGAGGCGCTCGAGACCGAGAGAAACAGCGGCCTGTTCGACCCGGATTACCTCGAGTGGGCTCACGCGCACGGCTTCTACGCCCAGTCCGCCTGCACCTACGGCCTGAACGAGCAAAACGTAAGCGACTACCTCTCGGACTACGATATCGACCGCATCTGGCCGCTCAACGACTGGCAGCGTATCTGGATCAACGACAAGCTCACGCTGGGTTACATGCTCGCCGGTACCGAGTTCGAGTCCCTGCTGCCCGAGTATTACTATTACACTGCCAAGGACCGCTTGTTGCCCCTGTTCTCGAGCGGCATGCGCACCGGAATCGATGGTTTGCTTGAGGTCCTGTGTGAGAAAGGCGAGTTTGCCTGCAAGCCATGCAACGGGGCATTGGCGGCGGGCTTCCACATGCTCGCGTACAAGGACGGAGGTTACCTCATCGACGGCAGGCCGAGCGACGCCGAAGGCGTCCGCGCGTTCGTGGAGGGCCACCCCAACTACATCTTCACCGAGTTCATCCGCCCGAGCGCCCAGATGGCCGCCATCGACCCGCTTATCCACACCCTGCGCCTCGTGATGACAAACACCACGGGCACGAATCCCACGATGATCAGCTCGTACCTGCGCTTCGGCATGGGCTCCGACAAGTCCGGCGCCACGGCCAACTACGCGCCGCCCACCGCCGGCGACATCGGCGCCTACAACGTGCGCTTCGACATCAACACCGGTGAGTTCGGCGACGGCGTGATTGTCTACGCCAACCGCAACGTTCCCAGCCCCCGCCACCCTGACAGCGGCGTGCTCGCCGAGGGCATGGTCGAGGACTGGCCCCAGATCGAGGAGCGTCTGAAGCAGCTTGCGCTTCGCCTCGTGCCGCTTTCCTACCTGGGCTTCGACCTCGGACTCACCGATAAGGGGCCCAAGCTCATGGAGATCAACTCCCACCCCGGCATCGAGTACGTGCAGCTCCACAAGCCTCTTATGGCAGACCCCGTGGCCGGCGCGTACTATCGAGAGTGCATCGCGAAGGTCGACGCGCTCACGCCCGAGCAGAAGCGCGCCAGAAACGGCATCGCGCACTAGGGCGGGCAGCGCTAGGAATCTGCGACGTCTGGGCTTCTCGCCAAGCTGACTGCTAAGAAATCGCCACCTCTGGGCTTCGGGACGCTCAGAGGTGGCGATTCTTTAACGCAAATCAGGAAGAAGCGCCCAGACGTCGGCGCTTCTTAGCGCAAAGGGGTATCAGGGACCCAGACGTGCGGGTTTTTAGCATGGAGACTCGGCAGCTGGTCGCGCCGGGAATCACTTACTTCTCCTCCTCGATAATGTACAAAGGCCGGCTCTTGGTCTCGGAGTAGATCTTTGAGATGTAGAGGCCCACGGTGCCAACTCCTAAGAGATTAACCCCACCAAACAGCGTGACAGCCGCCATAAGAGAGGGCCAGCCGGCAACGGGATCGCCGAACAGCAGTGCACGGATGATCACAAAGAGCAGGAACGCCAGGGCAAAAAACGCGACCAAACCCGCTACCGAGATGATCTCGAGCGGAACCGTGGAGAACGCGACGATTCCCTCGATAGCGTAACGAACGAGTGACAAGAAGCTCCAGCCGGTCTGCCCGTGCGCCCTCTCGATGTTTTCGCAAGGAATCCAAACGGTGTCGAAGCCGACCCAAGAAAAGAGACCCTTAGAGAATCGATTACGCTCACGAAGGTCAACGACCGCCTTCGCCGCCCTATTCGTCATGACTCGGAAGTCTCTGGCGCCGTCCTTCATCTCCACATCGGAAATCTTGTTCATCATGATGTAGAAACGATACGCAAACCAGCTGCGAATAGGCGACTCCCCGGCACGAGTGGTTCGATACGCCACGGCAACGTCGTGGCCGTGCACGACGACCTGTTCGATCATCTGGGGAAGCAGCGAGGGCGAATTTTGGAGATCGGCATCCATAACTGAGACGAGGTCGTAGCCATCGTCGACCGTCCTGCGCATCCCGGCTGCAAGTGCCGCCTCTTTTCCGAAATACCTGGAAAACGAAATGTAATGCACAACGCCAGGTCGCCCGGCATTCGCCCTGCACATCACAGAAAGCGTGTCGTCTTTGGACTCGTCGCCAACGAGGACATAAGAAACCTTGACGGGGAGCTGGCCCTCGAGGGCCTCCATTGCCTCAAAGAAAAAGCCCAGTGACTCCCCCCTCGTTGTAACAGGGGACCACAATGCAGAGCGACTCTTTCATTGTTTATTTTCTCCTCAAGAAACTGGTCACCGTGAGCACAACAAGGGTGATGGCAGAAATGGCAAGAGTGACATATTGAATAGACGTGCCGGTGTATTCAACCGCGATTGCACCGGATGAGGCCGCTGTCTGCACGTTAACCAAGCCGTTGTTGCTCTCGGACACCTCCAGCGAGACACCCGTGTCCAGATCTACCGCGCTGTAACCGACATAGTAAAGAAGCGGCATCTCCAGCTTTTCTCCCTCTCCCAGATTTGATTAAGCGACCACGGTCCTTCGGCCATCGCGTGTTGCCCCGAAAGCAGCGCCCCCGTTTTCGGCAATTGCGTTCGTTCCGCGATCCTTGAAATAGGATTCGAAATCGAACCAGGCGTTGTCCCCCTCGCCAGTCGTATACCAAGGCGAGAGCCTCAGGAGCGCCGCGGGGATATACTCTCCCGAGCCGACATCCATACTGGTAAAGGGGCTGCGCTCGGCTATGGGCTGGACAGACCCGTCGATCATGTGCTGCCCAACCGCACGAGTCCAAACAGCCAACGAAGCGCCGACAGCTGTGCAACAAACAGCCCTGAGTATGGGGTTACGATCTTGTATGTACCCAAACGAGAGGAAACTCCATGTTCTGCGATTTCTGCGGGGCTCGAAACGAAGACGATGCCGATTTCTGCACGAACTGCGGCCACAAGCTTGCGAAGTTCTTTGACCCCGTCGAGGCTCAGCGGGAAGCCCCGAAGGTCTATTGCACCTCCTGCGGCGCCCCGAACGAGCCCGGAGGGGTGTTTTGCGAGCGATGCGGTGCACGCCTCGACGGTTCCGACCTTAGTGCCGAGACCAACGACAGTAGCGACATCGACACGGGCAGCACTATCGCAATCGAGCGATCTACGGAAACCAAGCAGTGGCCCGGAACAAAGTCCAGGTCGCCTTTCTGCCTGAAATGCGGTGCCCCTTACGAGCCGGGATCTATGTTCTGCGAGCAGTGCGGGGCACCATTTGATACGACCGAGAACGGAGCGCCAAAGAAGCAGCGCAGCCTGCATCCCGCGGCCATCGCCGGAATCGCCGCCGCTATAGTCCTGGCCTGCGGCGGAGTTGCCATCGCCGGCATGAAGACCAACTGGTTTGGACTTGTACCGGCACAGCAAGAACAGTCCAGTGTCTCCCCAAACGACGAAAGGAAGCCCAACGAAAGCAAGGTCAAAGTTATCGTAAGCGATGATAAACACACCGAGCCCATCGAATCCGAGGAAACAAAAGAGAGGGACGACGTCAAATCATCCGTCGACGAGTATTCCTGGGCTGAGTTGAAGGAGATCTCCGGCAAGATCACCGCAGCGGGGTCCAAATCGGATGCCGTCGCGATTGCCGCAAAGTACAACCTCTGCGACGCGTCCGGCGATCTCACCCAGATGGGCAGCAAGACCATAACCCTCGTTAACGGCAAGAAGTGCAGCGCCCGAATTGTGGGGATTTACCATGATGTCGACGCCAGCGGAAACAAGATCGGCCTCACGTTCTTGTTCGACCAGGCGCTGGGACTCTGCCCCTGGAACTACACCGACGACAACAGAGGCGGTTGGGAAGGCTCGATCATTCGCAAGTCCATCTCAACCGAGTTCTACGACCTTATGCCATCGGACCTCACAGGCCAGATCACTCCCGCAAAGAAGTACACAAACAACCGCGGCGGTACCAACTCTGGGACTATGGGAGCCGAAGTCGTGACCACCACAAAAGATGCTCTGTGGATTCCCTCCTTCGTTGAGATTTCTGGCATCAAGGACGGCAACGAGGCTTGGAACGCTACGCACGGAACAGCCCAGTACACGTGGTGCAACGCCGTGACCGAGGCTGAGGGAACCCAATACGAGCTCTTTGCCCAATGCAATGTTTCCACCTACGGTACAAACGGGGTCCTCGAACGCGCCTACAACGGCTCTTCGTGCGACTGGTGGGTCCGCAGTGCAAACCCGCACCTGACGTACGACTGTCTAAAGGTGTCGGCAAACGGAGCCGTAAGCGGAGACGACATCCCGACAAATAACCACGGCGTTGTTATAGGCTTTTGCATCTAACCGCGAGGAGTGATTCCCATGCACCTCACTTCTAATAGCAGCATATCTCGTCGTGCGTTTCTTACAGGCACTGGAGTGATGGCGCTTGGCCTTTCCGGCTGCGCGCAAACCGGCAACACTGCTCAACAGCTCAATCAACAACCTAATGAGCAAGCAGGGAGCACCAGTCAACGAACAGATGCCGAGGAGGTGCCAGAATCGTCCAACAACGCTACTTCAGACGATGAGGGCCTGGTAGACGGCAAACTCGCGGTCTTCGACCTCCACAGCGACACCCTCGGCAGACGAGAAATGCAGGATAGCGAATGCTGGCAAAACTTCCTCGTGAACGTCGGTTTCGATCCCTCATCTGAAGCCGGGGATTTGCGTCAGAACAAAGGCGCTCTGGACCTCACGAGGATGCAGCAGCTCTCCTATTTCCAGTGCTTCGGCATCTGGATGGACACCGACGAGCCCGCAGCCGCGCTCGCCTATTACCGCAAGGCCCGTAACCGCTTCGCGTACGACATCGAGCAGAATAACTCCGACATCGCGGTCTTGGCCCGCCCCGGAGGCGGCAAGACCGCAATGCAGGTCGCCATGGAGGCGGTCCGCAGCGGCAAGGTCGCCGCGCTTCTTTCGATCGAGAACGCGAGCATGATCGGCGATGATCTCGGCGTTGTCGACGAGATGATCTCTGACGGCATTGTAATGTCATCACTTACCTGGGGCGGAAAGAACTCGCTGGGAAGCAGCCCCTCGACGACCGACGGCCTGACCGCCATGGGCAAGCAAGTAGTAAGTAAATTCGAGGAGGGAGACATCGTTGTCGACGTGTCCCACCTCAACGACGAGGGTTTCAACGACCTGCTTTCCATCCACAAGCGCCCCTTTGTCGCCTCACACTCCAACTCGCGGGCCGTTTGCAACGTCCCACGCAACCTCACCGATGACATGTTCCGCGCCCTCGTGGATATGGGCGGCCTTGCGGGACTGAACCTCTACCGCAGCTACATCACCGAGCGTCCGGCCCCGTCGAGCGGCGAAGTGACCTTCGACGAGCTCTGCGCGCACGTAGACCACTGGCTTGCACTCGGGGGCGAGGACGTCATCGCGATCGGTACCGACTACGACGGAAGCGACGTCCCCGAGTGGATCGAGTCGTGCTCGCAGATGCCCGACTTGAACATCAGGCTCGCCGAGCGTTTTGGGCGGGACGTGGTCAACAAGATGTTCTTCCGAAACGCGTACGGGTTTTTTAGCAGATATGAGCAGGGAATGTAAGCTGTTCTTCAAGGCTTAAAATCGATGACCATGGATTGCCAAGGCATAGGCAATCCACGGTCGCGTTCATTCATTCAATTGAGTTTCTAGACGCCCAGCGAGTAGACAGCGATGCCCCCGATGATAAGGGCTAGCGCCAGAACCTTCTTTTTGTTCATCTTCTCATGGAAGATCGTCACGCCAAAAATCGTCACATAGATGTAGCCCGTCGCCTCAAGGATTGGCCCCATAGAAAGGGGGATGCCCTTGTATGCGATTACGGAGAGCAAGGTCGAGCCCACAAACATCACGTAAGCAAACACCACAAGAGGGTTCAAGTACTCCTTAATGGCGCTGTCGTGATCTTGCATTGCCGATTTCTTGAGCATGACTTGGGAAATAGCGGAAATGAACACACCAAATAGGTTGATTCCCGCATAGAGCAGCACCGTCGTGTCCATTATTCGCCCTCCCCGTCTGCCAACGAGAAGAGCACAACGCCGGTAAGCACGATAGCGGAGCCGAGCAGCTTCATCGGCGTCACCGCCTCATGGAACAGCAACGCACCCCAAATGATGCCCCAAACAATAGTAACGGCTTTATTCGCATACGCCGAAGTGAGCGGCATGCGCTTGATTATCTGTTGCCATCCAATGGCGTAGACGCCCAAGACCGCAATCATTCCGCCATAGCAAAGAATGAACTGCCAGCTCAAAAAAGCAAAACCAGACGCAAGCTTGCCGCAAATGCTGCACAGAGAGTAGATCGCGAGCAGCAAGTGGAGACCCAGAAGCGTCTTTGCGTTCCCATGAGCCACTACAGGTTCACCTTATCCCGAACGATAAACTGGGGCGTTCCGTTAACGGCTAGCACCAAATCCCCAACATACTCGCCGATGATTCCAAGGACCATTAGCACAAGACCAAAGAAAAAGACCATTAAGGAGATCGTAGAAGCCCAGCCCATCATCATAGTAGGGTCCATAAGCTTGCGAATCACAGTTACGATCGCCATAACAAAGCCAATGAGCGCCGAAACAACACCGATAACCGAAGCGATACGCAGGGGAATGACCGAGAAATTGAAATAAGCCATCCACTGTTTGATGAGCTTTTTGAGCGTATATCCCGACTGACCATACTCACGCTCGTGATGCTCGATGGTAACGTTGCCGATATTGTGGGTCACACGATAAAAAATGCCATCGACGTAGGGGCTGTAATTTTTGTATTTGATAACCTCATCACGAACCTGACGGGTAATACACCAGAAGTTGGAAGACTGGATGTTTTTGGGACGCCCAAGCAGGATTCGGCTTGTTTTCTTATTGAGCCAACTCGTGAAGTTCTTTATAGATCCGTTCGTGCTCTGGCGATAAACGCCGTATACAAGGTCGAAGCCCTCCTCCATCTTATGCAGAATCGTAGGAATTTGAGATGGGTGCGTCTGCATGTCATCGTCCATGCCGAGCACGTAGTCACCATTTGTGTAGTTCATGGCACACATAAGGCCGTTATGTTGGCCGAAATTTCGCATAAGGCTTACGCCGTAGACGTTCTTGTACAGGGAACCCAAGCGGCGAATCTCCCCGAACGTCCCATCGGATGAATTGTCGTTAACAAGGACGAATTCGCATTCAAACTCAGGCATTTTAGCGAACTCGGCCATGGTTAGTTCGACTACCTCGGCAATCGAGTGCTCTGAGTTATAGCAAGGAATTACGACAGAGACGAGCTTGGACATAAGGATCTTACTCCTGGTGGCTAGCGGGCGGTCGAGCGGAGGTAATCATAGAAGAGCGGCGTGCCGCCCGTATGAAGGAAAAGAATGTTCTGATGCCTTGCGTTATCGTCCTTAAGACAGTCAATTGCGCCGCGCAGCGCCTTTCCCGTGTACGTCGGATCGAGCGGAAGCGCATTTTCAAGCAGCATATGCTCAATAAGATCGTCGACCCGGGCATCTCGAGAGCCATAACCGCCGCAGTTGTAATTGCACCGCAAATCGAGTGCGTCCTCGAATTCAGCCGGCGCAGAAATTCCCCTCTTAGCATACCAACCGGTAACGGTATCCCGCAGGATGCCCATGGCCCGCTCCGGCGTTCTAGACGAAATTGAGATGCCCGTGATCTTCCGCTTATCTCCCTCTGCAAGGGAGCCGCAGATTAATCCGCCAAGGGTGCAACCGGTACCGTAGGGCACCATCAAGCGGTCGAAGGAAAGGCCGAGCTCGCGCTCCTGAGCGCAGATCTCCCGATATGCCTTCGCATAGGCATTTGCCGCTGTTCCTTCATTGCCAGAGCCCGTACGGTCACCGTAGATGTAGTACGGATTAAGACCACGGGCACGGAGAAGCGCGAAAGCCCTGTCGACCGCCGCGGCAATCCCGACTTTCTCGCAAACAAGGACCTCAACTCCAAGCCGGCGCACGATGTCCTCGTTGAAAGAGGGGGCTGTGTCATCGGCATTCTCGCTCGTCGCGACCATAAGGCAGGGCACGTTGTCACGTCGGCACATAAATGCAAGCACACGGCACAAGTTGCTTCGTAGATCCCCGTACATGATGAGGGCGCTGCAGTCGCGCGCTTTCATATCGTTCATGAACTCAGCGGCGATACGAACCTTGTTCCCCCCAAAAGCATATGGGATCAGATCGTCTCGCTTGACGTACAGACGGCAATCAAGCTCCGCCATCTCCGAACAGACAACCTCTTGGATGGGCGATTGCATCATATCTAGTTCACCGCTTTGAACATAAAGTTCTGAGCAGCAGTGCCGTTGAGAGCATAGACCTGGATATTAGAGCCGCTGACGGCCTGTCCCGCGCTGACATCGAGGGCTAGCTTTGGATTGGATGCCGAGCGAAGCGTAATGCTCCCGTCTGCATTACTGATAGGAATCCACCTTTGAGCAGTGGTGCCGTTTGACGCATACTGCCAGACATTGGTCCCACTCGCGGTGCCACCGTAACAGATATCCAACGCCTTATTCGACTTGGCGTTCACAAGCATCAACGTGCCGTCTGCGTTATTCGTCACTCTCCATTGTTGGGCAACGGTGTTGTTCACGTCGTAAAGCCACACGTTCGCACCGTCACTCATCGAGCCCCATTGAACGTCAAGCGCCGTATTCCGGTTCTTTGCGCTCAGGATAACGTACGTGCCATCAGGCACAGGCCTGGCGGCCTCCTCGAGAACATACTTCTGCGCCGCAGTGCCATTCGAAGCATAGAGCTGGACGTTCGTCTGGTTCGCGGTTTGTCCCGCCGATAGGTCCAGGGAGAAGTCCGGATTCGCTGCGGAGACAATCGAAACGGAGCCGTCGTCCGCTTTCTGCGCAATCCATTTCTGGGCTTTAGTTCCGTTGGGGGAATAAAGCTGGACGTTCGCACCGTTGTTGGCGACGCCACCCGAGACGTCAAGCGCCAGGCCGGAGTTCTCGTTAATGAAGGTAAGGTAGCCGTCGGCGTCTTCCGAGACCGCCCATTGCTGGGCTGCGGTGTTGTTCTTCTGGTATAGCCAGACGTTCGTACCGCAAGAGAGCCCGGCACCAGCAGCATCGAGAACCTTGGAGGCATCCTTTGCGCTCTTCACGTAGTAAGACCCCGGCGAAACCGTGCCCTTATGGTCCTTGGCAGCCTGAGAAGCACGCTCAGAGGTTGAGAGCGACCGAGTAAGCCTCCACCTCTGAGCGGCTGTTCCGTTGGCGGAGTAGATCTGCAGGGGCGTTCCCGAAGCGATTACCCCGGAGCGAACGTCCAACGCCTTCCCTGACTTGAAACTCACGAGCGAGACGCCCTTATTGCCGTAGCTTCGCACACACCAGCGTTGAGCGGCGGTCCCGTTGTCCTGGTATTGATCGACTTTGGCTGAATTCGAAACGCTGCCGCTCCAGACGTCAAGCATCTTTCCAGACTTAACGTTTTGAATCGAATAGACGCCGTTGCCCGTGCGTTTGAATACAAAGAGCTGCGCGTCGGTACCGTTCTTTGCGTAAAGCTGGGCCGCGGCTCCATCATCGAGAGAGCCGCCGGTGACGTCGAGTCCAAACCCGTCGTTGTCCGCAAGGGTCACAGACACCGGAAGCCCCTCGATAATGCCGCTCTCGTCGGTAGAGGCGAGCATGAACTTCTGAGCGTCGGTGCCGTTTGGAGTGTAGAGTGTGATTGCGGTGCCGTTGGCGCTTGACCCACCGTTGATATCGAGAACCCAATTGCCGAGCGCGGACTGCAGGTAGTACCCCGAGCCAGAGTCACGGACGATCCAACGCTGAGCGGTGCTTCCATTTTCATCCCACAGCTGGACTTTTGCCGAATTGCCCGCCTGCCCACCGGAGACATCGAGCACCCGACCCGACGCCGCGTTTTTAATTACATAGCTGCCGTCTGACTGACGGGCAAATACGAACTTCTGAGCCGCAACGCCATCTCCCCGGTAGAGCTGGGTCACGGTGCCGTTCGCGGTCCCGCCCCCACGCAGATCGACGCCGGAGGCTGGTGCAAGCGTCGAGTTGATATAGTACTCTCCATCAGGAATGGATACTTTATCTAGATTTGTTACATTGAAGCCGCCAGCGCTAAAGCCCGTAAAGGCGCTCAGATCGACATCGCCGTTAATGCCATTTACGCTACCGGAGCTTGTGTACTGCCAGCCGTAATCCCCGCTGTATTTATCATTAGTGATATTGAGACTCGACCCATATTCGGCAATCCATGAAGTCTTCGACCAGATGTAGTCCGACTTAAGCTGATTCTGCATGTAAGAGCGGTAGGAGTACACTTGGACGTTCTTGTATCCTCGGGCAGCCATCGTATCGATATACGTGCGGATAATCGGCTCGTATTGGGCGGGCGTCGTCGGGGTCGCATGCGCAGACCATTCGAAAGCCTCGATGTCATAGAAAATAGGCAGCGAGAGATCCTTGCAGCCGTACTTGTCAAGCAAGTCAGCCGTACCGTTCGCCTCCTTGCGGGCAAAGTCCGCATCATAGGCATAACTGTACAGATACACGCCGTAAGGCATGCCCACGCTGCGGACGCCCGCGAGGTTCTGGGCAAAACGGGTGTCCTCGACGCCCTCTCCGTAGCCAATTCTCAGAACTGCGCCATCAACGTCGCCGTTCTTTACTTTTGTCCAGTCAATAGTGCTGTTCCAGAAGGAAACGTCAATGACCTTCTTGCCATTAGCGCACCACAGGTTGCCGTACCCGTTATAGAAGTTCTTTCCGCTCCAGTTTGTGCCGTAAGTGCTCATCAGCATAATGGCGTCCTCACCAGCCATGTTCTGAGGGCTCCACATGTGGCGCGGGTTGGGAGGCGTTTCGCTATCGGAATCGCCAGCGGCTGGCTGGGCATCTGACTCTACGTCAAAATCGCCATCAGCCTCCATTTGGCCATCGATAGCGTAGCGGTCTTCGTCTTCTGACTCGCCAAGGTCCTCACCCTCAACCGGGCGGGCAGCGACGCCATCATCGTCCCAAGACTCGCTCTCGTCTTTTGCAAAAGCGGCCGGAACAAGCGCCGAAGTAGCAAGAAGAACGCAAAGCGTCAGGACAAGAAATGACTTAAGTGTATTTCTTCTACCCATCGGTGACCTCTCTATTTAAGGATGAAAGATGACTCAGAGGCAAAGGGCGTGGGGTCAATCGCACCCTGGACGTGCTGCGTCATCGTAACCATGTCGATAACATCCATAGCCCGCTGCGGCCCGCGATAGACATCCACAGAGATATCGTTCACGTCGGCGTCCTCAGCAACGGAAACCTTTTCGTAGGTTATTGAAGTTCTCACCACCCTGACGTCTGAAGAACCCTCGAACTTGAGATTCTCCTCAACATCGATGAGCAGGCCATTTTCGTCATAAGTGAAATCAGCAGCGTCGTAATTCCCCATCTCTTCTCCAGCGGCCGCCACAAGAAGGTTCCCGTCATCACCGTACTTGTACGTGATCGGAACCATTCCTTGCGCACTGTCGTAAGAGACGGAAATGAGTTTCCCGTTCTCATAGGAATAGATGACGGAGCCGGCATCGCTCATACTCCCGTCGAAGTTTGTATAGGTGGTATGCGCCGAAATCACGTTGCCGTCTACGTCGTAGGTATACTCGGTAAGCGTGGAGGAGGGAGCAACGGTCGTGGTCTTTTCGGAAATCAAACGGCCCTGGTCGTCATAGGAGTACTCACTGTCGTACGGACCATCTTGATTGTTGCAAGACTTGCGGGCCAAACGACCCTGTTCATCGTACTCGTAGTTGATCACATAGGTAGAAACAGTATCGTGGACCTCTTTGACGAGGCGCCCAGAGGCGTCATACGTATAAGTCACGTTATCGTCGTCGCACCCCTGGCGCTTGACGATAGAAGACACAACGCGGCCGCTTTCGTCCACTTGGTACTCGCAGCTTCCGGCTGTCGGTCCACTAAGCTCGACACTAACGATATTGCCCGACTCGTCGCGCTTGAACGAATAGGTGGACTCTCCAGTCTTTTGGCCCCCGGTCTCATATGAGACGACAACAGAGGAAACACGGAAAGAAGAGGCTGCGGGTACTGAAGACGAGTCGGGCGCAGGATCGGACGAGGGGCCTCCCGTAGGCCCCGCCTGCGAGCAGGCGGCGAGAGCACATGAAACGCCGACCGCCGCAGCAGTGGTGGTTGTCCTCTTGAACATCGATCGAATCGCACTGATCAGCGATTTTTTCTTTTCCATGACTACTCCCAAAGCCGTCGACCCAGTGTCAGCGAGCAGATAAAGGCCGTTCCACAAGACACCGTTTAAAAATGAATACGCCCTGGTAAAACAACGATGACTACAGCTCATCCTTACTACTTGGAACTATTCCGCCCTCCGCTACGATACGAAGGTGCTTACCGTAGTCGGACTTGCCGTAGCGCTCGGCGCAGGCGAGCAGGGTCTCGCGGTCGACCCAGCCGTTCTCGTAGGCGATCTCCTCCGGGACGCTCACGGGGAGGTCCTGGGCGCGCTCGACCGTGCGGACGAACTCGGAGGCCTCGAAGAGCGACTCCATCGTGCCGGTGTCGAGCCAGGCGTAGCCGCGGCCGAGGGTCTCGACCGAGAGCTCGCCGCTCTCGAGGTACATGCGGTTGAGGTCGGTGATCTCGTACTCGCCGCGGGCGGAGGGCTCGACCTTGGCCGCGCGCCCGCAGACGTCGCCCGGGTAGAAGTACAGGCCGGTGACGGCGTAGTTGGACTTCGGGCAGGCGGGCTTCTCCTCGATGGAGACAGCGTTGTAGTCGGCGTCGAACTCGACGACACCGAAGCGCTCGGGGTCGTCGACGCGGTAGCCGAATACCGTCGCGCCCTCCCCCGCCTCGGCGCGCGCGACGGCGCGGCGCAGACGGCGCGAGAGGCCGTTGCCGTAGAAGATGTTGTCCCCCAGGACGAGCGCGCAGGGCTCGCCGCCGGCGAACTCGGCGCCGATGACGAAGGCCTGGGCGAGGCCGTTGGGGACGGGCTGCTCGGCGTAGGCGAGGCTCACGCCGTAGTCGGAGCCGTCGCCCAGCAGGCGCTGGAAGTTGGGCAGGTCATGCGGGGTGGAGATGACCAGGATGTCGCGGATGCCCGCCAGCATGAGGGTGGAGAGCGGGTAGTAGATCATCGGCTTGTCGTAGACGGGCAGCAGCTGCTTGCTCGTCACGCGGGTGAGCGGGTAGAGGCGAGTGCCGGATCCTCCGGCGAGGATGATGCCTTTCATAATCGGCCTTCCTTCGGGTCCCTGGCGTACTTCCTACTGATTCTGGTCGATATCCCTGAGCAATGCATCCGCATCGACAAGAGGCATCGGAATCGCGCCGAGGGGCGAAAGGCTCGACACCTCAAGCATGCGCGACGAGGCAAAAGCATAGCCGCAACGCAACGCTTCGAGCAGCATGTTGTCCTCCATGCGTTTGTTGCGCGCGAGCTCAATGTCCTGCTTCGAAGCCGTCGAATGCTTGGCTCCGGGGATTGCCTTACCCATATAAGCGCAGCTAACCGTAATGTCCATCGCAGCGCCGAATGAAATAACGGCTTCGGCAACGTTGTCGGGAGTGAGTTCCTCCGGCGCAGCGTCGTTAAAAAGAAGGAACTGAACGCTCACGAGCGCGTGAAGACGATGACGGCCGTTGACATCGTCTTGCTCGCGCTGGCGTCGTGGCACCGAGACCGCAAGCTTACTCTGAAGATTGGTCGACTTAGGCTGATTGACATGGAAGAACGTGTCAATCAGCTTGAGGTCGTCGAGATTGATGGCAAGATCAAAGCTTTTCTCTTCTTCCATGAGTAAATCCTTTTTTTAATCTAGTTGCGTGTACGAAACTGACTGGGCGGCAGTTGGCCAAAATCTAATCAACTTCAGGAACCTTAGCCTCTAGCCATTTTTTACGACTGACGAAGTTCCAAACCATGACGACTGCGGTCGCAACAATCTTTGAACCGGTAACGGCAAGCGCGCTTGTCCCAAGAAGCGCCGTGCCGCCGGCAATGATCAGCTCGTTGATTCCGAGACCGACCGCCGAAAGAGCACAAAACGTGACAAACTCGCGCTTACGGCTCATGTCATCGCGGCGTGCAAAGACGTACTTCATTGACGCGAGGTAGTTGAACACGAGACTGACCAGGAACGATATTGCGGCAGAAACCACCGGGTCCCAGCCTAGCCCCTGCGAGAGAAGCATGAGGACGCCGTAGTCAATCGCAAAAGCAATGACGCCGACGACGCCGAACTTGAGGAACTGCTCGATGAGCTTGCGCATGCGGAGAGGCCTTTCGATTGCGGGATAACTGTTATATGTTAGCCCGTCGGCGCTTGTGCCGTCGGGCCAACGGGCAATCCGCAGATAAAGCCTATTGGTTACGCATGCGGGACCGCGTGTCTGAGGCATCGGCGGCGCCTATGTCCATCCTTACGCCCGCTCGAGCAGCGCCAAGAAGTGCGTGTCCGTGTGAGAGATATCGGTGCGGCGGGCGGAGACGAGGCAGAAGCGCGCGCCCTCGGGGCTCGCGAGGAAGGCGTCGACCACGTCCTCGTCCTCCTGGCGGATGATCGAGCAGGTGGAGTACGCGAGGCGCCCTCCGTCGGCCACGCAGGTCGCGGCGCGGCGAAGGATCTGGAGCTGGAGCTCAGCGAGGCCCGCGAGGTCATCCTCCTTGAGCGACCAGGCGATCTCGGGGTGGCGCGAGAGCGTGCCCGCGCCGGAGCACGGCGCGTCGACGAACACGAGGCCGAAGGCGCCGTCCACGCGCGCGAGCTCGCGGCCGTCGTCGCAGACGCACTCCACCCGACCGTCCACGCCGGCCGCCTCCATGCGCGCGGCGGCGAGGGCGCACTTCTTTGCGTCCACCTCGACAGAGGTCAGGCGCGCGCCGGCGGCGGCCATGAGGACGGACTTCGTGCCCCGCCCCTGTCCGACCTCGAGCACGCGCTCCCCCGCCCGGACGCCGAGCGACGCCACGACATCTTGCGCCGCGAGGTCACAGGGAAGCACGTCGCATGATCCCACAAGCCCTGACGGCGCGAGCGCCGAGGGTCTGCCGAGGATAAACGACCCGGCCACGGGACCGGGCTCGGGCTCGCAGCCGGCCTCGGCAAGAAGCGCGCGGCACTCGTCGAAGCCGTGCTTGGCGGTGTTCGCGGCCACGCTCGCGCAGGCGGGCTCAAGGGCGCCCGCGGCGTAGGCGGCCGCCACCTCGGGCCCCAGGTCGGCCATGGCGCGCTCGGCGAGCCACTCGGGCAGGCCGCCTATGCGCTGCAGGTCAGCGGCCGTGAAGTCGCCGGCCCCCACGCGGGCGCGGGCGGCTTCGAGGGCGGGCGCGTCCTCGTCTGCCACGCGGCGCAGGACGGCGTTGCCGAGACCCGCGGCGCGGCGGCTCGCGCACCGCACGAGCTCGACGCCCTGGCTCACGGCGACCTGCGTCGGTGTGTCCAGGTAGAGGATCTCGAAGGCGGCGATGCGCAGGGCGTCGCGAACGAGCGGCTCGAGCGCCGAGCGGGCGCGCAGATGGCTCGTGACCACGCGGTCGACCTCGCCGCGGGCGGCGATGGTGCCCAATACGAGGCGGGTGGCGAGCGCGCGGTCGCGCGGGTCGAGCTCCGCCATCGCGGGCGCCTCGCGCAGAAGGTCGCGGGCGCGGGCCTCACGGCGGCGGCACTCGGAGAAGAGCCTCAGGGCCGCTCGACGGGCAGGCGCGAGCTTGGACGCGGGCACGGCGGGCTTCTGGCCGGGCTGGCGATGGGACCCGTTGTTGGGCTTCTTGCCGGGCACTAGATACGCTCCCAGGTAAGGTCGCCGCGAAGGCCGGCGGCCCAGGACGCGGCGGGCATCTCTTTCTTTCCGTCGGGCTTGACGGAAAGCACCTCGAGCGCGCCGTCGGCGCAGCCCAGAAGCACACGCTTCTTTTGGGCGGCGACCTGGCCGGGCGCGAGCGCCTGACCCTCCGCGACGCAGGCGGACATGACGCGCACGCCCTTGCCGGCCACGCTCGCGCGGGCGGGCGCCGTGTCACCGGAGGCCTGCACGCGTCGGGCGTTGACGGCGACGGCGTCTGCCGGGTCGAGGCGCATCTCGTCCTTGCGGACCTTGGCCGCGAAGGTGACGCCGGCCTCGTCCTGCTCGTGCCACTCGACGGTGCCGTCGGCCAGGCGCGGCAGCGACTCCACGAGGGCCGCGGCGCCCGCCTCGGCGAGCTCGGAGGTCACCTGCTCGCAGCCCTTCTCGCCGATCTCGACGTGCGCCTGGGCGCACCAGGCGCCGGCGTCGAGCTCGTGGGCAACGCGCATGATGGATACGCCCGTCTGCACCTCGCCGGCCAGGATCGAGCGCTGGATCGGGGCCGCGCCGCGCCAGCGCGGGAGCAGCGACGCGTGCACGTTCACGGCGCCCAGCGGCGCCGCCTCGAGCACGTCGTCAGGCAGGATGCAGCCGTAGGCCACGACGCAGATCACGTCGGGGGCGGCCGCACGCAGGGCCTCCTTGGCCTCCGCCGTCATGCGCGAGGTCTCGAAGACGGGGATGCCGAGCTCCGCGGCCTTCTGCTTGACGGGCGAGGGGACGAGCTTCTTTCCGCGGCCGCGGACGGCGTCCGGGCGCGTGAAGACGAGCGGGATCTCGTGGCCGGCCTCGGCCAGCGCGGTAAGCGACGGGACGGCGAACTCGGGCGTTCCCATAAAGACGACGCGCATGCTCTTCTCCCTACTCAGCGACCTCGGTCTCGCCGGGGCGGGCGCCCGCGGCGATGGCCTCGTCGTACTCGCGCATGGCCTCGGCGCGCTTGATTGGCGCGAGGTGGTCGACCATGGTCTTGCCGTGCAGGTGGTCGATCTCGTGCTGGAGGCACACGGCCATCAAGTTTCCCTCTGCCTCGTACTGCATGAGGTCGCCGTTGAGGTCGTAGGCGTGGACGACCACGTGCGAGGGGCGCGTGACCGTAACGTTGATGCCCGGGAAGCTGAGGCAGCCCTCCTTGAAGTCGCGCGGGTCGCCGTCGGCCGTAACCACCTTGGGGTTGATGAGGACGTAGGGGTTCTTCTTTGTACCTGCGCCCGCGTAGTCGCAGTCGATGACGACGATCTGCTTGAGGACGCCGACCTGCGGGGCGGCCAGGCCGCAGCCGTCGGCCTCGTACATGGTCTTGAGCATGCGGTCGGCGAGCTTCTTCACGTCGCGGTCGATGTTCTCAATCGGGGCACACTCGGTCTCGAGGCGCTCGTCGGGGGCGAGCACGATATCGTCCATAAGGCCCATGCGGGTCTCTCCTTTCGCGTATGGCGGCGGGCGGGCCCGCGCCATGGTCTTCCTTGCTGCGGCGGACGGGGCCTGATGCCGCGTCCGCTCCGTCCACTACATCATGTCGTAGGCGTCGACGTCCACTGACATGTTAATACCCTTGAGCGGCCCGAGGGAGGCCGCGGCCGCACCGAGCACGCCGCCGAGGTCGGCGTCCACGGGGGACTTGACCATAACATGGCGGCGGAAGTAGTCCTTGGCGCGGGCCTTGACGCAGTCCGTGGGGCCGAGGACCTCCCAGCCGCCCTGGCCCTCCACGCGGGCGCGCACGGCGTCGGCGAGCGCCGCGCTCGCGGAGCGGCAGGCGGCCTCGGACTTGCCCCACAGCACCACATTGCCCAAACGCGAGAAGGGCGGGTAGCCGGCCTCTTCGCGCTCGGCGAGCTCTGCCTCGAGGAAGAGCGCGCGCTCGTGGGCCTCCACGGCGCGCATGGCCGGGTGGCTCGCCCAGTAGGTCTGGACGATGACCTGGCCGGGGGCCTCGCCGCGCCCGGCGCGACCGGCGACCTGCTCGAGGAGGTCGTAGGTCCTCTCGGCGGCGCGGAAGTCGGGCAGCTTGAGCATGGTGTCGGCGTTGATCACGCCCACGAGCGTGACCTCGGGGAAGTCGAGGCCCTTGGCGATCATCTGCGTGCCCACGAGCACCGCGCAGTCGGCGGCGTCGAACTGCTCGAGGAGCTTCTGGTGGGCGCCCTTGGCGCGCGTGGTGTCGGCGTCCATGCGGATGACCTCGACGCCCTCGGGCAGCGTCATGCGCAGCTCGTCCTCGACGCGCTGGGTGCCCACGCCGTAGGCGCCCAGGTAGCGGCTGCCGCAGTTGGGGCAGGACGTCGACGGGTCTGGGTAGGCGCGCACGGGCCAGGTGCGGCCGCAGGTGTGGCAGGCGAGGTAGTGGCCGCGCTCGTGATAGGTCAAGGCACAGCTACAGTGCGGGCACTCGGGGACGCAGCCGCACTCGCGGCACATGAGGAAGTTCGCGAAGCCGCGTCGGTTGAGGAGAAGGACGGCCTTCTCGCCGCGCTCCGCCACGCCGCGAAGGGCCTCGGCCAGGGGCGCCGAGAAGACCGAGCGGCCGCCGCCGCGGAACTGCTCGGCCATGTCGACCACGCGGACCTTGGGCAGGCGGGCGCCGCCGGGGCGCTCGGGCATGCTCACACGGGTCCAGGAGACGCCGCCCCAGGCGCCGGCGCGGCAGCGGCCGAGCGCCTCGAGCGAGGGGGTGGCCGAGCCGAGCACGAGCGCGCAGCCCCGCTCGCGCGCCATGCGGGCGGCGACCTCGCGGGCATGGTAGCGCGGGGACTTGTCCTGCTTGTAGGAGCCCTCGTGCTCCTCGTCGATGATGATGAGGCCGGGATCGGCAAGAGGGGCAAAGAGCGCCGAGCGGGCGCCGACGACCACGCGGGCCTGGCCCTGGCGCACGAGGTCCCACTGGTCGAAGCGCTCGCCGGCACTGAGGCGCGAGTGCAGGACCGCGACGTCGTCGCCGAAGCGGCTGCGGAAGCGGCCCACGGTCTGCGCGGTGAGGCTGATCTCGGGCACGAGGACGAGGGCCCCGCGGCCGGCCGCAAGCGAGCGCTCGATAGCGTCGAGGTAGACCTCGGTCTTTCCGGAGCCGGTCACGCCGTCGACGAGCACGACGTCGCCGCGCCCGGCCTCGCGTGCGGCGTCGATGGCGGCAAGGGCGGCGCGCTGGCCCTCGGTGAGGGCCTGCGGGCGCGGGGCGGCGGCCGACGAGAGCGACGTTTCCTCGGCCGAACCGCGCACCTGGCGGCGGCGCTCCACGAGCACGACGCCGCGACGGGCGAGCGCGGTGATGGCGGCGGCGGCCCCGGGGATGGTGGCCGAGAGCTCCGCCACGCGCTGAGGGCCGGCGGCGAGGGCCTCGAGCACGGCGCGCTGGCGGGCGGCGTTCTTTGCGGGGACGAAGTCGGCCGCGGCGGGGGCGAGCCCGGCCCAGCGCTCGTCGACGGCGCCTGTGGACTCCGAGACGAGGCGCCAGGGCTCGCCGGGGGCGTCGCGGGTCACCTTGACCTTCTGGCCGGGGGCGAGGAAGGGGCGCACGGCGTCGGGCAGCGGGCAGGCGTACTCGCGCGCCATCCAGCGCGCGACCTCGGCGCCTGCCGCGTCGAAGGCGGGCGGGGCCAGGACCTGGGAGACGGGCTTGATCTTCGCGGGGTCGATGCCGGCCGGCGCGTCGTCGGCCGTCGCCATGACGTAGCCGACGACCTCGCGAGACCCCAGGGGAACGAGCACCGTAGCCCCGATGGCGACCTCGGCCGCGAGCGCGGCGGGAACCGCATAGTCGAACGCGCCGTCGAGAGCGCGCGTGGGTATGTCGAGCACGACGCTCGCGTACGGCATGGACAGCCCCCTCCCTTGGGTTCGAGCGGATGAATGGTCAGCCTTCCTAGTTTAGCGGAGGGCGTGGGCGGGCTTCTTGCCGCGAGGGCTTCTTGCTAAATTAACGCGACGTCTGGGCTGCGCCTCGGCACCGCCGGCCGCGTCGCGCTAAGAAACGGTGACGTCTAGGCCGCGGCGCCACCTCGTCGCCTCGCCGCGCTAAGAAACGGCGACGTCTAGGCGCTCGGGCACGGCAAGACCACTCATTCCGTTAAAAAACGCCGACGTCTGGGGACTGTCATGCCCAGACGTCGGCGTTTCTTAGCAAGAAGGACGTCCCAGCGCCCAGACGTCGGAGTTTCTTAGCAGGAAAGCCACCGTCAGCCCCAGACGTCGCGTTTTCTTAGCGCGCGAAGCCGCCGCGCCCAGCCGCCCGCCGCCTCCGCGCCTCATCGATGGCGAGCCGGTCCTGCGCCTCCTCGACGCTCTCCCTCGCCTTCACCACAGAGAGCCTCTTCTCCGAGACACCCCAGCTCAACCCGTCGATCGCGTCGAGCTCTGCCAAAAGCGCCTCTCGCCGCGCCAGCTCAAGCGCGCGCCGGGCCGCGGTCACCCGGTGCGCCGGCAGCCCGAGCTTTCCGCGCAGGACGCCGTCGACGAGCCTATCGAGATACGCCGTGCCCTCGTACTGCGCATGCCAGATCGCGAACGGCTGCAACCCGAACGCGAGCAGCTCGTTCGCGCGCACGGCATCGGCCTCGGCGCGCCCGTCCCGACCGTGGACCCCACCGTGATAGTCGAGGCAGTATCCGGGCGCTCCGTCGTGCGGCAGCGAGAACAGGATGTCGGGCCTGCGCACATGCGACTCCTCGAGGCCGCGCCAGATGCGCGCCACCTCGAGGTCTTCGTTCATCGAGAGAATCGGCACGTTGTAGCCGCCCTTGCGCCGGGGCCACGCGATGCGCAGGGCGAGGCGGGACTCCATCGGCGAGCCGGACGCGTCGAACGCGAGCGAGCAGGCCTCCCTGACCTTCGCCGCCGCGGGCGGGCGGTTGAGCTTGTCGACGAACTCAAGGATGCGCGCCCTGGAGGTGAGCGGCTCCTTACGCTGCAGCATTCCCGACGGATCGGCGGGCTGCACGGCGTAGGTCCCGCAGAGCTCCTCGATCAGGAGCACGAGCTCGAGCGGCGTCGCGAGCCTCGCCATCTGAAGGACGAGGAGCTCGGGGCACGGAACGGCGAGGTCCACGCCCACCCGCAAAAACGAGCCGGCGGGAAGGTCGCCGCAAAGGACATGGGAGCGAAACGTCTCGTTGTCCCTGCTGCCGCCGCGGTCGGCGACCAGGAGGTGGACCGGCCGGGAAAGCAAGCGGCCGATGGAGCGAGACCCGAGCCAACGATCGGCCTCGGACTTGGTCGGCGCCTTAGCGTCCGGGATGTACATCGGCTCGGCGGCCGCGAGCAGCCGCGGGGCGTCGGCAAGCCTCATGGCCTCAAGTGCGGTGGTATGCGAGATAACGTAAGTCATAGTGCCGCAATAGTACCCGGCGCATGGTCTGGGAATGCTGCCGGGATGCTTGCGGGACGCTGACGGAAGGCTACCGAGGTCGGGGCGGATTCGAGGTCAGCCGAGGCGCATGAAAAACCGGAAGCTTGCGGGAACATACCCTCCTACACGAGAGACCCATAAGCGAACGCCGCTCACGGACTGAAAACGCCGCTCGCAGGTCCGAGTGGCTCGACGCGTTAAAAAACGCCGACGTCTGGGCGGCTGGGGCCCTTCTTTCTAAGAAATGCAGACGTCTAGGTTCGTCAAAGGGCCCAAGCGGCTCCTAACGCTAAGAACGAGCGACGTCTGGGTATTGGCGCGCCCAGACGTCGCGTTTTCTTAGCGAGAAGGTCGTCCCAACGCCCAGACGTCAGGTCTTCTTAGCAGCGCACCGACACCGCAAAAACGCGGCTACGCGACGAGGCCGAACGCCTCGCCGAGCGTCTTTGCAAAGAGGATCGCGAGCACGCAGATGATGATGGGGCGCACGACGCGCGAGCCGTCGCGCACGACCATGCCGGCGCCGATGTAGTGGCCGGCGATCGAGAACACCGACGCGATGGCGCCGAGCAGAAGCCAGGTCTGGCCCGAAAGCACGAACGACACGAAGCCCGCGATGTTGCTCGCGAGGTTCGCGCACTTGGTCTGCCCCGCGCAGTCGCGCACGCCGAGCTTGGCAATCGTCGAGTAACCGAGGATCAAAAACGTTCCCGTGCCCGGGCCGTAGAACCCGTCGTACAGTCCGCACGCGAGGGCGACCGCGCACATGATGGCGGCTCGGCAGCGGCGCGGCATCGGCTCGGACTCCTGGCGCAGGGATTTCTTTCGCAGCGAGACGAAGGCGACCGCGGGGAGCGCGCAGATGAGCACCCAGCGGAACACCTCCTCGGGCAGCGCCATCGAGAGGCGCGCGCCGACAAACGACATCCCGAGGGCGCACGCGACGCAGGGGGCCGCGAGCTTCCAGTCGACGAAGCCGCTGCGGATGTAGCGCAGGGTCGAGAAGCTCGTGCCCACCATCGAGGACATCTTGTTCGTGCCGATGGCGAGGTGGGCGGGAAGGCCCACAAAAAGGTAGGCGGGTAAGGTGACGAGCCCTCCCCCGCCGCCGATGGCGTCGACGAAGCTGCCGATGAAGACGAGCGGGCAAAGGATGAGCAGGGTGCGTGCGTCAGGCATGGGAATCTCTCTGTGGGGAACGCGTCGACCCCATACCATACGCCGGGCGCGCGTCGCCTAGGTTGCCGCCGCGCGACGAGCGCGAAAACCGCGCAAAGCGCGAGTGGGAAACGTTAACCTTGTGCCTGCAAAACGACCAGACACCGACTTTTGCTCACTTCGCGTTATTCGGCGGGGTCGTGGAGGCCGCGGAACTCGAAACGGCGCGTCGCCTCATCGAAATCGAAGACCATGACCGCGCAGTTGGGGAGCTTCCGCGGGCGATCGGCGCCCTCCGGCAGGGTCGCGCGGATGAACTGAAGCGAGGCGCTTCCGTGCGAGACGGCGAGCAAGGTTTCCACACCGGGCTCCGACACGTCACTCGCCAGCGCCGCGACCATGCGAGCGGCCAGCTCGGCGTTCCCCTCCCCGCCGAAGGCAACGAGCGCCTCACCCGGGTCCCACACGTCGCTGGGCACCGCGCCCTGCGGCCCCTCCTCGAAGCTGCCGTACGCGCGCTCGATGATGCCAGGCTCGGGGCGCACCTCCCCAGCGAAGCCGAGCTCGCAGGCCACGACCTCGGCCGTCTGCATCGCGCGGCCCAAAGGCGACGACACGATCGCGTCCGGCGCGACGCCGTGCTCGCGAAGCCGCGCCCCCGCCATGTGCGCCTGCTCCAAGCCGAGCTCCGTCAACGGAGAGTTGCATCGGCCCTGGACGAGCTTCTTTACGTTGTACTCGGTCTGGCCATGGCGCAGGAGATAAAGGCGCTTCAAGAGGTGAGGGTCCTTTCGGGAGGAAATGGAAGGGCCTGCCGGCATGGCAGGCCCGACAGGCAGGTTTACTTCGTGAGGTCGGCGACGGCGGCGCGGAGCTCGTCGACGCGGTCGCGGCGCTCCCAGGTGAACTCGGGCAGCTCGCGGCCGAAGTGGCCGTAGGCGGCCGTCTTCTCGAAGATCGGACGGCGCAGGTCGAGGTCGCGGATGATGGCGCCCGGACGCAGGTCGAACACGCGCTCGACGGCGGCCTCGATCACGCGGTCGTCCACCTCACCGGTGCCGAAGGTGTCGACCATGATGGACAGCGGGTGCGAGACGCCGATCGCGTAGGCGAGCTCGATCTCGCACTTGTGCGCGAGCCCGGCGGCGACGACGTTCTTGGCGACCCAGCGCGCGGCGTAGGCTGCAGAGCGGTCGACCTTGGTGCAGTCCTTGCCCGAGAAGGCGCCGCCGCCGTGGCGGCCCATGCCGCCGTAGGTGTCGACGATGATCTTGCGACCGGTGAGGCCAGTGTCGCCCATGGGGCCGCCGACGACGAAGCGGCCGGTCGGGTTGACGTAGATGTCGGCGTTGGCCCACTTGATGTCGGCGGCGTCGAGCACGGGCGCGATCACGTGGTCGACCATGTCTGCCTTGATCACGTCCATGTTGGTGATGGCGTCGGAGTGCTGAGTCGAGACGACGACGGCCGTGACCTCGACGGGCTTGTCGTCCTCGTAGCGAACGGTGACCTGGGTCTTTCCGTCGGGGCGCAGGTAGTCCACGGTGCCGTCGCGGCGCACCGCAGCCAGGCGCTCGGCCATGCGGCTCGCGAGGTAGTGCGGCATGGGCATGAGGACCGGGGTCTCGTCGCAGGCATAGCCGAACATCATGCCCTGGTCGCCGGCGCCCACCGCGTCGATGGGGTCGGTCGTGCGGCCGGCCTGGGTATCGAAGGACTCGTCGACGCCGGCGGCGATGTCGGCGCTCTGCTCGTGGATGATGTTCAGGACGCCGCAGGTCTCGCAGTCGAAGCCGTACTTCGCGCGGTCGTAGCCGATGCGGCGGATGGTGTCTCGGACGATCTTCTGGACGTCGACGTAGGCCTCGGTGCGGACCTCGCCGGCGACGACGACGGTGCCGGTGGTCACAAAAGTCTCGCAGGCGCAGCGGACGTTCTCGAGCTTGGCGGGGACGCCGTCGGGCGCGACGTAGCCGTCGGCCTCGAGCTCAGCCTCCTTGGCCAGAATAGCGTCCAGAATGGCATCGCTCACCTGATCGCAGATCTTGTCGGGGTGCCCTTCGGTAACGCTCTCGGAGGTAAAGTAGTAGTTCTTCTGTGACATGCGTGCGCTTCCTTTCTTCAGCAGTCACTTATCTTAGCCGGGCAGGTCAGGCACCCGGCAGCTAAACGCAACAAATACCCAAGAAGGACGTAGGCTATTCCGCGGCCCCCGCAAAGGTGCGCTCGGCCTTCCCAGCCTTGAAGTTATCGATCGCCTGTTGCGTGCCCATGCCGCAGATCAAAAGGTCGACCAACTGGTCCGAGAAGTGCGCGGACTCGTCGGCGTCCCTGTTGATCGGGCCCTCGAAGATCCCAAAGGTGAAGGCGCCGGCGATGGAGACGGCGCACAGGCGTGAGTCGATGTCGGGACGCGCGAGGCCCTCAACCTTGGCCCGGTCGATCTGCGCCTCGAAGATGCCGACGATCCGGGCGAGCCGCGACTCGACGGAGGGCAGCACGGCCTTCTTTGACCCCAGAAGCTCGCGCGTGACGGCGAGCGCCAGCGGGCTTTGGGGCAGCATGCTCGACGCGAGCACGTCCGCCAGGCCCCTGATGGACGCCAGCGACGAGGGCGCGTTGGCGACCACCGACTCGATGTTGCTCACGAGCTCGTCGACCTCGCGGTCGAAAATGGCCTCGACGAGCGCGTCCTTATCGGCGAAGTAGTAGTAAAGAGAGCCCTTGGACATATGGCAACGCGCGCTGACCTCGCTCATCTGGAAGTCGGTGCCGTTGTGCTCGGCCATAAGCTCGGTCGCGGCGGCCATGATCTTCTCGCGAGTGGCCGCAGACTTGCGCGTCTTGGTCTCGGCACGCAGGCGGTCCTGGGCGGCATGCGCCACTCCCTCGCGGGCCGCGCGCACCCGGCGAACGCCCTTCTCTATATCGGCCGCGACGTTGCGGTCGTTGAGAATACCCATAACAATCACTCCTTCTGCGCGCGATTCTAACATCTGGTGACTTGTGAATCTAAGATTTTTGAGCGAATTTCAAAAAAGTTGAACACAGACTGTTTTAAATCACGTTCAGAATGGCTACATTCAAATCTTGGTCGAATAGGCATCCCGTGCCGCCACGTGCGGGAACGTGGTTCAAAAAAGCGGAAAGAGGCACTTGTGCGCAAGGTATGGCAGATTTTTGTCCGCGACCTCAAGCGGTTGCTCAAAAACCCGGTAGCCATCGTGGTCACGATCGGCGTGGCCATCATCCCCTCGCTCTACGCGTGGTTCAACATCCTGGCGAACTGGGACCCCTACGAGAACACCTCCACGGTGCCCATCGCCGTGACCATCGAGGATAAGGGCGCGGACATCAAGGACCTCGGCTACACCAACGCCGGCGACATGATCCGCGAGCGCCTCGAGGAAAACGACCAGCTCGGCTGGACCTTCGTCGACGACGAGGACGAGGCCAGGCAGGGCGTCGAGTCCGGCAAGTACTACGCCGCCTTCGTCATCCCCGAGGACTTCACCGAAAGCCTCGCCGACGTGCTCGACGGCGACGTCGAGAAGGCCCACATCGCCTATTACGTGAACGAGAAGGCCAACGCCATCGCGCCCAAGGTCACCGACACCGGCTCGTCCACCCTTGAGGACCAGATCTCCAACGAGTTCGTCAACGTCGTGGGCAAGACCGTGACCGAGAAGCTCGGCGGCTTCGTCGGCGCCGCAGCCGAAGGGCTCGACGGGGCCCGTGACACCGCCGCGGGCGACCTCTCCGACGCCTCCGCCAAGCTCGGCGACCTCGCGGAGGGCATCGACGGGGCGCAGGCCTCCATCGCGAGCGCCCGCGGCACCGTCGCCACCGCGCGCGACACGCTCTCGCTGGTCAGCGAGAAGAGCACCAACCTCGGCAACGGCCTCTCCGCCAGCCTCGACACCCTCGCGGACACGCGCACCAAGGCGACCACCCTGGCCGCGCAGCTCGGAGCCGCCCTGTCGACCGGCGCCTCCACCATCAACTCCGTGAGCTCCACCGCCAATTACAACATCGGCCTCATCGCCGGCGACGTGGGCTGGGCCCAGGGCCGCATCGACGCCGCCATCGCCCAGATCCGCGCCCTCGACGGCGCCACCGCAAACGTCCAGACCGGCCTCGAGCGCGTCCGCACCATCACCGTGTCGGCTGCGGGCAACGAGATCGCCACGCAGCTCACGACCAAGATCGACGCGAGCCTCGCGGTAACCGCCGAGCTCTCCGACTCGCAGAAGCAGGCGCTCGACAAGCTCCAGCAGATCTCCGACGGCTTGAAGTCGGCGACGGGCACCGTCACCGGGCTCTCCAACTCCGTGAGCAACGCCATCAGCGAGACCACCGGCGCCCTCACCGACCTGCAGAAGGACCTCGCAACAACGACGATGCCGCAGCTCAACGAAGCGCTCGACGGCTTCTCGAACACCGGCGGCAAGCTCGTGGGCACCGCCTCGTCGCTGCCCGCCATGCTCGCGCAGGCCGACAGCGCCCTGTCCGAGCTCGACGGTATCCTCGGCCAGAGCGCGACCGCGCTGTCGACGACCGCCGATTCCGTGCGCGGCGCCTCCAATAAGATCTCGTCCATCTCGGCCGACGTCGCGGCCGTCGAGTCCGCCGAGAACTTCGACGGCATCAAGGACATCCTCAACCTCGACGCCGAGGACGTCGGCGACTTCCTCGGCTCCCCCGCCGAGCTCGTCAACATGCCCATCTACCCCGTGGAGAACTACGGCAGCGGCGTGACGCCCTTCTACACGAACCTCGCCCTGTGGGTCGGCGGCTTCGTCCTCGTGGCCATCTACAAGCTCGAGGTCGACCGCGAGGGCATCGGCGACTTCAAGCCCTGGCAGGGCTTCTTTGGCCGTTGGCTGCTGCTCAACCTCATCGGCCAGGTCCAGGCCGTCATCTGCTGCGTGGGCGACATCGCGCTCGGCATCCAGTGCGTCTCGCCGGCTGCGTTCGTCTTTGCCGGCATGGTCGAGAGCTTCGTGTACGTCTTCTTCATCTACGCGCTCTCGGTCGCCTTCAAGCACATCGGCAAGGCGCTCGGCGTCCTCATCGTCGTGCTGCAGATCCCCGGCGCCTCGGGCCTCTATCCGATCCAGATGCAGCCGGGCTTCTTCCAGGCGCTCAACCCCTGGCTGCCCTTCACCTACGGCATCAACGCCATGCGCGAGGCAATCGCGGGCTTCTACGGCAACTACTACGTGTGGAACCTGCTCGTGCTTCTTGTCTACCTCATCCCCGCGCTGCTCATCGGCGTGGCGGCCCGCAGGCACCTTTTGAACATCAACAACCTCTTTGACCGCAAGCTCGGCGAGACCGACATGATGATCACCGAGCGCACCGGCATGAAGACCCAGTTCCGCCTGGCCACCATCGTCAAGGCCATCATGGACTCCGACAACTACCGCGAGACCTTCCTGGCCAGCGCCGCCAGCTTCGAGCTGCGCTACCCGGTGCTCGTGCGCCGCGGATTCGCCGCTCTCATCGCGGTGCCGCTCGTTCTTCTTGCCCTCATGTTCGCCACCGAGGCGAAGTTCGCCATGCTCGTGCTGTGGATCCTCTCGCTCGTGATCATCTGTACGTTCCTGATCGTGTGCGAGTACCTGCACGAGCGCGTGATCGACAAGACGAACCTCTCGAACATGAGCAAAGAGGAGCTCTACGAGATGCTCGACGACGAGCTCAAGGCCGAGCTGCTCGCCTTCGCGCCCATCGAGAAGATGCGCCTGGAGAAAAGCGCCCGCCTCGCCGGGGCGGCCGGCGCGCAGGGCGGCGCCGACGCGACCGCCAAGGCCGACGCCAACACGGCCAACGCCCAGAAGACCGCCGCCATGCCCGCCCCCAACCAGAAGGGAGGCGATGAGTGATGCAGCGCTTCTTTGCATTCATAAAGAGGGACGCCAAGCACGTCTTCGCCAACGTCATCAGCCTCGTCGTGGTCGTCGGCATGGTCGTCGTGCCGAGCTTCTACGCCTGGTTCAACATCGCCGGCAGCTGGGACCCCTACGGCAACACCAAGAACCTCAAGGTGGCCGTCGCCAACTCCGACGCCGGCTACACGGGAGACCTCATCCCCGTCACGCTCAACATGGGCGAGCGCATGACCTCCTCGCTCACCGAGTCGACTTCCATCGGCTACACGGTGACGACCGAGGGGCAGGCCATCGAGGGCGTCCAAAGCGGCGAATACTACGCGGCGATCGTGTTCCCCGCAGACTTCACGACCAACATGATGAGCGTGCTCTCCAGCTCGCCGACCAAGCCCAAGGTGCTCTTCTACCAGAACGAGAAGGCCAACGCCATCGCGCAGATCGTGACCAACAAGGCCTCGACCGCCGTCCAGCAGGACATCGACCAGTCCTTCGCCGAGTCCGTGACCAACGTGGGCGCGGGCGTGCTCGACGAGCTGACCAGCTACCTCGACGACGACAAGCTCGTCGAGTTCACCGACAAGCTCAACGGCGCCGTGGGTGACGCCCAGGCGGGCCTTACCGACACGGCTGCGAACACCCGCAGCTTCGCGAGCATCCTCGACTCGACGACGGCGCTTCTGGGCAACGGCACGTCGGGCGCGAGCGACTCCGTTTCCGCGACGGCCGGCGTGGGCGACGCGCTGCGCGACACCGCGGGCAACGTCCGCACGCTCGGCGACGCCGTCAACGGCGCGACCGACTCCGTGAACTCCGCGCTCGAGCGCAGCCAGGCGAGCATGGACGACGTGAGGAAGTCCATCGACGCCGCCTTTGACCAGGCGGGATCGGCTGCGGGCTCCTCGAAGGAGGCGCTCGAGTCCGCCGCGGCCACCGTCGACGGCCAGATTGCCGAGCTCGACAAGCTGCTCGCGGCGCTCGGCGACTCCGACACGCTGGCCCACACCTGGTACGAGTCGTGGGACAACGGGGCCGACCCCGGCTTCACCGGCCAGGTCGGCGTCTCGCGCGACGACGTCTACACCGCCTACGTGACCATCGACGGGCTGAACAGCAGCGTGACGAACCTCCGCGCTTCTTTGCAGGACCTCTCGGACGGCCTGCGCAAGACCGCGGGCGACATCGACGGTGCCGCCACCGACGCCGCCGCGTCAAAGAAGCAGCTCGAGGACCTCATCGACTCCGCTAAGAATGGGATCGGGCAGGTCAAGGGCGACTTCGAGGGAGACCTCAAGAACAGCCTGACCTCGCTCGCGTCGAAGATCGACGCCGCCGCGAGCGACGCCGACGCCATCGGCTCCTCCATCCAGGCCACGCTCGACTCCGTGAACGGCACCGCCGCCATCGCCGCCGGCGACCTTGCGAGCGCCAAGGACGGCATCATGACCGCGGCCGACTCGCTCGACGCGGCGGCTGCCAAGCTCGGCGAGCTCAACGGCTCGCTCAGCGATGCGCTGGCCTCCGGCGACATGGACACGATCCGCGCCATTCTTTCCAGCGGCTCGGCCGCCCTCGGCGACTTCATCTCGGAGCCCGTGAGCGTCGACCGCCAGGCGATCTACCCCATCGAGAACAACGGCAGCGCGATGGCGCCGTTCTACACCACGCTGGCCATCTGGATCGGCGGCGTCGTGCTCGCCGCGCTCGTCAAGTGCAACCCGAGCGAGGAGGCCGTCAGCGAGACGGGCGCCAAGCCGCGCCACTCCTACCTCGGACGCCTCGTGTTCTTCGTGGTCGTCGGATTCGCGCAGTCGCTGTTGATCCTGCTCGGAGACCTGTTCTTCCTCGGCGTCCAGTGCGCCCACCCCGTGCTCTTCGTGCTCGCGGGGCTCATGGCGTCGCTCGTGTTCGTGAACATCATCTACGCGCTCACGGCGAGCTTCGGCGACGTGGGCAAGGCTATCGCCGTCGTGCTCATGGTCATCCAGGTCGCGGGCTCGGGCGGCACCTTCCCGGTGCAGATGTTGCCCAAGGGCTTCTTCCAGGCGGCCTACCCGTTCCTGCCCTTCGTCCACTCCGAGAACGCCATGCGCGCGGCGATGTTCGGCATCTACAACGGCGACTTCTGGGTCGAGCTCGGCACGCTCGCGGCCTACCTCGTGCCGGCGCTCCTGCTGGGCCTCGTGCTCAGGAAGCCGGTCATGCGGTTCAACGAGTGGGTCGAGGAGAAGCTCGAGTCCACGAAGCTGATGTAGCGCAGGAAGCCCCGGTCGTTTGGCCGGGGCTTTTTCGTGGCCGGGGTCCTTCTTGCCAAGCCGCGCTCATCCCTTGCGCCAGAAACCGGGAGCGTCGGTAATCCGCGAGCTCGCCTGCGCGGGAATCGCCGACCGTCGGTATCCCGGCCAGGCTTTTCGCGTGTCTGGGCTGTCCCCTGCGCCAGAAAGACCGACCGTCGGTGATCCCGCCGTCCTCCTGCGCGGGAATCGCCGACCGTCGGTACCGACGCTCCCTCATTCCGGCGTAGTTCTAGGCCCGGACTGCCGACGCTCCCCCATTCCGGCGCAGCGCACCGTCCGGATTACCGACACCCCCAGATTTCCGCGCGGCACGGCGCCCGGACTGCCGACGCCCCCATTCCCGCGCTTCTTTGCACCGGGCGCCGGCAAGAAACCCACACACATGCCGACGCTCCCCGTTTTTCGCGCCGGCCTCGCAGCGGCAACCCCGCGCCCGTGAGCTCGCGCTTCTTTCCAACCTGCCCAGACACCGCCAGTCTGCCGCCAGCATTCCGTCGGCATTCCGCAAGAGGAAATTAACTTTTTCATGTTTTTCAATTGATTCTTTGCGCGGATTGCCTAAAGTCGGGCCATGGATATCGTGATCTCGCATATGGCTGCGCTCCAGGTCATTCGCCAGCCTTACTTCACTCGTCGCCTGGCCACGGCGGAGCTCTGTCCAACGGACATCCCCGATCGCCTTCCCTCGGCTTCCGAGCTGAACGAGGCCCGGGAAACCCTCGGGCAGCTCAACGGCATCGAGGGTGAGCTCGGCTTGCTCGTCTCGGACAAGCGCGGAGCCCATGCTTGCGACGGAGCCCGGCCCCACGTTCTGTCGAGTCGCCTGCCCGCCGGTTCCCTCGTACAGGTGGCGCCCGGTGTGAGGTGCGTCTCTCCCCTTTTGCTTCCCCTGCTTATGGCGCCCAACCTCAGCGAAGAAGAGATGCTCATGCTCCTCTCCGAGCTCATAGGACTCTTCAGTGTGGCAAACGGCGCGCGGAAGGGCCTCGTACAAAGGGACCGCCCCATGGCGTCCCCCGAGGCCTTCGGGTATTTCCTCTCCGCGATGGGGAGGCCCATGTGGTCCGCAAAGCTCGAGCGCCTTGTGGGCATGGCGCCCGCCAGGGCGGCATCGCCGCCCGAGGCGCAACTCTACCTGCGCGCATCCGGCAAGTTCGCGCGCGGCGGCTACGGGATCTCGAGCGCGTCGCTCAACGACCCGGTCGAGCTCGCCGAGCTCGGCGGCGATGCGCCGACGACGAGGATCCGCAAGCCGGACCTCTTGGTGAGCGCCACGGGCAAGGGCGCCGCCGCGGGGGTTCGGGGCGCGTGCCTCGACTATATGGGCGCCGAATGGCACAGCTCGGCGCTGGCGATAAAGAACGACGCGCTGAGGCGAAACGAGCTTCTTGCCGCGGGGTACGTCCCCTTCGAGATCTTCAGCGAGCAGTTCGACAGCATCGATTACATGGACGACCTCATGGCGAGCGTCCGCGACGTCGCCGGCCTGCCCCGGCGGCGGATGACAAGGGCACGGGCCGCGTCCGAGCGGGACGCGCGCGAGGAGTTTTGGGCAAGGCTGCGCGCCGTCGACATGCAGGCATGGACGAGCAGGGGCGACTTGAGGTAGCTCTTCTTTCCACGGACGCCGGCGGGGCGCCGTGCGGAAATCCGGGAGTGTCGGTAAATCGGGGCGTCGGCTGCGCCAGAATCTGGGAGCGTCAGTAATTGGGGGCGGCGTTGTCCATGCGCGCAACCCGGCTCTGCGCGGGAATCGCCGAGCGTCAGTACTGACGCCGTCGGATTCTGGCGCAGGACGGGTGCCTAGGCTACCGACGCTCCCCCATTCCCGCGCAGCAACGCGGACAGCTTACCGACGCTCCCGCTTTCTGGCGCGCGACCGCCGTCTGATTGCCGACGCTCCCTGATTCCCGCGCACCGAACCCGCCCGGTTTCTCGACGCTCCCCCATTCCCGCGCGCCGCACCCGCCCGCAGACAGCAGCCGAGCCGCCCGTGCCCGCCGCGAGGGTCTACCATAGTGCCCACGCGACCTAAGGAGAAAACATGAGCGAATCCATTCCCGTGATCGACCTTCACTGCGACACCGCCGACCGCATCGCCTGGCAGACCCTCCCCGCCGACATTCGCGCCACGCTCAACCACGACTTCTACAACCTCGCCGACCTCGCCGACCCCGAGGGCTGCCGCGAGCTCGCCCATAACCACGGCCACGTCTCGCTCGAGAAGATCGGCTCCACGCCTTGGGCCCAGTGCTTCGCGTGCTACATCCCCGACGGCCTCACGCCCGAGCAGGCAATCGTCTTCGAGGCGCACGTCAACGACTACATGCACGATCAACTGGCAAGAAACCCGACGGTCAGGTGCGCTCGCACCGCTGACGATGTCGAGGGCACCCTCGAGGCGGGCGGCGTGTGCGCCATCCGCACGATCGAGAACGCGCGCCTCTTTGCCGCCGATCCCGCGCTCGTCGAGTCGCTGGCTGCCAACGGCCTCGTCATGGCGTCGCTCTCCTGGAATGCCGCCGGCCCGCTGGCCAGCGGCAACGACTCTCACGAGGGGCTCTCCGCCATCGGCGCCGAAGCGATGTCGAGGATGGAGCGCTCCCGCGTGGCGCTCGACGTCAGCCACCTGAACGACGAGTCGCTCGCCGACGTCCTCGCCCGCGCCACGCGTCCCCTGTGCGCAAGCCACTCGAACTCGCGCGCCGTCTGCGGCCACCCGAGAAACCTCACCGACGATCAGTTCCGCGCCATCATGGCCACGGGCGGCGTCGCCGGCCTCAACTACTGCGCGGGCTTCATCGTCGAGGGGGCGTGGGCCGGCAAGGAGGCCGCCGGCGTCACGTTCGAGCAGCTCGCGGCCCACGTCGAGCACTGGCTCGACATCGGCGGCGAGGACGCCGTGGCGCTCGGCGGCGACCTCGACGGCTCGACCGTGCCCGAGTTCCTCGACGGCGCCGACAGGATGCCGGCCTTCCAGGAACTGCTCGTTTCCCGCTTCGGCCGCACGATTACCGAGAAGATCTGCTACCGCAACGCCGTCGCGTTCCTCCGCCGCGTCCAGGAGGGCTAGCGGCGCCCGGGCTAAGAAATCGCGACGTCTGGTGATTTCATCGCGCCTGGGACGCCCCCAAGCTAAGAAACCCGCACGTCTGGCGACGACTCCGCCCAGACGTGCGGGTTTCTTAGCAAGGAGGGCAGCGGCGCGCCCAGACGTGAGGTTTTCTTAGCGCGAGGGACTCTCGGGCACGCCAGCTCGCCCAGACGTGAGGTTTTCTTAGCGCGCAAGGCCCCGGCCCGCGGCGGCGCGCCCAGAAGTCAGGTTTTCTTAGCGGGAGCCGTCATGCAGGCGGTCGTCGCGCCCTTCTGGCCGTATACTTATGACGTATGTGAATCACCACCACCTGACCTGAGGAGATCCCATGTCAGACCAGCAAGTCCGCGTCCGTTTTGCCCCCTCCCCGACCGGCAAGCTCCACGTCGGCGGCGCCCGCACGGCCATCTACAACTGGGCTTTTGCCCGCGCGAACGACGGCGTCTTCATCCTTCGCATCGACGATACCGACCCCACCCGCTCCACCGATGAGAACACGCAGATTATCCTGCGCGCCATGCGTTGGCTCGGCCTCGACTGGGACGAGGGCCCCGAGGTCGGCGGCGACTTCGGCCCCTACAAGCAGACCGAGCGCCTCGACCTCTACCGCCAGGCCGCCCAGAAGCTCTGGGACGAGGGCCGCGCCTACCCCTGCTTCTGCACGCCCGAGCAGCTCGCCGCCGACAAGAAGGCCGCCCAGGACCGCAAGGACCCCTTCCAGGGCTACCAGCGCCGCTGCCGTGACATCGACCCCGCCGAGGCCAAGCGCCGCATCGAGGCCGGCGAGCCCTACGTCCTGCGCATCAAGGTGCCGCTCGACCGCGGCGACGTCGTGGTCCACGACGCGGTCCACGGAGACGTGACCTTCAACGCCCGCGAGCTCGACGACTTCGTCATCTTCCGCTCCGACGGCACACCCACCTACAACTTCGCGACCGTCGTCGACGACGCCATGATGGGCATCACCCACGTCATCCGCGGCGACGACCACCTGTCCAACACCCCGCGCCAGGTCATGGTCTACGAGGCGCTCGGCGCGCCCGTGCCCACCTTCGCCCACATCTCGATGATCCTGGGCGCCGACGGCAAGAAGCTCTCCAAGCGCCACGGCGCGACCAACGTCGAGGAGTATCGCGACGCCGGCTACCTCTCTGACGCCTTCGTCAACTACCTGGCCCTTCTTGGCTGGTCGCTCGACGGCGACACGACCATCGTCCCGCGCGACGTCCTGGCCTCCCAGTTCAGCCTCGACCACGTGTCCAAGAACCCGGCGACCTTCGACCCCAAGAAGCTCGACTGGATCCAGGCGGAGTACATCCGCTCGATGAGCGACGCCGACTTCGCCGACAAGATCATGGTGCCCGAGCTCCACGAGGCGGGCCTCATCCCCGGCGGCGTCGAGTACGACGAGGCCTGGATCGACGCGCTGGCCGCCATCGTGAAGCCCCGCACCAAGTTCTCGGCAGACGTCGTCACCGTGGCGGCGCCCGTCTTTGCCAACGCCGAGACCCTCGAGTTCGACGAGAAGTCCGTGGCAAAGGGCCTTGCCAAGGAGGGCATGGGCGCCGTGCTCGACGCCGCCCGCGAGGCGCTCGCGGCGCTGCCCGCCGACGGCTGGGCGCCCGAGGCCATCGACGCCGCCCTCGAGCCTTTGCCCGAGGCCCTCGGCCTCAAGAAGCGCGTGGTCTTCCAGGCCGTGCGCGTGGCTGAGTGCGGCAACATGGTCTCCCCGCCGCTCGGCGAGACCATGGCCCTCATCGGCCGCGACGACTGCCTCGCGCGCATCGACCGCGCCCGCACTCTCGCGCTTTAGCAGCTAACACCGGCAAGGGGCCAAGGCACCCGCGCGCACCCCTCGCCGACAGCACTTCTTTGTAGGAAGGAAAGATCATGGTCATCGATTTCGAGCACGAGGACTTCGTCGGCATCCCCAACTTCAAGGGCGGCGAGGGCCACTTCGACGCAAAGATACACGACGACGGCAAGTGCAAGATCATCCGCGGCCGCGTCGAGCCCGGCTGCTCGTCCGGCTACCACCTTCACGAGAAGAACGCCGAGATCATCTACGTGATCTCGGGCGCCGCACGCTTCAACTATGACGGCGTCGACGAGGTCGTGACCGCCGGCAATGCGCACTACTGCCCCGAGGGCCACGGCCACGCGATGTTCAACGCCAGCGAGACCGAGCCCTGCGAGGTCTTCTGCGTCGTCCCGGAGCACCACCTGAGCTAGGCGCGCCGCTTGCCGAACACGCAAAGAAGGGCCTTGAGACCGCCGGATCGGTTCCGGTCTCAAGGCCCTTTTTGTTACGACACCGAGTTAGAACTCGCGTCCCGAGGCCGCCGAGACGGCGTCAGCGCCCTCGTGCGCGGCCATCGCCGCAATCATGGCCGCGAGCCCCTCGCAAATCCGCTCGAGGCTCATAGACGGCACCTGGGACCCGAGGCGAGCCGCCTGAGAGTCGAGGTAGGGGACGTGCACGAACCCGCCCCGAACGCCGGGATGACGCCGCTCGAGCGTATCCAGGAGGCAATAGAGAACCTCGTTGCAGCAGAAGGTGCCAGCGGTGTAGCTCACCGACGCGGGAATCCCCGCCGAGCGCGCCGCGTCGGCCATCGCCTGCACGGGAAGCGTCGAGAAGTGCGCGTCGGGGCCGTCCTCCACCAGCCTTTGCGAGAGCGGCTGGTTGCCCTCGTTGTCGGGGGCGCGGAAGTTCGCGTAGTTGATGCCCACAAACTCAGGCGTTATCTGCGCGCGGCCGCCGGCCTGGCCGACGCACAGCACCATGTCGGGGCGCTCGGCCTCGATGGCGGCCTCGACCGCGGCGGGTCCCTTGCGGAACACGACGGGAATCTGGGCGCGGGCGATATCCGCGCCGCCTATCCTCGGCGAAAGCCGGCGCACCGCCTCAAAGGACGGGTTGACCTTCTCGCCGCCAAACGGCTCGAAGCCGGTCACGAGGATCTTCATGGGTCATCCTTTCCGCCGGCGCAGCCGCAAGGAAGCGCCGGTCGCCCGCGAACAAAAAAGGGACAGGCATTCGCATGCCTGTCCCCATTGGTCGAAGCAGACGGCAGTCGACGCACGGCTAACCTAGTCGAGGTCGCCGAAGTCGCCGAAGCCAGAGACGGTGCCCTGCGCGGGGGCGGGAGCCGGGTCAGAAGCGGGAGCCGGGGCAGGCGTCACGACGGGCGCGGGGGCCGCGTCGGTGTGCGTGGTGCCCTTGGAGCCCGAGAGGCTCGTGCCGAGGCCCTGCGCCGGGAAGACGCTCTCGGCGTCGTCCATGAAGTGCTGCAGGAGCTTCTTGTACTCGGTGCGGAACTCCTCGCGGGAGGCCTTGAGGCGGTCGATCTCGTCGAGCTCGTTCTGTTTCTCGGCAAGGGCCTGGCGAATGACCTCGCGGGCCTTCTGGTCGGCGTCGTTGCGGATGCTCTCGGCGTTGGCCCGGGCGTCCTCGACGAGCTTGTCGGCGGACTGCTGGGCCACGATGAGCACCTGGGAGATCTGGCGCTCGGAGGCAGCAAGGCCGGTGGGCTCGGGAGCGGGCGCGGGGGCGGGCGCGGGGGCGATGACGGTGGCGGCGGGGGCGGCGGCGTTGGCCACGCGCTCCTCGAGGCTGGCGACCTCGGCCTGGGAGGCGGCGAGCTGCTGCTCGGTGTTGTTCAGGCGGCCCTTAAGGTCGGCGATCTTCTGGAGCATCGCGTCGACCTCGGCGGAGAGCTGCTCGAGGAAGGCGTCGACCTCCTCGGTGTCGTAGCCGTGCTTGGAGGGAGAGAAGGTCTGCTGCTCGATGTCTGCTGGTGTGATTGCCATTCTGGATCCCTTTCGTCGTTAAGCGCCGTGCGGGCGCCTCATACAGTTACAGAATAATAGTAAAAACGAGCCGTTCAATGATGCTGAGCGCGAATATAGCGACAATCGGCGAAAAGTCAATGCCGCCGAAGGGCGGAATAAAGCGCTGGAAGAAGCCCAGGTACGGCTCCACGAGCATGCCGAGCGCGTCGCGGAAGTCGTCCACCGTGCCGCGTCCTATACCGCGCGGAACCCAGCTCATGAGGCACCACAGCACGATGAGGAACTCGTAGACGTTGAAGAGGCGAGCTATGAGCGTCGCGATCCCGTAGATGCTCATCGCTCTGCCCTACTTGCCCGCCGCGAGCTCGGCGGAGCGAGCCAGCGCGGCGTCGACGGCGGCGAAGGAACCCTCAAAGAGCATGGGCTCGAGCTCGTAGAGGCCGCAGGCGGTGGTGCCGCCGGGGCTCGTGACCTTCTCGGCGTAGGCGCGCGGGTGCTCGCCGGAAGCCAGGAGCTGCTCGGCGCAGCCCTGCATGGTGGCCAAAAGCAGCTCGCGCGCGGCGGAAGACGGCATGCCGGCCTTGACGGCGGCGCGCGTCAGCGTGTCGACGAACACCGAGAAGTACGCGGGGGCGGTGCCGACGACGGCGCCCTCCACCTCGAGCTGGTCCTCGCGCATGACGGCCGCGCGGCCGAGGGCGCCGAAGATCTCGACGGCGAGGTCGACGTCCTGCTTGGTCGCGCTCGGGCCGCCGGCGACGGCGGAGGCGCCCGAGAGCACCTGAACGCAGAGGTTGGGCATCACGCGCACCACGCGGGCGCCGGGCAGCGCCGCCTCGATGGCGGAGATGGGCACGCCGGCGGCGATGGAGACCACGAGCCTACCGGCGAGCGCCTCGGCGCACTCGGCCATGACGCCGGGCAGCACCTGGGGCTTCACCGCGAGCACGACGGCGTCGGGGCCGCAGGCCAGCATGTCGGCGGAGTTGTCGAAGGTGCGGATCCCGCGCTCGGCCAGCGGCGCGCAGCCGTGGCCGTCGTGGCCCGCCACGAGGATGGACGCTGCGTCCCAGGCGCCCGCCTCCACGAGGCCCGACGCGATCGCGCCGCCCATGGAGCCAGCGCCGATGATGCCGATGAAAAGGTCGCTTCTAGCCAAAGGTAGGAGCCCTCCTTAACGCTCGAGGTCGCCGTCGGCGACGAGCTTGTTGATATCGGTAGCGGTTAGCTGGACGCCCTGCGGGAGCACGGCGAAGCAGCGGTCCCCAAGCTCGGAGACCTCGCCCTCGATGCCCATAGAGAAACCGAAGCTGAAGTCGAGAATGCGCTTGGCGACCTCGATGTTCGTGTTTCGGAACACGAGCACGACGGGCTGGTTGGTGCGCACGCGGCGCACTACCGTCTGCACGTCGTCGTAGGAGACGGGGCGCAGGACGTAGGGCGGCAGCTGGCCGGAGCCCACTATGCGGCGGGCGGCGCCGCCGAACTCAGGGGCGGGCGCGGGGGCCGCAGGGGCCGCGCAACCGCCGCGGGGGATGGCGCTCGTCTCCTGGGTGTCGTAGCCGCCGCGCGCCGGCGAGGGGATGCTTGCGGGCACCTGCGCCCCCACGGGGCGGCCGGAGCGGGTGTAGACCGAGACGCTCTCGGCCTCGGGGCGCGGGGTGTTGCCGAGCAGGCGCGTGGCGCTGCCGGTGTCGCGGCGGCGGGACTCGGGGGCGTAGCCGGCCGAGTCGTCCTCGTAGTAGTCGTCCTCGTAGTAGTCGTCGTCATCGCCCGCGTTGCCGGCGAAGCGGTCCCTCAGAGAATCGAGAAAGCCCATGGTCTTCCCTCTTTCACGCGGCGCCGCGGGAAGCGACGCTCTGCTTACGTAACGTATAGCGTCCCGCCTACGAGAGCTCGTATGCGGGGTCGAACGCGACACGGCCCAGGCGCACGAGCGTCGAGCCCTCCTCGATGGCGATCGCAAAGTCGTCGCTCATACCGCACGAGAGCACACCGAGGGCAAGCCCCGTGCGGTCGCGCAGCTCGCCCGCGAGCTCGCGGGCGCCCGAAAACGTCCTGCGCGCAGCGTCGGCGTCGTCTCGCGGCGCCATGGCCATGAGGCCCTCCAGGCGGATGCCCGGCAGCGCCGCGAGCGCCTCGGCGGCCTCGCGGGCCTCCTGCGGCGAGAAGCCCGACTTGCTCTGCTCACGCAAGACGTTGACCTCCACCAAGGCAGGCTGAACGATGCCGCGGGCGCAGCAGCGCTTGGACACCGCCTCGGCGAGTTCTAGCGAGCTCACGGAGTGGAGCAGCTCGACCCTGCCGATGACCTGGTTGATCTTGTTCTTCTGGAGGTTGCCGATGGCGTCGAAGCGCACGCCGGCCATCTCGGGGGTACCCTCGGCGAACTCGAGCTTGCGCGCGAGCTCCTGGGGTCGGTTCTCGGCGAAGGCGCGCCAGCCGGCGCGCCAGGCCAGAAGCGTCGCCTCGGGCTCGACCGACTTGGAGACGGCGAGCATCGCGACGTCGGAGGCGCCGCGCCCGGCGCGGGCGGCCGCCTCGGCCGCGCGCTCGCGGATGGCCAGGCGCCGCTCGGACAAAAACGCCTGGTAGGCGTCGTCGAGCTCTATGTCCAGCTTAGGAAAAGGCACGTCGTCCTCCCTTCTTTGTTAAGGCAGGCGCTCCCAGGCGGGGGCGCCGGAAGACGTCATGACGGCGAGCGCCGCGTGGCGCCCGCAGACGCCGTGCTCGGCCCGGTACGAGAAGAACCGGTCGGTCGAGCTCGCGGTGGAGCCCAAGGCCATGGCGAGGTTGTTCCTCGTCACGCCCGCGTCGGTCAAGGCGCAGGCGACGGCGTAGCCGAGGTCGAGCTTGCGCCTGGCGGCGACGCCCACGAGCACGCCCTCGCCGAACTCGGCGGAAAAGTCACGCGCCATCTCTGCGGAGACCTCGTAGTCAACGCCGCCGATACGGGGGCCGACGTAGGCGCGGAGGTCGGAGGCCGAGCAGCCCGTCTCGTCCATGAGGACGCCGGCGGTCTTCTGGGCTATGCGCGCGATGGTCCCGCGCCAACCGGAGTGCGCGACGGCGAAGCCGCCGGGGGCGCAGATGACGACGGGGACGCAGTCTGCGAAGCAGAGAAGCACGGGCACGTCGGGGGCCGTGCAGACCACGGCGTCCGCGCCGGCGTCGGCGAGACGGGCGGCCTCGTCGTGCGCAGGCCCGTTCGTCTCGCGCACGACGACCACGGTGTCCCCATGGACCTGGTGCGGAGTGACGAGGGCGTCGGCACAGGCCTCGGCGCCGATCGCGGAGAGCGCGCGGCGTCGGTTCTCGGCGACGGCGGCGGGGTCGTCGCCGCAGCGGTCCCCGAGGTTGAGCGAGGCGTAAGGCGCCGCGCTCACGCCGCCGGTGCGCTCGGTGAATGCGAACGTGACCCCGCCCTCGGGCTTCTCGTCCGAGAGCAGGGTCACGCCGCTCTCTGCTCTATATCGGCAAAGAGTAGCCACGGCTCAACCTAGATTCGGCTGCGCTTGAGGAAGTCGGGAATGTCGAACTCGTTGCTGGAGCTCGTCTGGGGACGGCTGACGTTGATCGGCATCGAGGGCGCGGGCGCCGGAGCGGGGGCAGGAGCGGGGGCAGGCGCGGGAGCAGCGGCGCGGGCGGCCGGGCGGGAGGCCGCCGGGCGGCTGGACGGCATGGTCATCGTGGGCAGCGGCTGCTGGACATTGGCGTCGTTGAAGCCGGTGGCGATGACGGTCACGCGCATCTCATCGGACAGATTCTCATCAAAGGCAGTACCCCAGATGATGTTTGCATCGGGATGTGCGCTCTGGGTAATGAGACCTGCGGCGGTCTCCACATCCTCCAGACCGATGTCCGGGCTGGAGGTGATGTTGATGATAACGCCGTGCGCACCGGCGATGCTGGTCTCCAGCAGCGGGCTGGAGATTGCAGCCTTGGCGGCGTTCTCGGCCTTGCCGGCACCCTTGGCGCTGCCCACACCCATGTGGGCATAGCCGGCATCCTTCATGATGGAGCGCACGTCGGCGAAGTCCAGGTTGATGATACCGGGGACGGTGATGAGGTCGGTGATGCCCTGGGTGCCCTGGCACAGCACGTCGTCGGCCATGCGGAAGGCCTCGAGCATGGTGGTCTTCTTCTCGGAGAGGTCGAGCAGGCGGTCGTTCGGGATGACGATCAGGGTGTCGACCATCTCGGAGAGGTTCTTGATGCCCTCGACGGCGGAGCCGGAGCGCTTGCGCCCCTCGAAGGTGAAGGGCTTGGTGACGACGCCGACGGTGAGGGCGCCCACGTCGTTCTTGGCGATGTCCGCCACGACGGGCGCCGCGCCGGTGCCGGTGCCGCCGCCCTCGCCCGCGGTGATGAAGACCATGTCGGCGCCCGCAAGGGCGGCCTTGATCTCGTCGCGGGAGTCCTCGGCGGCCTCCTTGCCGACCTCAGGGTTGGCGCCGGCGCCGAGGCCCTTGGTGATGTCGGAGCCGATGTGGACCTTGATGTCGGCGTCGGAGATGGCGAGCGCCTGGGCGTCGGTGTTCACGGCGACGAACTCGACGCCGCGGATACCCTCCTCGATCATGCGGTTGACGGCGTTGTTGCCGCCGCCGCCCACGCCGACGACCTTGATGACGGCGAGGTAGTTGTTGAGGGTGTCCGTGTCCTTGATCATCGTGTCCTCCTCTTTGGCCGCGGGC
>ERZ507026.126-NODE-126-length-49094-cov-5.891250_pt1 | contig 49094 bp, 42 predicted proteins | sample MGYA00512876_ERZ507026 | MGnify/ENA metagenome assembly ERZ507026 | reverse complement strand
CGGTTGAAGATACAAGCAATTTATTCTATGATACCATGGTTTAAAAAAGAGGTATTTTTATGCAAAATTATATTCATTCACTTAAAAAAGAAAGAAAACTGAGGTTCTGTTTTTCTATTTGTACGATTGTTTTAAGTGCATTTCTACAATGTTACATATTAAATGTATTTATGGATCCATGTAACTTGATTTCCGGAGGATTTACCGGTCTAGCCTTATTGATTCATAAAATTTGTGCCTTAGTCCATATCAATTTCCCTGTCCAAATTGGAATCATCCTATTAAACATTCCGGCTGCAGCTTTATGTTATAAATATATATCGCATCGATTTACTTTCTTGAGTTGCCTGAATTTTTTCCTTGTTTCCTTCTTTCTTTCCACCCTGCACTTTGAGCCCTTCTTTAGAGATGAGATCTTAAATGTCTTGTTTGGCGGTTTCTTATGGGGCTTTTCGATTTCCCTGGCCCTACGTGCTGGTGGATCAACAGGTGGAACCGACTTTATTGCCCAATATGTTTCCAGTCGTATTCATCGGGGGATCTGGGATTACGTCTTTTTCTTTAATGTCGCAATGATCATTGTCTTTGGTTACTTCTGTGGATGGATCTATGCGGGATATTCCATCATCTTTCAATTTTTATCGACCAAGACCATTTCCACTTTGTACCAGCGATATGCCCAAATCACCGTCGAATTCACAACCGATGATCCCGATTCTGTGATTGATGCCTTTATGGCAGCTTGTCACCATGGTATGAGCGTATTTGAATGTTATGGCGCATACAGTCAGAAGAAACACTATGTATGTAAAGCCGTTATTTCCACCTATGAATTACGTGATGTAATTGAAAACGTACAAAAAGTTGATCCAAAAGTTTTAATCAATACCTATAATACAGTAAACTTTTATGGCAACTTTTATCAGAAACCTTTGGAGTAGAAATACTCCTTTTTTTCATCTCCAAACTATTATATAAAAAAAAAGATTCCCGAATCAATCGGGAATCCATATTCATTTATTCAGCTTTGTCTTGTGCTTTGAAAGCCATTTGGCTTGAACCATGAGATGGTACTTCTTTCAATTTCTTTCCAGATTTGAAAGCAACCATACAACCAAGAGCTAACAATAGAATAGCGAATAACAATTGTAAACCATCTGTCATGAAGACAAATCCACCTGTTACGAATAACTTCAATACGATGTTGTAGATAGATAAGCATAATGATGAAACCGTAACCGCAAACATGATAACCATAGGGATGTAAAGCATGAATCCTTTACGACCAGTAACCTTCATGAATACAGCTAATGTGATCAATGTCATAGCAGCTAATAATTGGTTTGTAGCACCGAATAATGGCCAGATATTTTGATATCCACCTAAACTTAATAAGTAACCACCAAGTAAAGTAATGAATGTAGCAACATATTTGTTTGTGATGAATTTAACAACAGAGCTTGCTTCACCTTCCGTTGGTTCTAACAATTCTTGTAAAGACATACGAGCGATACGTGCAACAGCATCCAAAGTTGTAAGCGCTAAAGCTGATACGAACATTGTCATGATGCATAATCCCCAAGCTTGAGGCATTCCTAATTGATCTAACAATCCAGTAACACCAGTAGCGAATTTTTGGAATGGAGTAGCTGTATCAGCTAATGCCACACTAGATAATGCATTGTTTAATACACCAGAATGTGCAAGTGAAGGTAAAGAACCAACAACAACGATAACAACGATAGCTAACATTGATTCAAGTAACATTGAACCATAACCTACTTGTAACATATCTTTTTCGTTAGCGATTTGTTTAGAAGAAGTTTCACTTGATACTAATGAGTGGAATCCACTAACAGCACCACAAGCGATTGTTACGAACAATGTTGGGAATAAATAACTTCCGGTTTGGGTTTTGAATCCTGTGAAAGCAGGTGTAGTAATTGTTGGGTTACTAACAACGATTCCTAACATAGCTGCAACGATCATTCCGACAAATAAGAAAGTTGTCAAATAGTCACGAGGTTGTTTCATTAAAGCAATTGGTGTAATTGCGGCAAAGAAAATATAAACGAATACGATATAAGTCCAAGCTTGTTTTCCAAGGAATACTGGGAATTTGATTCCTAAAGCTAACATAACTACAACGAATACGATTCCTAAAACAACTTGTTTCCAACCTTTTACGTCTAACTTACGTGTGATGTAACCAAATAAGATAGCCCCAAATACATAGAAGATGGAAATTGATGCAGCTGAACCATTGGCAACAGCTTTAGCACCAGTTTGTGCGTTAAATCCATTGAATGTTCCACTAACCATATCAGCAAATGCAGCGATAACGATCAATGAGAATAACCAGCAGAATAAGAAGAATAATTTCTTACCAGTTTTACCGATGTTGTCTTCAACGATTTTACCCATTGATTGACCTTTTGATTTAACAGATGCATATAAAGCACCAAAGTCATGTACAGCTCCGAAGAAAATTCCTCCGATAACAATCCACAATACAGCTGGTAACCAACCAAACATCAATGCCATAACAGGACCAGTAACAGGACCAGCACCAGCAATTGATGAGAATTGGTGTGCAAATACCTTCCATTTATTTGATGGAACAAAATCTTCTCCATCTTCGTAAGTTTTTGCAGGTGTATCTGCATTTACATCAATACCCCATGTTTTTACAAGATAACGTCCGTAAAAAACATAAGCGCAAATGAAGAGAACAGCTGCAATACCTAACAACAATAATCCATTCATAATCTTTCCTCCCTTTAATAAGATTTCAAACAAAAAAGCCTTCGCCCTATTACTAAGACGAAAGCTAACGTTCCGCGGTACCACTCAGTTTGTGATTTCTCACCACTTTTCGTATCTATCAATACGATATCTCGTTAACGCCGAATCCGCGGATTTCCTTACTCTGTTCGAGAAACCAACTCGCAAGGGATAACTTTCATAATTCACTTACATCTTTCCACCAAATCGATGCTCTCTACCAAGTTCCTTTTATGAAAATCTTGTCTTGTTCAAAGTCTTATAATTGTTTACAATTGAAAGTATAGTCTTTTTGTTTTCAATGTCAACAAAAATTTTCATGAAAACGTTTTCGCTTTTTTCAACTTTTTTCAAAATAAAAAAAGAGCCAAATCAAAAAGATTCAGCTCTCTCAAACTTAAGCAATCGTATCTAAGATTTTTTTCATCTTACCAGCAAGTCCTTTGCACTTTTCAACCGACAAAGAACATACCGCTACACGAATACCCTGGTTCACTTTTACCGTATAAATATGGTTTTCCATTAATGCTGCATGGAATTTATCTCGCGTTTCATTATCCATGGATAAAGTGACGAAGAATCCTTCTTTATATGGATAGTGTTTTAAGCCTACTTCTTTGGCTTCCTCAACAAAAATCGAACTACGCTCTTTCAACAGTGCAACATACTTACGACGTTCTTCGTTATAAGCATCCCGATGGTTTTCTAATACATCGACAAACATCGCCATGGCTCCATTGTTGATATTCGACCAAGTCGCACGAGCTGACTTTTCAAAGACATTTTTCATATCTTCCAAAGCTTTTTCATCTTTAGCCATAAGAATAGCAGCTCCACAACGCATACCATAACTTGTCATGGATTTAGACAAAGAGAAAGAAACGACAACAGCTACATTTTCGGAAATCTTGTCAAATTCCTTAAAGTATTCTTTGGCTTTTTCCTGACCATACGCAAAGTCAATGTACGCAATATCATTTAATAAAACAACTTGATGCGTTTTACCACATTCATTTAAGAAGGCAACGACTTCGGCCCATTCTTCTTTGGTCATAGAATAACCCGTTGGGTTATGACATGGATCATTGATGACAACTAATAACTTATCTTGTTTGGCCATGACTTTTTGGCAGGCTGCTTTTAAAGAAGCTATGTTGAAGGCATCTCCATCAAATAAAGCATAGTTTTCTATGCCAAAGCCATTCATTCCGGCCATTAATTTATAAGATCCCCAGGCAATATTTGGTAAGACAACACTTTGTCCCGCATCCAAACATTGGCTCATTGTCATATCAACGGCACCCGTTCCACCTGGAGAGGCAATGACTTCATGTGGCAAAGTACTATTTCCATTTAACACCCAGTCATAAACTTCTTGACGGAAATCATCGTTTCCCGTAAAAGAAGCAGCATATTTTGCCAAGACGCGATTATCTAAATTTTTAAAAGAAGAAAAAACCGTATCCAAGGCAACTAATTTTCCATCTTCTCCATAAAGCGAACCAATCGTTGCGTCAACGACATTTTCGGCACCATTCTTTGCGATATCTTCTTTTGCCATACGCACAATGGAAAATACCGTATCTACAATGGGTTGTGTATCTACACTGTTTCTTACAAATCTCATTTTCTTCCTCCTATATATCCATCGGATATGTTCCTAATACTTTAAATGATTCACAAATCTTTTTAATCTCAGCTAGACAAGCCTGGGTATTATCAGTATACAAAGGACTGTCAAACTCGATATAGAAGAAGTATTCAAACATTTGATCCTTGCGTGGACGGGATTGAATACTATCCATATTTAAACCATATTTGGCGATAACTTCAATAACTTTTGCCAGGGCACCACTGATGTGTTTAGTCGCAAAGACAACACTGAAGTGATCTCCTTGTTTCGCTGGTTCTAGACCAATCACCAAAAAGCGTGTGGTATTTTCGTTATTTGGTTCAATTTGCGTAGCCAATACTTCCAGACCATACAATTCGGCATTCTCTTTTGCGCCTACTGCCGCTTTATGAATATCGCCTTGTTCAGCTACATATTGGGCCGCCATCGCCGTATTCGGATAGGCAATGGTATGCACATTCAACTGATGTAAGAACTCCTTCGATTGCATCAAGGCTTGATCTTTGGAATATACATATTCAATATCTTTTAAGCTTGCCCCAGGAACCCCTAATAAACATTGTTCAATCTTTTGGTGGGACATCTTACGAATATAGACCGGATATTCCAATAAACCATCTAAGACTTCGCCAACTAAACCAGAATTGTTGTTTTCAAAAGGTAAGACCCCATAATGCGCCTTGCGCGTTACAACTGCCTGGAAGACATCATCAAAAGACTTATAGTTTAAAGTCGGACTGCCAGGGAAAAGCCGTTGGGTTGCCAAGTGGGTAAAGGCCCCTTTTACCCCACAATACGCAATCACATCATTGCTTAAAAGGCTCTGTTGATACATCCGGGAATTTCGCATCATCCCTTTAAGGAAATCGCGATAGACCCCTTTATATTTTTCGTTTTTTATCCGTTGTACGCCATGGGCAATCACCTTTTCTTCGCGTGAAGCATCAAGAATCGGTAAGTGATTTTCTTTCTTATAATTTAAGACTTGCTCCACAGCATCCATTCGCTGTTCATATAATTGCGCTATCTGCTCATCAATCGAATCAATGGTCTGACGCGCTTTTTCCAACTGGTTCATTTTCCACCTCTAGGCATAATCATATCATAATTTTCAGCGGTTTTCTGAAAAGTTGTTTCTTTCATGATATAGTAGTTGAAAAAGGAGTTTACCTATGAAATACATCGTTCATTTAAAAGACGATTCGTATCCGATTACCATCGAACGAAACGCCATTCAAAAGATACATGAAACCATGAATACCCAACGCAAAATTGCCATTATTGCCGATGATGGCGTACCCCAAAAATGGGTCGATTGCGTTTATCAACAATGTGAGAATGCATTTATCTTACGTTTTAAACAAGGAGAAGCATCCAAGTGCTTTGCCACTTATGAATCCCTATTAAAACAACTCATCGAACATCAAATGAGTCGCTCGGATGCTGTCATTGCCATTGGTGGTGGCGTTACCGGTGACTTGGCAGGATTTGTAGCCAGCACCTATATGCGTGGCATTGATTTCTACAACATTCCTACAACCGTATTAAGCCAAGTTGATTCCAGTGTCGGCGGAAAAGTCGCAGTGGATGTTGGATCGTATAAGAATATTGTCGGCGCTTTCTGGCAACCAAAAGCTGTTATCATTGACCCCAATGTGCTCTCAACGCTTAGCCAGCGTCAAATCAATAATGGCTTAGTCGAAGCTTTAAAAACTGGTTTGATTCAAGATGAAACTTTAGTTGAACTCTTTGAACAAGAAAGCTTGGATATCGATCAAATCATCGCTCGTTCAATTAACGTTAAACGTAAAGTCGTTGAACAAGATGTCAAAGAATCCAACTTACGTAAAATCTTAAACTTCGGGCATACCATCGGCCATGCCATCGAAGGTGCTTATGGTTTAAATACCTATCTACATGGGGAATGTGTGGCCATGGGTATGTTGTTCTTTATCGAAAATAAAGCATTACAAGAGCGCGTTTTGCGCATTTACCAAAGACTGGAACTTCCCGAAGTTCCCGAATATGATGTTGATACTCTGATGGATTACATCGTTCATGATAAAAAGAGTCATGCTTCCACCACAACCGTAGTAAAAGTTTATGAAGCTGGTTCGTATCAATTAGAGGAACTTTCCCACAAGGCCCTAAGAGAATTATTAGAAAAGAGAGAATGTTATGAAAAATAATATTGGAACCAATATATCCTTCACCTTATTTGGTGAATCACACGGTCCAGCCATTGGTTTAGTCTTAGATGGCTTACCAGCTGGCTTCCCTATAGATATGAAACGCATCCACCAAGATATGGAAAAGCGTAAAGCCAAAGGAAAAATTTCTACTCAGCGTCATGAAGGCGATGAAGTCCAAATCGTCTCAGGACTCTTTCAAGGAAAAACCACCGGTACCGCTTTAACCATCTTGATTACCAATGAAAATACTCGTTCCAAAGACTACCAAAAAACCCAAGGTCGTTTACGTCCTGGCCATGCCGATTTTACCGCCTTTAAAAAATACCATGGTTTCCAGGATTATCGCGGCGGTGGTCATTTCTCCGGTCGTCTAACGGCACCAATCGTAGCAGCCGGTAGTATTTGTCGCCAGATCTTAGAGGCCAAAGGCGTTTATATCGGAAGCCACATCGAACAGCTTTATACCTGTAAAGATGATGCCTTCTCTTCGGATATAGAAGTCCTAACCCAACAGATTCAAGCCATGAATCAAAAAGAATTTGCGACTCTATCCCCTGATATAGCCCAAGCGATGACCCAGGAAATCGAAGAAGCCGCCAGCCAGGGAGATTCTTTAGGCGGTATCTTGGAAAGTGCCATTGTTGGTTTACCAACAGGCATTGGCGAACCTGCTTTTGATTCCGTAGAAAGTGTCTTAAGTCACTTACTCTTTAGTGTACCCGCTGTAAAAGGGGTTTCCTTTGGTCTTGGTTTTGGCTTTGCCCAGGTAAAAGGTTCACAAGCCAATGATGCCTTCTGTATGAAAGACGGAAACATTGTCACCAAAACCAATCACAATGCCGGTATCAATGGCGGTATTACCAACGGTATGCCGATTGTGATTCATACGGTTGTTAAGCCAACCCCATCCATCTTTAAAGAACAAGATTCTGTAGATTATATAAAGAAAGAAGATGTATCACTACAAATCCAAGGCCGTCATGATCCTTGTATCATTCACCGCGCTCGGGTTGTCGTTGATTCGGTACTTGCCTTTGGCATCTTAGATCTATGGATGTCTAAAGAAGCAACAGGAGGATTTGTATGCGCGTAAAAATTACCCCAAGTCAGATTGCCGGAACTTTATCCATTCCAGCTAGTAAATCAATGGCGCATCGAGCTATCATCTGTGCTTCACTGGCCCACGGCACCAGCAAGGTTACCAACGTTACCTTCTCTAAAGATATCGAAGCAACCATTGCCTGTATGGAAGCTCTAGGCGCTAAAATTGAAGTAGAAGGCAACACCTGTATTGTGACCGGGTGTGATGTAAAAAAAGTCAATCATCCCCTTTCGATTGACTGCAATGAATCCGGTTCTACCTTGCGTTTCTTAGTTCCCATCTGTGCCCTCAGTCAAGAGAAAGTATCTTTACAAGGACATGGTCGCTTGCTGCAAAGACCCATGGATGTATACAAAGACATCTTTGCCCAACAAGGGTTATCCTTCAAGCAAGGGGAAACCTTACAGATCCAAGGACCGATTCACAGCCAAAACTTTGTGATTCGTGGCGATATTTCCAGTCAATTTATTACTGGATTGATGTTTGCGTTACCTTTATTAGACAAGGATAGTACGCTTGAAATCTTGCCCCCATTTGAATCAAAATCCTATGTCAATCTAACCCTACAGATGTTAGAAGCTTTTGGCATTCAGATCATTGAAGAAGATGCCTTACACTATACCATTCCAGGTAAGCAGACCTACCAAGCCAAAGATGTACGGGTCGAAGGCGATTATTCGCAATTGGCTTTCTTTGCGGTTTTGGCAAGCCTTCAAAATTCTTTATGCCTAAAAAATATGGACATGCATTCTCGCCAAGGCGATCGGGTGATCTTAGACTTTCTAAAGAAAGCCGGTAGTCAGATTCATCAAGATCAAGAAACAATTACTATTTCTTCTCGTACGCTTTCCAGCCAAACGATGGATATTGCGGATTGTCCGGATCTGGGACCCATTCTTTGTGTATTGGCCAGCTTCACCCCAGGTTGTACGAAATTGATTCATGCCCAACGTCTACGGATGAAGGAAAGTGATCGTATTGCCGCTATGGAAGCAGAATTAAAGAAATGGGATGTCAATGTCACTAGTACCTTTGATACCATTACCATCCAAGGTAAGCCAGAATACACAAAAGCGAACGTAATGATTGATGGTCACAACGACCATCGTATTGTCATGGCGATGACAGTCTTTGGCCTTTGTGCCAGTCAACCATGTATAATTGAAGATGCCCAAGCCATCTCAAAGTCGTATCCAAACTTCTTTGAAGATGTACAGAAAATTGGTGGAAAGGTGGAAATACTATGATTTATGGAATTGTCGGACTTGGTTTAATGGGAGCCAGTTATGCCAAACGTTTAACCGATTTACATGAAACCGTGTATGGTTTTGCCCGTCGGGAAGAATCGATTCAATATGCACTGGAACATCATATGATTGCCGATGGAACCATCCATCCCGAAGAATTGATTCATCGTTGCGATATCGTAGTTCTTGCCCTTTATCCAACGCTATTAAAAGACTGGATGTTAGAGAACCAGCAACATTTAAAAAGCGGGGCCATTGTGATGGATATCAGTGGGGTCAAATCCAATATTGTCGAACCGCTACAAGCCATTACTCGTGAAGATGTCGAATTGATTTCGACTCACCCGATGTGTGGTCGAGAATCTCAAGGGATCGAACATGCCGATCCTACCATTTTCGACGGCAACAACTATATTGTCGTTCCAACCGAAAAGAATACGGCATATGGCATTCGTGTCGCAAGAGAACTGGGACAGAAATTAGGCTGTACCCACATTGCGAATTTATCGATTGAAGAACACGATAAGATGATTGCCTTTCTATCCCAATTAACCCACGTTATTGCCGTTTCCTTAATGAACACCCATGAAAATGCCCATTTGGTGGAATATACCGGGGACAGTTTCCGGGATTTAACCCGCATTGCTTCGATCAACGAGAACATGTGGACCGAGTTATTCTTAATTAATAAAGATATCTTATTGAATGAAATTGATGCCTTTATCGCTTCGATTCAACACTTCCGTGATTCACTAGCCAGTGAAGATCAAGAAGAGATGAAACGCCTCTTCATTCAATCAACAGAACGTCGTGAATTATTTAATAAGTAAAGATGCACAAAAAAAGCTGGGAATTGTAGTGAACCCTATTATTTGGACACTTTGTAATTATCTATGATTGTAAGGCTTGAGATCTTGCTTGGCAAGGTGTTAAGCCTTTTAATTTTGATTGTATTCTTTCGTTGTTATAGTAGTTTATATATTCTTCCATTGATTTTTGTAATTGTTCAAGTGATGCGAATTCATACTCATGTCCATAGAACATTTCGTTCTTCATCTTTCCAAAGAAATTCTCCATAACACAGTTATCTAAACAATTACCTTTTCTAGACATAGATTGAATGATTCCTCTTTCTTCGAGAGTTTTATGATATTGCCTCATTTGATATTGCCAACCTTGATCTGAGCAGAATATTAAACCTTTTAGATTCTTATATTTATCAAAAGCTATATTTAACATATCTTGAACTTGAGCATATACCGGTGTTCTTGAAATGTTATAAGCCACTATTTCACCATTAAACATGTCTAGTATTGGTGATAGGTATAGTTTACCTGCAGCTATATGGAATTCAGAAATATCAGTTGTCCATTTCTCGTTAGGTTTAGTTGTAGTGAAGTTTCTTACATAGTAGGTCTTATGCTTTTCTTCATCAACCTTTTTCTCAAGTAATAGATTCTTAACAGCACCATTGAAATCGCCTTTATATGACTTATATTTAGCTCTTGGTGTTATTCCATATAAACCCATCTTCACCATTAATCTTTTAACTGCCTTATGATTTACTTTGTATCCTTCATTGTTTAATTGAAGAGTAATTCTACGGTATCCATATCTACGTTTATGACGATAATAAATCTCAATAATCTTATTCATTATTTCATCATTCTTTAAGTCTTTATCTACTTTGGATATTTGATAATAGTAATCTGATTTAGTAATTTGAGGCAGTGATGGATTGGCTTTAATTACATCTAAGATAAACTTAAGGCTGCATTTAAGCTCTTGCCTTAATTCACTCACTGCTTGGGCGATTTCTTCTTTTCTCGCTGTTCTCTTTCCTGAATTAAGGCATCCAATTTTTTTAAGTATAAGTTTTCTACTTCTAGTCTCAACATCTTCTCTTTCAATGCTTTGTTCTCTTGAAGTAGCTCCTGTGTTGTCTTCTTCTTTGTCATTTAATTTTCTTCCTCTTTTATTCTCAATGACATTATACTTATTTTCTTTGTATGATTTAATCCAAGCTATCAATAAACTATCGCGACTCAAGCCTTCGTCTATTGAAACGCTCTTAATAGATTCATTAGATATTAATACTCTATTAATTATTCTTAGTTTCTCTTCTGGAGAATAATACTTATTATTACTATGTTTCAATATTTCAATTCCATGTCTATCAGCTAACCTTAAAAAATATCTAACCACATCAACATTAACGCATAATTCTCTAGCTATAATACCTGGTGATTTAAGATTGCCTTTCCAATCTTTGTAAGCTTTTACCTTTTGTTCATAAGTTAATTTCATATAAAAAGTGAACCTCCTAAGTTTGTCCAACTTTTGGGGTTCACTTCAAATTCCCAGCTTTTTCTAATCTACTGATTTTAATGCTTCTAACATATCGACGTTCTTTAACTTCTTATTGATAAAGAACTTCAAGATAAATAAGACAACGAAGATCAAGACTAATGCGTTGATTTAACACTTACAAATTTAAAAAGGTGGCTTAAGTCCTTATTTCAAGGGCTTTAAGCCACTTTCCCCTATTGTAGCGAATTTGCGTAGATTCAAAAAAAGTGCGTGCGACAAATGTCACACGCAATGGAAATATATAAGACGGATCTCTTTCGTTAATCTTCATATTGTAAAGCTTCGACACCTTGTGCACCGCTGGAAATACGTACCACGTTTTCCACATCATAGACAAAGATCTTTCCATCTCCCATATGACCGGAATATAAAATCTTACGAGCCGTATTCACAACCGTCTTCACAGGAATTTCGGATACAATGACTTCCACTTTGATCTTAGGAAGTAGATCCATCGCAACCTTGGCACCACGATAGTACGTCGTTTGACCTTTCTGTACCCCACATCCCATGACACGGGTTACCGTCATACCCATAATACCAATTTCATCCATAGCCGCTTTCAAGGCATCCAAACGTTCTGGTTTTGTGATAATTGTTACTTTTGATAATTTCGAATCCGTTTCTTTGTAGTTCTTGGTCGGTATGGCAGTGGCAATATCTACATCTGGTGTCGTAGGTACTTCAATGGCTTTACCTGAACCAGACATAATCGCTTGTAGACCAAAGCCAGCATAAGAATCGACTAAACCATGTTCTGGTAAATCCAAACCTTGAAGCTCTTCTTCTTCGGTAACACGTAAACCAATCGTTTTATCAATCAATTTAAAAGTAATAAACATTGTTACTGCTGTCCATAAACCAATCACAAGTAAACCAAAGAGTTGAACCCCTAAGAAGTGGAAACCACCACCATAGAACAAACCTAAAGCTTTTGGCTGGGTATCGGTTCCACAGGCAAATAATCCCGTACAGATAATTCCCAACAAACCATTACAGAAGTGAACACCAACGGCACCAACAGGATCATCGACATGGAGTTTGTAATCCAATAGCCAAACCCCGAAACAAACCATGAAACCAGCTAAGATACCAATCATAAAAGCTCCAAAGGCATTGACATAATCACAACCAGCCGTAACAGCTACAAGTCCAGCTAAGGAAGCATTTAAACACATACCAACATCGGGTTTACCGTACTTGATCCAAGTGAAGATCATTGCGGTACAAGTGGCAATAGCTGGGGCAATGGTCGTTGTCGCAAAGATGGTTGCCAACTGAAGACCATTGGTTGCAGCGGCACCGTTAAATCCATACCATCCAAACCATAAGATGAATACCCCAAGGGCACCTAAAGGAATATTATGTCCGGGAATACCATTTGGACTGCCATCTTCGTTAAACTTGCCAATTCGTGGTCCTAATATCCAAGCTCCGATCAAAGCAGTTAAACCACCAACATAGTGAATCACACCAGATCCGGCAAAATCGTGGAATCCCATAGCAGTTAAGAAACCATCTGGTCCCCATACCCAATGCGCTTCAATGGGATAAACGACTAAGGAAATTACGAAACTATAGACACAATACGAAATAAATTTGGTTCTTTCAGCCATCGCTCCAGAAACAATCGTGGCAGCTGTGGCACAGAATACTAAGTTAAATACGAACAAAGACCAATCGGTATTTGTGAAATCAAAGAGTGGACCTTTGGTAAAATCCATCCAACCAACTAATCCAGAACCAGTATCGGGTCCCATCATTAGAGAATACCCTAACAACAGAAACGCTACCGTTCCCAAACAGAAATCCATCAAGTTTTTCATGATGATATTTCCGGCATTTTTTCTTCGTGTAAATCCAGCTTCGACCATGGCAAATCCGGCTTGCATAAAGAATACAAAAGCGGCACCAATCAAATACCAGATTTTGAAGACTTGACTCAATACTTCTTCCATCTCAATTCCCTCCCTATGATGAAAAAAAGGGCATACTACATATGTTTGTAGTACACCCTTGTACACTAAACAAAAAGGCGCTCTCGAACTTGTTTTTTCAAGAGCACCTTTGCGTTTATGAGACTAGTTTAATCTCTCTATTTGATCTTGTCAAATAAATTTTCAAAGAATTTTCTGAAAAGGTTTTCAGACTATACTTTGGTTTCTCTTTGTCCACCTAAGAACTTAGGCAGGTCTTCAGGATGACCATCCACGATCCACTGCTTGTATTCCGCAGTAGCCGCAAACATAACATCTCCCGCTGAGTTTAACGCTGTTTCTACACTATCTTGAATAACCCCGATAATGAAACCAATACCAACTGCCTGCATCGCTAAGTCGGAACCAATGCCAAATAAAGAACAAGCCATAGGTATCAATAGTAAACTTCCACCGGCAACACCGGAAGCACCACAAGCAGCAAACGTTGATAAAACACTTAAGATCAAAGCCGTCGCAAAATCGACTTTAATACCTAAAGTATGGGCCATAGCCAAAGTAAAGACGGTAATCGTAACAGCTGCTCCATCCATATTGATCGTAGCACCTAAAGGAATCGAAACAGAATACATTTCTTCATCTAATAAAAGCTTTTCACATAAAGCCATATTAACCGGAATATTGGCAGCCGAACTACGCGTAAAGAAAGCCATGATACCACTTTCCTTTAAGCAACGGAAAACCAGTGGATACGGATTTCTTCTTAAATAGATAAAAGCAATCAATGGATCGACGACCAAAGCTACTAACAACATACAACCAACGAGTAGCGCTAATAAAGAACCATAGTTGGCAAAAATAGCCACACCATATTCACTAACCATCGAATAGGTTAAACCTAAAATTCCAAATGGTGCTAAATTAATGATCCAACGTACCAATTGGCTGATGCCATCGGATAAGTCGGCTAAAATATCTTTCGTTGCAGGACTAGCTAACTTCTTCATCGCAAGACCCAATAGAATCGACCAGAATAAAATACTGATATAGTTAGCTTCTGACAAAGCTTGAACGGGGTTCATAACCATATTGTTCAATAAGTTTGTCAAAACTTCGGCAATTCCCGTAGGGGCAGAATCCGTAGCTGCTTTACTGGCTAAAATTAAATGTTGCGGGAATAAGAATGACCCACATACAGCTACCACAGCAGCTAAGAATGTACTTAACATATACAACATGATAACGCGTCCAAAACGACGGTCCATTTTACTTTTTGAAGATGATAAGGCACTTGTGATCAAGACAAAGACCAAAATTGGTGCAATGGATTTCAAAGAACCTTTGAACATATCTCCTAAAATACCGACAGGTAAACCTTTAACTAAAATACCTAACAACGTACCACAAATCAAACCAATCACAATACGTAAGATCAGACTGGTCTCATTGTATTTTTTTACAACGGATTTTAATCCTCCCATATATCTCTCTCCTTTTTTCTGTGACTTATTTATTTTACCGAAATAATCACAATATTTCAAAAAAATGAAAATAGTTTTCATACCATGAACAATAATCTTTCATACGTCTTTCAGACATAGATATTCTACGGAATATTCGCTTAAAAAATGTGAAAAGAAGTGAAATTAGCACTCTTGTTGCATTAATGCTAATAGAGAGTATAATTTAGCCAACGGAGGAATTCGCATGAAAAAGAATCAAAAAAACCGCTTTGTCCGGTTATACACAATTTTATTAATTCTGATTTTAGCGCTGAATATTTTCATTCCGATGTTCCACAGCAATCGTATTGAAAATACCAGCTATTCCAACTTTTTAACCCAAGTCGAAAAGAAAAAAGTCAAAGAAGTCCAAGTAGATGGAAATGATGACATCATCTACTACACGCTAAAAAATGATGATAAGAAAAAAACTTATCAAACCGGAGAAATGAATGATAGCCAACTGGTTGACCGCTTAAAGAAAGCTGATGTCACATTTACCCAAACCATTCATCAATCTTCCATTTTAGATAATCCTTTTATCTACTTTTTAATTTCTTTCTTATTGCCACTCTTCTTTATTTCCTGGTTAATGCGAAGAACGATGAAAAAGTTCCAGGATAAAATGGGTGGTGATTCAACCTTTACCTTTACCCCAGGCGGAAATGATGCAGGCAATGGTTTTGGCGGTTTCGGAGGTTTTGGAAACCTTGGCAAATCTAATGCGAAAGTTTATGAAGGAAAGAAAACCGGTATTACCTTTAAAGATGTAGCCGGCCAGCAAGAAGCCAAAGACAACTTAGTGGAAATTGTCGATTTCTTAAACAATCCAAAAAAATATACCGAAATCGGTGCCACCATGCCAAAAGGTGCTTTATTAGTCGGCCCACCAGGAACCGGTAAAACCCTGCTGGCTAAAGCCGTAGCCGGAGAAGCTGGAGTACCTTTCTTCTCCATTTCTGGTTCCGAATTTGTGGAAATGTTTGTCGGACGAGGTGCCGCAAAAGTCCGGGATCTATTTAAACAAGCCCGGGAAAAAGCTCCATGTATTGTCTTCATTGATGAAATTGATACCATCGGTAAACGTCGAGATGGCGCTGGTTCAATGGGTGGAAACGATGAACGTGAACAAACCTTAAACCAGTTATTAGCGGAAATGGATGGATTTGATGGCTCCAAAGGTGTAGTCTTACTAGCTGCTACCAACCGTCCGGAAATCCTAGACCCTGCCTTAACCAGACCTGGTCGATTTGACCGTCGAATTCCGGTAGAATTACCCGACTTAGCAGGTCGTGAAGCCATTTTAAAACTCCATGCCAAAAAGATTAAACATTCGCCCGATATTGATTTTAATGTCGTAGCTAGAGCGGCAGCGGGTAGTAGTGGAGCTGATCTTGCCAATATCATCAACGAAGGAGCCTTGTTAGCGATTCGTGATGGACGGAAACAAGTCGTACAAAAAGATTTAGAAGAAGCCATTGAAATTGTTATTGCCGGTGAACAAAAGAAAGGCGCTGTGATTTCACCAAAAGAGAAATTAATTGTTGCCTATCATGAAATTGGTCATGCCCTTGTTGCGGCCAAATCAAAGAATACTGCACCGGTACATAAGATTACGATTATCCCACGTACGAAAGGTGCCTTAGGTTATACGATGCAAGTCGAAGAAGATGAACAAAATCTCTTATCGCGTGATGAATTGTATGCCAAGATCGTTACCTATACCGCTGGTCGTGCTGCCGAAGAAATCATCTTTAATTCCTATACATCAGGTGCTTCCAACGATATCGAACAAGCGACTAAATTAGCACGTGCAATGATTACCCGTTTTGGAATGAGCCCAACCTTTGGCATGACGGCACTCGAAACCGTAAACAACCAATATTTAGGTGGCGATACTTCTTTAGCTTGTTCACCAGAAACAGCTGCCAGAGTAGATCAAGAAGTTATCACTTTGATCCAGCAAGCCCATGATGAAGCCGTTCAGATCTTAAAAGACAACTTAGCCAAACTTCATGAACTTGCCAAATACCTTTATGAAAAAGAAACCATTACCGGCGAACAATTCATGTATATCTTACATAAACCTGCTGAAATCAGTACAAGCGGAGCTCAATAAGAGTTCCGCTTTTCTTGTGCGATTTAGTTTAAATATATCTGTTCTTGTTCCAAAGATACACCAAGGATTTTCGCAATTTGTTTTGTGGAATGATCCATCCACATAGCTCGAATAGCCTTTTTCCTGCTTTCTTCTGCACTTTTTAGAAACCCTTGCACATAGCCTTCTAAAAACGCTTCTTTAACACCTTCGACAAATAGTTCGCTAATTTCTTTTTCCCAAATATATGCTTCCGCCTGGCGAAAAGCCTCACTTTTAGAAAATCCGGGAAATTCTTTTTCTAGTTCTTCCCAGGGAATTGTCGCAAATTTTATCTTCTTTGGATCAAACATATCGCTGGCTTTGTCTAAAGACAAATAAAAAGACTTAACCTGCATTAAGTCTTAATCCAAATCAATGGAAGTAATCTTCCATTCCCCTTTGACTTGCCGGCAAGTAAAGATAACTTGCCTTTTGACTAAAGGTAATTGATTGGCTTCTTTTTCAAGCTGTAAATAATAGTCTTTAAATAGTTTTGCTTTATTATTGGGATTGGCTTGTAGTTTAGCTTGAAAGGCTTCCGTAAATGTATCCTGTCCACTTTCTTGGTAGGCTTTGGCCGAAATACCTTTAGCACGTACTGTAACTAAATAGAAGTCTTTACCTTGGGATACATCACTGACTTGATACGAATCCCATTGTTTGCCAATGACATGTTTCATATACTTCACAAAATACGCTTTGATTTTTCCCGTATACCCAGCTTCTTTGGCCATTTGATCGATATTGGATGGTTGGGCTTGTTTCAAATAGGTATTCGCTTTTTGGACTTCGCCTTTTTGCATCGTCTGACAATAATTTTCCACAAGCGTTTGGCAAGTTTTGGCATCATTTTGACAACCCAAAAGAAAAAAGCCGCAAAATAGAAGCGCTAGAATCTTTTTCATGGCCTTATTGTATCATGATAGAATACAAATATGATACTTCATTTAAGCAGTGATAAACCGATTCAAGAAATATGTTTTGATTCCATCGATGCCGTCTTTGTCGCAGGGGCGCTACCTTTTTGTGACTATAACTGGGTCCTGTCGATTCGTAAACAATGTATCCAACATCACTGTCTCTTTCTTTTTCTATCAACGGGTCCCGTTTTCATCAAAGATGGAAAAAGCTATACGATTCCAAGTGATTTGCAACATTTGCAAGCCCTAAAAGCCCAGATTGACTATTATCCGCATCAAGCTTTATTTAACCGCTTAGCCCATTCTACATTTCGTTCTTCTTTTACCTTACGCAAAAAAGAAAAAGCGTACCTTAATGAAAAAGGCTGGGACAAAATCGATGAACATGCCCATGCCTTCATTAAAGAACGCCTTAGTCTTGCTGCGCCGAAAAACGACGGGAAACAAACCCCGATGCATGGCCATCCAATCTTTCTAGCTCAGCACGCAACGGGGTGTTGTTGCAGAGGGTGTCTAGAAAAATGGCACCATATTCCCAAAGGTCAGCCACTAAGTTCTTATCAACAAGATCAAATTGTTTCTATTTTACTTGAGTGGATCGTGCGTCAAACAAGATGTTCAAAGTCTTGAATTTCGTTTACTACACCAGGTAAATGACGCAATTCATTCGCTTTACCCGACGAATCCACTATGACAATATTTCTGCATCCAGCTGTATAAGCGCATTGAATGCCATTGATGGCATCTTCAAAGATCATACAGTCTTTTAATGGAACAGCAATGTTCTTAGCGGCTTGTTGGTACATGGCTACTTTATCTTCATAACTTCCATCATCGTATACGATCATTTCAGGATTGATCCATTGATCCAGGTGAAAAGATTTCACAAAGAAATCGATATTTTCTTTAATGGAAGCACTTGCGATTGTGAAAGGGATACCTTTCTCTTTTAGTGCATTAAAATATGCTTCGGCTCCTTTTACTAAATGGAAGGTTTCCGTATCTGCCTGACAATACTCGCGATAGAGTTTTTCTTTCATTTGGGAATACGCTTCGGCTTCCCGTTGGGTACAAGAACCATTAAATAAATACTCTATGATTTTTTTATTGGTGACCCCGTTACATTTGGTATGAAGTTCTTCCGAAGAAATGCCGCGTCCGCGAATCATTTCGGAAATCTTAGACCATGCCATAACATGTTTGGGATTATCAAAAAATAAGGTTCCATTAAAATCAAAAATTACGCCCTTCATATAATTGGTCTCCTAATACAATCCAATTCTATCCCGTTTAACGACACAAAATCCCCCTCATGTGTCATCTCGGAACATTATACCACGGTCTGTATATTTTTCTATGCCAAGAAAAAAAACTCCCCAATCGGAGAGTTTTGAAAGCTTATAGTACGTTTTCGACAAATGCCACAACTTGTGGTTGACCTTGATAGCCAGAGAACGCATTCACTTGTTGGCCATCTTTAAAAGCGATAACTGTAGGAACGGCCATAATGCCAAATCTTTGGGCTAAGTCACTGGATTCATCAACATCCACATTCACAAATTTACATTTTCCTTCAAATTGCGATGCGACTTGTTCTAAAACAGGGGCCAACATCTTACAAGGTCCACACCAAGTTGCCGAGAAATCTGCGATTACTACACCTTTTTCGGCCATTAATGTATCAAATTTTTCGGTGTTAATTTTTTCTACCATAAAGACTTCCTCCTTACTAAAGATATTGTATCTATTTGAATACACAGTGTCTATTCAGATACATCTTCCTCTAATTGTTTCTTATATGAGTATAAATCTGAGCAATATTTTCCATCAAAACAAGCGCAACATAAGCCTAAACCATGAGCGGCTTCTTTGATTTCATCAACGCTTAAATACTTTAAAGAATCGGCTTCGATATAGTCTTCAATTTCTTTAACCGATAAACGAGCCCCAATCAATTCTTTGCGGGTTGAGGTATCGACCCCATAGAAACAAGGATACATGAAGACTGGAGAAGCAATCCGTACATGTACTTCTTTGGCCCCGGATTCTTTTAATAGCCGAACGATTCGTCGTGATGTGGTTCCGCGCACAATAGAGTCATCAATCATCACAACGCGTTTGCCTTGTACCACACTTTCAACTGGGCTTAACTTCATCCGTACCCCACGATCACGTAATTCCTGGGTTGGTTGAATAAAGGTTCTTCCGACATAGCGGTTTTTCACTAAACCGGTTTCTAAAGGAAGACCGGATTGTTCGGCATAACCAATGGCAGCCGATAAGCTGGAATCCGGTACCCCGATAACAATATCAGCTTCTAGATCTTCATCATTTCTAGCTAAGATCACACCCGTTTCTTTCCGATAGGCATGCACATTGATCCCTTCGATTTCACTGTCGGGACGGGCAAAGTAAATATATTCCATCGAACACATATGATGTGAGGTATCTTGGGTATACGCAAAATGTTTAACCAGGCCTTTATTAAACTCTACGATTTCGCCGGGTTTTAAATCGACATGTTCATAGATACCCATGACTTCAAAGGCACAGGTTTCACTGGAAATGACATAGCCATCCCCATACGAAGCATAACTTAAAGGGCGCAGGCCATATTTATCCCGACAGGCATACATCTTTTCTTCATTCATCACAATAAAAGAAAAGGCTCCATCGATTTTCGCTGCCGCTTTTTGAATCCGTTCTAGTAAAGTTCCAGTTTGTTTCATTATCAAATGAAGAATGACTTCACTATCTGCGGTACCTTGAAAAATACATCCTTGATTTTCTAATTCTAAGCGTAATTCTTTGTCGTTATCAATTTGTCCATTATGGGCAATTCCAATACTTCCGGCATGGCCACGAGATACAATGGGTTGAATATTTTCCAACTCTTGTCCCCCAGCCGTACTATACCGGACATGCCCAATTGCACAATTTCCTTTTAAGGATTCAAGATCTTCTCGTTTAAAGACATCAATGGTCAAACCCGGACCTTTTTGGACCTGAATGGTCTGGCCATCGGATACGGCAATACCACTCGATTCTTGACCTCGATGTTGTAAGGAATGCAAACCATAATACGTAATGGATGATGCATTTTCGACTTGATAAGCACCAAATACACCACACTCTTCATGAATTTCATCAAACATACTGGATTCTCCTTTTTCGCAATCGTATTTTATCATGAACGCCCGTTCATAGGAACTAAAGATAATTGAACTTTTTGTTTCTCTTGGTCAATCTTATACACCCAGACTTTCACAATATCCCCTACCGCAACGATTTCACTTGGGTGTTTGATGCGATGATCGGCCATTTTTGAGATATGGACTAGCCCATCTTCATGTAAACCAATGTCGACAAAGGCACCAAAATCAACCACATTGCGCACTGTTCCTTCCAGTTCCTGACCAATATGGAGATCTTCCATCTCTAAGACATCTTTGCGTAAAAGCGGTCCTTCTTTCTGGTCTCTGTAATCGCGTAGTGGTTGGGCAAAGGCGGTGAGAATATCTGCTACGGTATAGGCATCACTACCTAGCTCTTTGGCCAGTTTTTGGGCATCAACTTGTTTGACTTTCGCTTGCACGTTCTGGCTGCCTAAATCAGAACTTTGGATATCTAAATGCGCTAGAATGGCCTTGGCAATGCCATACGATTCGGGGTGAATGCCAGTACGATCCAAAGGTTCTTTGCCATTTTCTACACGTAAGAACCCAGCACATTGTTCAAAGGCTTTCGGGCCTAATTTCTTCACTTTTTTAATTTGGGAACGACTGGTAATATCCCCATTTTCTTGGCGATAGTCGACAATGTTTTGTGCGGTTGTCGCATTTAAGCCGGATATATGTTTTAAAAGCGTAGGACTGGCCGTATTCACATTGACACCGACTAAGTTCACACTCTTATCAACCACAAAGTCCAAGCGTTCTTTTAGTTGTTTTTGTGGCAAATCGTGTTGGTATTGACCAACGCCAATGGATTGCGGATCAATTTTAATCAGTTCGGATAAAGGATCAAGTAAGCGTCGCGCAATGGAAATGGCACTACGTTGTTCGACATGCAGATCTGGGAATTCTTCAATCGCAAGCTTACTGGCACTATAGACACTGGCTCCGGCTTCGGAAACAATGGTATAGGCTACATCGAGTCCATACTTTTGAATGGTTTGGGCTACAAAGGCTTCACTTTCTCGCGATGCGGTTCCATTGCCAATCGCAATAATATTGACATGATATTGTTGGCATAGGGAAACGAGCGTTTTTTCCGCTTCTAATTTCTTTGGTTTGGGTGGATGCGGATAAATCACATCGACATGAAGGTTTCTACCTTGTTCATTGATAATAGCTAACTTACATCCCGTACGAAAAGCTGGGTCAAAGCCCATAATGATCTTATTTTTCATCGGCGCCTGCAATAAAAGTTTTTCAAGGTTCATCGAAAAGATATCCATACTCTGTTGTTGGGCTTTTTCGCTGAGTTGGCAGCGAATGCTTCGCTCTACGCTGGGAATCACTAAACGTTTTAATCCATCTTCAATGGCCAGGGCATAATAATTGGCACTGGGGCTATTGGGATAACGAATCAAATTCCGTTTGGTCCAATTCATTAAGTAGTCTTCATTGGATTCGATGTGTACGGAAAGAACTTTTTCTTTTTCTCCACGATCAATGGCCATGATGCGATGACTTGCCAGAGTTGTGACTTTTTCCGAATAGTCGTAATACATGCGATAGACTTTTTGTTGGTCATTGTGCTCTTTCTTTTCCTGGGTTTTGATGAAGCCATGATTCAACATCGAATCAAAGACTTTATTGCGCACTTTTTCATTTTCACTGACGCGTTGGGCCAAAATATCTTGAGCACCCTGTAATGCCTCCTCCACTGTTTTGACTTGGTCGTTGAGATATTTTTGAATCTCTTTGGCATCAAAATATCGCGGACAAGAGGCAATCGTGTTAGCCAGGGGTTCTAAACCTTTTTCCTTTGCGATTGAAGCGCGGGTTTTCTTCTTTTGTTTATAGGGGCGATAGATTTCTTCCACTTCAACAAGCTTGGTACAATGCATGATCTGAAGTTTTAGATCCTCGGTTAAATGGCCTAAGGTTTCAATACGATGCAGGACTTCTTCTTTGCGTTTTTCTAAGTTTTCCTGATATGCATATTGTTCTTGAATCAAACGAATTTGTTCTTCATCTAATCCATGGGTTCTTTCTTTTCGATAGCGGGCAATGAAAGGAACCGTACTTCCTTGCTCCAATAATTCCATCGTATTTGTGACTTGATTTAACCCAATTTTTAAGTCTTGGGAAATCTGTTCTAATAATTTTTCTTCCATAATTTTCCTCACAGTGAAAAAATTATAACATAGTTTATTTTCGCAAAAAAAGAAGACACGAATATCTTCTTAAATTCCTTTTTTATGTAAGTAAAAACTATAGACCAGCACAAGAATACTTGAGGCAATCACGAAAATAATACCCCACATGATCTGATGGAAAAAAGCTCCAAAGATAAAGATAAAGCCGGATACCACAAGACAATAGCCGCCTAGGCGATTACTGCGATTCCAGTTTTCTTCTGAATCCAAAGACCATGGAGTTTTAATACCAACCGTATAATTCTTTTGGACTTTGGGCAGATAGTTTCCCAATAAAATAAATAGAAAGCCTAAAATGCCACCAACCCAAACATTCGTATTCATCGGATAGCCCAGACTATAGCTCACTATGATGCCCGTTATGATAATGGCCGTAACCGGACAAATCATCAAAATGATACGTAAGATAAAGTCGGGAATATTATTCTTCTTAGGATCATTCAAAGTAAAGACACAACAGAATACATGCATGCCAACAAGAAAAGCTAGTATCCCAAATAAAGCCCATGGCTTAGACATAAATCCATCTGGATTTCCATTGATATCAAAATGCACCGCTATGGTATCTGGCAATTGCGAATAAAAAATCAAATTCAAAGCTAAAGGAATAAAAAATAATACCAGACTAAATAGAAACCATTTATTTTTCTTCATCGGAATCCCCTCCTACAAATGATTGAAAATAACACAACATCTCTTCAAATACCGATGTGTTTAATTCATAAAAAATATAGTTTTTTTCTTTTTGTTCGCGAATCAAGCCAGCTTCTTTCAATAAAGATAAATGATACGAAATCGTTGCCTGGGTCATATCAAAATGATTGGCAATTTCACCAGCCGACATCTTACCTTTTTTTAAAAGGGTAAGAATATCTCTTCGTACCGGGGCTTTTAACGCTTTAAACGTTTTTTCAAACATTCTACTTACCTTCTACTTAGAAATATTTCTAAATAGACTATACAAGAAAGTCTGTCACTTATCAATATCTATTTAGATTTTTTTCGAAATAGAGTGTACAAAAATTGCTAAAAAAAGCCATTTTCTATACCCCCAAAAATTTTACGAAATTTTAATCAAAAAGTACGGTTTTTTGACAATTGTAAGCTCTTTACATCACTTTTCCGACGATTGGCGGAATATTTTTCCGATGATTGGCGAAAATCCATTTTTCAATAGGTTTGTAAAATCAAATCATTTTCTGAAAATTATGCTAAAATATTACATGTTCATTAAGAACAAGGGGAAGGAAGATTATTGTGGTTTTTTCAAGCTTATTATTTCTATTTGCGTTTTTTACGCCGCATCTTTTTATCTATTTTTTTGCACCAAAAGACAAAAAGAATCTCGTTTTACTCATTTCCAGTTTAATCTTTTATGCCTGGGGTGGACCGAAGTATTTATTATTACTAATGTTAGAAACCTTTATCAGTTGGTATTTTGCCCAAAAGATTGCCACAGAACAGAATCCGAAAAGATATTTGCTTCTTGCCTGTATTGGTCTATTAGGCTTATTAGGCATTTTTAAATATACGGGTTTCTTTTTAAGTAATTTACAATTCTTTATTCATTGGCCAGCTAAAATTCCTACGATTGTATTACCAATTGGTATTTCCTTTTATACTTTCCAATTACTATCCTATGTCGTTGATGTATACCGACACGAAGTAGAGCCACAAAGCGATTATTGGAAATTACTCTTGTATTCCAGTTTATTTCATCAATGTATTGCCGGTCCCATCGTTCGGTATGAAACCGTACAAAATGAAATTGACCATCGGAAAGTCTTATTCAGTGATGTATTCTATGGCTTCCGTCGCTTCAGCATCGGCTTGGCCAAAAAAGCCATTCTTGCCAATTCCTGTGCTTCTATTACCGATACCTTATTGCCTGGGGGATTAAAGGGCATCCACAGTCAATCGGCTTTAGGTATCTGGCTGGCCATGCTTTGTTACATGTTGCAGATCTACTTAGATTTCTCTGCTTATTCGGATATGGCAATTGGTATGGGACGGATGATTGGCTTTCACTATTTAGAGAACTTCAACTATCCCTATATTGCCAAAAGCGTCCAAGATTTTTGGCGTAGATGGCATATCTCTTTAAGTACCTTCTTTAGAGATTATGTCTATATCCCCCTTGGTGGCAATCGCTGCACGACAAAAAAATGGGTTCGCAATATGTTTGTCGTCTGGTTTTTAACCGGTATGTGGCATGGAGCCAGCTGGAATTATATTTTCTGGGGACTCTATTATTTCTGTTTCTTATTATTAGAGAAGTTTTATATCAAGGATCGCATGCCAGAGAACTGTAAACATATCTATACGCTACTTGTTATATTCTTTGGCTGGATCATCTTTAAATATTCGGATCTAGCCCAGTTAAAAGCTGTCTTACTTGGACTCTTTGGCATTGGTTCGAATGGCTTCTATGGCATGAATGTCAAAACCGTTCTTTTCAGCAATATCTTCTTCTTGATCTTCTCGATTGTCGCATGTACGAATCTCGGAAAGATCGTAAAGAAAAAGGTGGAAACTAAAGCTCAGACAAACGATACAATTAGTGCTATTTATTCGATATTTGATGGAATCATGCCCGTTGTACTGCTGTTTATTTCCGTACTTTCTTTATTAGGCAACAGCTACAATCCATTCTTATATTTTCAATTTTAGGAGGCAATCATGAAACAAAAGAAAAAATTTACCATTCTCACAAGATTATGTTCCGTTGTTTTATGTCTATGCTTAATGGTTACCGGCTGTTTAACCGGTGCCATGATCTTTGCCCGTCCTACAACCAGTACTTTGGAAAAAAGAAAATTGACAGCTTTTCCTAAATTTAGCGTATCAACTTTCTTAGACGGGAAATACTTTAGTGAGGTTTCCACCTGGTATTCCGATACCTTCCCAATGCGTGATACCTTAGTCGGCGTAGCTCAGAAGATGAAAAACCACTATGGCATTGCCCAAAAGACCATGGTTGTCGGAACCAGTAAGCAAGCTGACCAGATTCCTACCAAAGAAAAGGTCAATAAAAAGGTAAAGACTGTGGATGTACCTAAGAACTATTCCTTTGACCAAGATATGCAGAATCAGATTTTATCGAACTTGTATGTCAAAGATGGGGCCGCCTACAGTGTCTATTATTTCGTTAAAGATTCAGCCGACATCTATATTCAATCACTCAATCATTTTGCCTCTAAAGTCAAAGGAACTTCTAAAGTCTATTCCTTATTAGTTCCCAACAATTCGGTTGTGCTTCCGGATAAAGAGCTAAAAAAACTGGGTGGATCAGATATGAAACAAGCCATCGATTATTACTACAAGAACTATAAAAATGTAACAGGTATTGATGCCTATTCAAATATTGAAAAGAATAAAGACAAATACTTGTACTTTAGAACCGACCACCATTGGACCGCTCTAGGGGCCTATCAAGCCTATAAGGCTTTATGTAAAGAAAAAGGTTGGAAGCCAGAAAAACTCAGTGGTTTTGAAAAGAAACGCTTTGAACCATTCTTAGGTACAGCCTATGATGAATTACATCTTTCCGAAATGGAAAACCATCCCGATTATGTCGATGCCTATATCCCACACGCAACCAATGACATGGTCTATTGGGATAATGACGGAAACAAAGTTCCGTATCATGTCATCACCGATGTCAGTGACTGGTCTGAAGGATCAGGGTATTATTGTTTCATCGGTGGGGATAAACCATTAGCCATCATTAAAAATCCGAAAAAGAAAAAAGGTAAATCCGTTTTATTAGTCAAAGAATCTTTTGGCAATAGCTTTGCCCCATTCTTAGTCGATCATTATAAAACCGTATATATCACCGATTTCCGTTATACCAATATCAATCTTGCTGATTATTGTAAGGAACATAAAATCGATGATGTGATTTTTGAAAACAACATTTCCATCATTGGAAGTACCGAAGTTGCTTCCAAGTTCAATCAACTTGTCCATGATGGGGAATAAAAAAAGAACCTTGTAGAAATTTTCTACAAGGCTTTTCTTTATTCCATATGCGTACATTGGTCATAGATGGCTTTGGTTTCTGCATCGAAACAATAGAAACAAACATGCATCGTATAGTCTTTATTTTGATCCAGCCAGTCTGCAACGGTTTTTAAGGCAATTGGTACGGCTTCTTTTAAAGGATAGCCATAAACGCCGCAGGAAATCGCCGGAAAGGCAATGGAATGAATGTCATATTGTTTAGCTAAGGTCAAACTATTCCAGTAACAATCCCGTAAGGCATGGCTGTCTTCATGTTTGCCCGAATAGATTGGGCCAACGGTATGAATGACATATCTTGCCGGTAATTGATAGCCTTGGGTAATTTTGGCTTGCCCAGTCTTGCAGCCATGAAGATTGCGACATTCTTCTAAGAGTTGTGGTCCAGCTTTCCGATGGATTGCCCCATCTACCCCACCGCCACCAAGTAAAGACGCATTGGCGGCATTGACAATACAATCTCCCGTAAAAGTGGTGATATCGCCTTGAACGATTTTGATTTCACTTTCCAGATTCTTATCATCTAAAATCATTTCACAATAGACTTTTGGCAAATAATAAGACTGACCCCAAGGATTGATACTCAATCCACTAACCGCTTCACTGACATTACTGAGACGTAGGATTTCTGCTAAGCTTTCTTCTTTCACTTCACAGCTGGGACCCAATTCTTTTTCTTTCAGATTGGTAAAAGCAACATAGACATTATCCCCTTGTTCCATCGTCAAACGTAGTGGTCGATCTTCTTGCACCGGGATGAGAATCGTTTGATTCTTTTTACAGAGTTTTCTTAAGTAAATAAGAATGGCTTTATTGTTTTCATTGCTTGGTTCGGCATAAAGAGCCGCAATTAATTTTTCAAGTGTTTCCATGGCCTCATTATAGTCAAAGCACAGACTAATTTCTAGTCTGTGCTTTTACGAATCATATCACTTGTGATGGACGCAAGATCTTTTGCCCCACACATTTCCATCGTATCTTTGAGTTCCGATTGAAGACGATCTACATATACTTGCACACCTTCTTCTTGGGCTCCATAGATGCGGTTGACAAAAGGACGGGCAATCAATACTGCATCAGCACCAAGGGCCAAGGCTTTAAAGATATCCGTACCACTACGAATACCGCCATCGACAAAGATCTTCATATCTTTTCCCACGGCTTCCACAATTTCTGGTAAGACTGTTGCGCTGGCTGGTACGCCATCTAATACTCGACCACCATGGTTACTAACGACAATGGCAGCTGCTCCGGCATTTCGAGCCTTGATGGCCCCTTTTACCGTCATAATCCCTTTGACAATAAAGGGTACATCAGCTAAGGAAATAATCTCTTTCAATTCCGCTTCGGTCTTTCTTCCAGCAGGTGGAACAATGCCTTTTAAGAAAGGTAGACCCGATGCATCGACATCCATCGCTACCGCAAAGGCATGACTCTTTTGGACTAAGGCAAATTTTTCTAAGAAAGTTTCTTTGCCCCATGGTTTAATGGTAGGAATCCCAATGCCATCATTTTCGGCAATGGCCTGGGTGGCTGCTTCCATGGTTAAAGGCTTCATGCCGTCCCCCGTAAAAGCGGCAATACCTGCTTCTTTACAAGCTGGAATCAAGATGTCATTATAGCTGACATCATCGTATTTATCGCCATAATGGAGATCCACATGTCCTACGGGACCGGCAAATACAGGTAAACGGAAGGTTTTGCCAAAGAGGGTACAAGTCGTATCCGCTTCGACATTTTCGGTTAAAGTATCCATATTCACATACAGCTTTTGCCAGGCTTCATAATTGTGAATAGCTCCAAGTCCACTGCCTTTGGCACCTGGGCCTGGCATCGTATTGCCACAAGCTTTTCCGTTACATACAGGACATGATTTACATAAGGGTCCCATATTGCCACGGGCAGCTTGTATAACTTCTTCATCTTTCATTTAAAACGCCTCTATTCTGCATTACTTGCGACGACCTTTACACGTGACCATAACGTCGCAATGATTTTACGTGCTTTCTCGTTATACCCGAAAACCTCATCTTTTGCATAACCGGTACGTGGGGTATAAGCACTGATACCTTTAAAGGTTGTTTGGGATAACTCTTCTTCGACCTTTTCGTTTGGGGAAGTATAACCTACATATTCGGAGTTATCTTTCGCATTGGCTTCTTGAATAATAAACTTCATAAATTCTAGTGCCAAAGGCACATTTTTGGCATTTTTCGGAATGACCATCGCATCGGTCCAGATGTTCGTTCCTTCGTTTGGCATAAAGAAGCCCATATTGCGATTTTCACTGCTGACATAAGCTCCATCACCGGAATAAATCAAACCAAGAGCCTTACGCGCTTGAGCCATATTGTCGATGATCTCATCAGTAACAATTTCTGGATTCATCGTTTTTACACAAGTCTCCAGCCAATGATACGCATCATTGAGCTCTTGTTCATTTTCGGTATTCATCGAATAACCTAACGCTTTTAAAGCCATCATGAGCGAATCTCTTTCCGAATCATAGAGATAGATATCGCCTTTATATTTTGGATCCAAGAAGATGTTAAAGCCTTCCCGTTCTAAGTCTGCTTGCGAGACTTTTCGTTTATCATAGCTGATTCCTACACTGCCCCAGAAATATGGCACACTGTAGGCATTATTAGGATCATAGGCCAAATCTAAGATGGCTGGATTGATCTGGGCAAAGGTTTGTTTCAAAGCTTTTTGATCGAGTTTCTGCAAGAAACCTTCTTGAATCAAACGTTGAATCATGTAGTCACTTGGAATCAATAAGTCATAGCTTTCCCCATTGGCCACTTTAATATACATCTGTTCATTCGAATCAAAGTTATCCATGACAACACTAGCTCCGGTTTGATCTTCAAAGCGGGAAACCACTTCATCATTGATATATTCGCCAGGTAAATACAGATGTAAGGTTTGGCCAGCATATGGTTGGTTGCCCATTTTGTGCATGCCAAATAAAGAGAAAACTAAAGCACAAACCACCAACAATGCCACAAGAATTTTTGGCCCTTTGCGATGCGGACGCATTTCTAAAGAAGCACTTTTCTTACGCAACATTGGCAAGACATTCATACCAATTAAGATCAAGGTAATTAATACGACAACTACGGTTGAAATCGCATTGACACTTGGATTGACACGTTTAGACATCGTATAGACCATGATGCTTAGATTCTTTACCCCACCTCCGGTCACAAAGTAGGAGATGATAAAATCATCAAAAGACATTGTAAAGGCAATCAAAGCACCTGAGATAATGCCGGGCATAATTTCCGGAACAATGACTTGAACAATGGCTTGAAATGGCGTAGCTCCAAGATCCATAGCCGCATCGGCTAAGTTAGGATCTAGTGCCCGAATCCGCGGCATGACGGATAAAATCACATACGGAATACAAAAGGCAATATGGGCCAGTAATAAAGTCACAAAGCCTTTTTGTACATTCAAAGTAATAAACAACAACATCAAACCAATAGCCGTTACAATATCCGGATTCATCAATGGAAAATCATCGACACGGGTAATAAAGGCCCGCATCCGTTTTCCGGATTGGGATAGACCAATAGCGGTAATGGTTCCAATAATAGTTGAAATCAAGGTAGCTAAAATCGCTACAATAATCGTGATATATAGACTGGACATCATGCCATGGCTTTTTAACATGGTTTGATACCAGCGCATCGAAAAACCGGCAAAGTGCGTTAATGATTTACTTTTATTAAAGGAGAAGACCACCATAAAGACGATCGGTAAATAAAAGAAAATCAAAGTTAAGGTCATTAAGGACCGACCGAACCAGCGACGTTCTTTTTTCATAGACGATCCTCCGCACTAGCCCCTTTTTTCTCAATTCTACGTACCAACATCATCAAAAGCATCATGATGACAGCCATAATCATACTGATGGCTGAACCAAAGTTCCATTCTCCTACGGTAATGAATTGATTTTCAATCACATTTCCAATCAAGAAGAACTGGCCACCTCCTAATAATTTAGGGATGAAGAAGCTGGATACCGCGGGTAAGAAAACTAAGGTAATGCCACTGACAACCCCACTTAAAGATAAGGGGAAAACCACCCGAATAAAAGTTTGAACCTTATTAGCCCCCAAATCGGAACTAGCTTCAATCAAGCTTTTATCCATCTTGGTCAATGAGGTATGAATCTGTAGAATCATAAAAGGTAAAAAGTTATAAACCATGCCTAATAAAACCGCACCTTCGGTATATAGAAGTTCGGTATGAATCCCAAAGATGCTTAAGAGTGAAGCAATCAAACCATCTTTGGATAAAAGTCCGATCCAGGCATAGGTTCGTACCAACATATTGATCCACATAGGTAGGGTTATACCTAAAACCAAGAGGTTTTGAACCTGTTTAGAACTACGGCTAATAAAATAGGCAATAGGATAGCCTAAAAGCAAACAGATGATGGTTGTCTTTAAGGCAATCACTAAAGAGCGCCATAGAATCAATAAGAAATCTGGGTCGGTAAAAAAGCGCACATAGTAAGAAAAGGTCAATTTAACCGGAACAACGCTGTTGCCTTCTTTCATCAGTGAGTACACTGCAATTAGAAGCATCGGCACCAACAACATCAATATGCTCCAAATTAAATACGGAATGACTAATTGACGAAACTTTTTCATTAGAAGCCTATCTTCTCCATGACATGAATATCTTCAGGGAAGAAAGTCAAGCCGACTTGTTTACCTTCTTCCACAAAATCGGTGGTATGAATCTTAAATTCACGTCCCGTTGTTGAGAATGTGACGGGATAAATGCCTTCCGTGATTTGATCAGGATCAAAGTCATAGTCAACATATAAGTCGATATCTGCATCTTCATCATCCAGTTTCCAAGCTTGCGCATTGGCCCAGGTTTTTAGATCGGTATCTAGGGTTTGGGATTCTTTGATTTCATCCGCAGTCTTAAAGAAACTGAAGGCACTCATCGCTTCATTGGCTTTTTTATTTTCGGTAACATGTTGGTCGACAACCCAGATCTTACGGCTGATCGACGTATGTTCGCTGGTTTCAAAGGTCACAGAATACTCCCCAATTTCCCGTTTTAAATCGGTTTCGATACGATTGATGGAAATCAATTCATCGGTTTCTGGATTCCAGGCTTGGGCATCGGCACGGGCAATGATTTCTTTATCGTCAATGTCTTCCATATCTTCTAAGTCCAGATAGAAGTCATTGGCAGAGATCTTCTCTTTGCCATCGGCACTGGCTACTTCATTGATACTGCGTACATGCATATTCACCGTAACCGAAGTTCCGGGTACGGTTTCGACCATGATTTCATAATGCACACCTTTAAAGAGGACACTTTCTACTTCACCGGTCATCTTTCCATCTTTGACATCGACAATATCGATATCTTCCGGACGAATAATGACATCGACTGGCTCATTTTCTTTAAAGCCGACATCGACGCAGTCAAAGACAATGTCATCGAATTTGACTTTTTTATCTTGGATCATACGACCAGGAATAATGTTGGATTCACCAATGAATTCAGCGACATAGCGGTTGGCAGGTTCATTGTAGATTTCTTCTGGTGTACCGAGCTGTTGGATCTGGCCATCTTTCATAACGACGATCTTATCGGACATCGTTAGGGCTTCTTCTTGGTCATGGGTGACAAAGATAAAGGTAATGCCGACTTCTTGTTGGATATTTTTTAGTTCATACTGCATTTCTTTGCGCAGTTTTAAATCCAAGGCACTTAGTGGTTCATCGAGTAAAAGGACGCGTGGTTCATTGGCCAGGGCACGGGCAATGGCTACACGTTGTTGCTGGCCACCAGATAAAAGGGTGACATCTCTTTTTTCATAGCCTTCTAGTCCAATTAATTTCAACATTCGCATGACTTTTTGATCGATGATATCTTTGGAAATCTTTTGAATTTTCAATCCATAGGCAATGTTGTCATAGACGTTCATATGCGGAAAGAGGGCATATTTTTGAAAGACGGTATTTAATTCTCTTTTATAAGGGGGAAGACTTTTAATGTCTTGGCCATTAAAGATGACTTCTCCTTCGCTGGGTTCGAGAAACCCGGCTAAAATACGCAAAAGGGTCGTTTTTCCACAACCACTGGGTCCCAAAAGGGTGACAAATTCATTTTCATAGATATCCAAATCGATGCCTTTTAATACAACTTGGTCTTCAAAGTTCTTCACAATGTGACGAAACTGAATAATCTTTTTCTTCTCTTCCATATTTCTCTCCTAAAAAACGGGTGGATTTGATACCCATAGCACAACGGCTTCTTGTTGCGTACAATTTTCTAAATAGTGCGTTTTGGCACGCGATAAATAAAAGGTTTCTTTAGCTTTTACAAGATAGCTTTGACTGCCACAAACTAAGCGGATTCGCCCTTTTAGAACATAGCCGAATTCCTGGCCTCCATGGCTTTCCACAACTTGGGTTTTCTGATGGGGATGGAGGGTTAAAAGCAGGGGCTCCATTTGATTCTTTTGGGCATTGGGGACAATCCATTGCACTTGGGCATAGTCCCTTTCATCCACAAAGAAATCGTCTTTGCCAAAAACTATTTGTTCTTCGGGTTGTTCCGAAAAAAAGTCTTGTAGATTTGTACCTAAAGCTTCCAGAATATTTTCTAATGTCGAAACATTCGGGCTTGTCAGATCCCTTTCCAACTGGGATAGAAAACCTTTGGTTACTTCCGAACGGCTGGCCAGCTCAGACAAGGTTAAATCTTTTTTTAAGCGTAATTCTTTTAATTTCTCACCAATCTCCATATCTGCCTCGCTTGTTTCATTAAAGAAACTTTTTGTTTAGTTAATTAAACGCTGATTCATTATAGCTTATCATAGATATTCAAACAAGCTTTTTTGGCTAAAATTTGCGTAAAATTTTCAACGAATTTTTTATAGCTTTTTTGCGATGATTTCGCTATGATTATTTCGTGCTAGGAGGATAACATCATGCAAGAATTTAAACCTATGAAAGAAGGAAAAGTTCGTGAGATTTACGACAACAAAGACTCATTAATTATGGTCGCTACCGATCGTATTAGTGCCTTTGATGTGATTTTGAAAAACAAGGTAACGAAAAAAGGAACCGTTTTAACACAGATGTCAAAATTTTGGTTTGACTACACAAAAGATATCGTACCGAATCATATGATTTCTGTTGACAACAAAGACATGCCTGAATTTTTCCAACAAGAACAATTTATTGGAAATTCGATGTTGGTAAAGAAACTCGAAATGCTTCCAATCGAATGCATTGTACGTGGCTATATTACCGGAAGTGGATGGGCAAGTTATCAAAAAGATGGAACCGTTTGTGGAATTCAATTACCCCAAGGTTTACAGGAATGCGATAAATTACCTGAACCAATCTACACCCCAAGTACCAAGGCCGAAATCGGGGACCACGATGAGAACATCAGCTTTGAAAAGAGTATTGATGTCTTAGAGAAACAATTCCCTGGTCATGGGCAAGAATATGCAACGAAGATCAAAGAGGCAACGCTTGCACTTTATAAAGCTTGTGCGGATTATGCCCTAAGTCGTGGAATTATCATTGCGGATACCAAGTTTGAGTTTGGTCTCGATGAAAACGGAAACGTTGTCTTAGCCGATGAAATGTTGACTCCGGATAGTTCACGCTTCTGGCCATTAGATGGCTATAAACCTGGACAAAGCCAACCGTCTTTTGACAAACAATTTGTCCGTGACTGGTTAAAAGCCAATCCTGATAGCGACTACAATTTACCGCAAGAGATTATTGATAAAACCATTGCGAAATACAAAGAAGCGTATCATTTATTAACTGGAAAAGAAATCTAAGCATTTGCAGGATGGTCCTTACCATCCTGCCCTTTTTATGCGCATAAGATATGCAGCACAAAGGTAAAGGAACCTGTTATTACAGATTAAAGTAATCATTCAATCATTAAGCAAATGTCAACTTCTGCGTGTAAAACTATTTTTTATCCACCATTCCTATGTGATCACAAAATAGAGGACAAGAGATTGACCGATTTAGGTCTATCTCTTTTTCTATGGAGAAACAAAAAACGCTGCATTCAGCAACGTTTTCTTTAGTAATTGTTCTTGCCTACAAACACATTATATACACGTGTATAACGATAACTCTTTTTCCTTGCCAAGCCATCATACGCAACTACATTTAATTCTTCCATTTTCTGAATCGTACGATGAATCGTAGACTTAGACAATCCTGTCATATCTTCTAATTCTCTTTTTGTGAAAACAACTTGTGAAAGAATAATAGGCATAATTTTATATAAGGTAGAACTATGAATGGATTCCATTTTTTTCATATCTTCCTTATAAATTCGATCGATTTCGTTCATCTTATAAATAAAACTATTGCATTGATCCACAACACACTGAAGAAAAAACTTAATGTATCCCAAATAATTGCCTTTACGGCTTTCCATTAGATTGTATTGATAAGCTGGTTTATACAATTCTAAGATTTCTGACATATATAGAATCGGCTTATCTTGTTCAAATCGTGCCATTTGAATAGGTATCAGAGCTCTACCAAGTCGCCCATTTCCATCCGAATAGGCATGAATTGTTTCAAATTGTGCATGTGACAATGCCATATTGATTAAATACGGATCAATAAACGGATCATTCATATATGCATATAAGTTCTCTAATAAACCATGTACATATTCCGGTGCTGGAGGAATAAAGATTGCATTCTCTATACCTGCGCCTTTTGGTCCTATCCAATTCTGCGTTGTTCGAATTGACCCTGGCTTTTTTTGAAATCCGCGAACACTATCCAGCAATAACTTATGCATTGTATTCACTAATTCAAAATCAATATCTTTTCCATCTTGAATCTTTTCATAGGCATATTCCACGGTTTTCTTCAGATTTTGAATTTCTTTGTTGTCATCTGTTTCATCCATGTACTTCAAATAATACATTTCATCTTGCGATATCTGTGTTCCTTCAATTTGTGTTGATTTTAAACTCTCACTCAACAAGATAGAATCTAAAAAATATTTTGAATCAAAATCCAAAGACTGTAGTTTCACTTTATACTCTGTATATTTTGCGTTTGCCTGTGACAAAAGCCGTAATAAGTCTTTATCCATTTTGTAATTAACGGGATACAAATTCGCATGAAAAGGTTTCATTTTGTTGACCTCCTGACTTTATTTGTCTCATTTTAACATAAAAAATGTCAGAATTTTAAATTCTTGACACTTTCGCACCTGTTTTTAGCCTATTTTGTGTCAAAATTTGATATTTTGACACATTTTTAGACTTTAAAAGGCCATTTTGTATCAAACTGACACTTTTTGACCGATTTCACTTAAGAAAAATGTCAATTTTAGAAATTTTGACACAAATAAACCCCACCAGAAGTGGGGTTGACTTTAACGATTTGCGGTTTGTATCCAATGTTTGGCTTTTTCTAGATCTTTTGGGAAAGTCTTGAAATCCTTGAGTTTCCAAGTCCAGTTTTTTGACGAAAGGGTTCCTGGCGTATTAATGCGGGCTTCTGCCTTATAGCCACAAATATCCCAGATAGGTAAGATTACCGTATTGGCCTTACTGTCTAGAAGATACTGGCAGACCATTTCATTAAAGTTACGACAAGTATAGCCTTGTTTCTTAAAGAAACGACGTAAGCTAATGCGCTTATTGTTGGTATAGTCTTGATAGGCTTCCATAATCGTTTCATTATCATGGGTACCAGAATACAAGACGACATTTTCTTTCTTTTCCTGGCGCAGTTCTTTGGTTTCCATTTCAAACAACTGTACTTGAATACCCGGAATGGAGAATTCTTCTTCTAAGTCAAAGATGGCTTGACCTAAATCATCGCCTAAATCTTCTGCAACAAGTTCCATTGTAGGATTTTCTTGGGTCACATAACGTAGGATTTCTTCGCCTGGACTGTCTACCCAAACGCCTTCTTTAGCGGTTGGACAAGAAGCAGGAATCTTCCAGTAATTTACAAAGGCTCGGAAATGATCAATGCGTACCATGTCAAAACATCGATTCATCCAGTCCATGCGTTGGCGCCAGAAACGATATTTATTCGTTTTCATATGGCGGAAATTATAGGTTGGCATGCCCCAGCGTTGTCCGTCTTCGGAAAAATAATCTGGTGGACAACCGGCAATGAATTCGGGTTCGCCATTGCGATCAATCATAAAATCCGGACGATCACTCCAAACATCCGCACTATCCAGATCCACATAAAAAGGAATATCCCCCATAATCTTTACGCCTTTTTTATGCGCATAGGTAATCACTTCATCCAATTGTTTATAGAAGATAAATTGCAGGAATTTAATATAGAAGATCTCTTCTTGTTGGTCGGTTAGATCCACGCCACTTGGATCATAGAACCAATCCCGGTATTCACTATCCCATTGGCGCCATGGTCGATTATCATGGAGCTTGGTAAATAGCGCAAATAAGGACCAATTAGCCAGCCAAAACGCTTCTTGTTCAAAGGCATGAAATTCTCTTTGATACTGAGAAAAATTCTTTTTAAAAGCCCGGAAGGCACGACGAAAATAGGTTTCTTTAAAAGCACGAACCTCATCATAATCTACAAAGTTTTTAAATTTGTTGCAGTTGACAATCGAACTCTGGGTTAATAAACCCATTTCACATAAACGATCAATATTAATATATATAGGATCTCCGGCAAAACTAGATAAGGTTTGATACGGAGAATGTGTACTGCCACTGCGCTGAATGGGTAAAATCTGCCAAATTTTAAAACCAGCGTCCGCAATACAATCAATAAATTTTAATGTTTTTGCACCTAAGTCTCCAATCCCTTGGTTACCTGGTGTACTAAATAGCGGGCATAAGACCCCTGCATTTCTTTCCATAATGTAACCCCTTTATTTTCATAAATTTTATCACATTTTTGATAGAATTGCCGAAAAAAAGTCGGCAGTATCCAATAAAAAACCACCCAACCAAAAGGCAAGGTGATTTCCTCAAAGAAAGAATTATTTCCTTTTCAAAATGGTACGATCTACTAAGTTACGCGCAATCAATAAGATATCTGGAATAATAGCCATATTGCACAATAAGTAGATGATTTGCCAGAAAGATAAAGACACCAAATACAAGAGACCATGGAATAAAGAAAGCCCGATCACAAAGCCCGCTAACATACAAACCATTAAGATCTTACGTAGTTTAGTCATTGGTACACAGACCGTATATAAAACCGATAAAGACGTCCAGCTGGCAACAATGGTACAAATCGTAGAGAACTGAGCATCACTCATTGCCAAAGGAATACGGAATAAGTTACAAACCGCAACCGATAGAATAACCATGAAAGCCCCTGGAAACGCCCGACCAAAGACATGCCATAGGAAATGCCCCTGGACTCTTTCTTCATTCGGCTCTAAGGTCAAGATAAAGCCCGGTAATCCAGTACCTAGTAAAGAGACCATGGATAATTGAATTGGCTTAAAAGGATAGCCCGATAACCAGAAAATCGAGAATAAAGCTAAACCAAAAGAGAACATTGTCTTAACTAAGAACAAGGAAGCACTTCTTTGGATATTATTAATCGCAATTCTTCCTTCACGAAGAATGGCAGGCATCGCCTTAAACTGGTCTTTTAATAAAACTAGGCTGGCTACACTCTTAGTAGCTTCACTACCACTACCCATCGCAATCGAACAATCCGCTTCTTTTAGAGCCATGACATCATTGACACCATCCCCGGTCATCGCAACGGTATGGCCTTGGTCTTTTAAGGCAAGAACCATTTGTTTTTTCTGTTCTGGAGTTACTCGACCAAAGATGGAATAATTTTGTACGGCTTGGTCAATATCTTTAACCGTCGTCATATCTACGGCTTTTCCTCGAACACCAGCTTTGGCAGCAATCGCCGCAACGGTTCTTGGATCATCCCCAGAAATGATTTTGACATCCACATCTTGTTTATAAAAATACGATAGAGTTCGACGAATATTAGGTCGCAAGACATCTTGGATACAAATCAAACCAATCACTTCATGATTCCCCTTTAAGGTATTTCCTATAATCGAACCACGTGCTAAAACTAAAACACGCATCCCTTGTTTGGCATATTCTTGAATTCTTGATTCTAACCAAGGTTGTTTCTGACTGCAAACAAATTGATAAGCACCGGTAATATAAGCTTTTTCCCCTTCAAAGACGACACCACTGGCTTTTCTGGCACTAGAGAAAGGAATGGTTCGCACACAAGTACCATCGCCTTTTCCGGCATAGGCACGAATGGCTTGAGCCGTACTATTGTCATCGTCTAAAGCCGTATACATTCGCGATAAGATATATTGAATCTCTTCATCCGAACTAATACCTAGTCCATCCGTTAGAACGACTTTCATAGATCCTTGGGTAATGGTTCCGGTTTTATCCAGGCACAGAGTATCCACTCGTGCCAGGGTTTCAATACAATACAATTCTTGAATCAAGACTTTTTTACGGGCTAATTTTACCGCACCTAAAGCCAGAGCCGTACTGGTTAAAAGGACTAAGCCTTCCGGAATCATGCCAATGACGGCAGCAACTGTAGCTAGTACAGCATCCCGCCATGGGGTTTGGGCATCCATCATTTGTTTAATAAAAAGGGTCGCACCCGTAGGAATCAAAACAATGGTACAAAAACGAATAATCGCATCAATACTGTCACGTAATTCCGAAGGGTATTGTTTTTCCCGTTTGGCACTTTCCAGGATGGCATGGGAATAAGTATCTTTTCCGACTTGGACAACTTGAACTTTGGCTTTTCCAGAAACCACAAAGCTTCCGGACATCAAGGTATCCCCAAAGCGTTTTTCTACCGAATCACTTTCTCCAGTTAGAATGGATTCATTACATTCTACACTTCCATCCACACAAACAGCATCCACACAGACTTGATCGCCACTGGATAGATAGAGAATGTCGTTCTTTACAATTTGTTCAACGGGCAATTGCACGACTTTGCCATCTCGCAAAACTTTAGCTTTTTGTTGGTTCAATAAAGCCAGGTTGTCTAAGACTTTCTTCGAACGTAATTCCTGGATAATTCCAATCACAGTATTAATGACAACTAAACCAATAAAAAGCATGTTACGAAAGGAACCCGTTAGAGCCACCATTATAGCGAGTACAACGTTAATCCCATTAAATAGTGTAATGGAATTTTCTTTAATGATCTGGCCTACGGTTCGGGTATTTTGATCAATATAGACATTGGGTTTGGATTTTAAAACTTCTTCTTTCGTTAACCCAGTTTTGATGTTGGTGTGCTTATGAATCTTACATTTCATATCAAACATTCTACTCCAACCCCCTAGTAAAAAACAATGATTCTGCCACGAAAAAAAGATGTAGGCGCCTACATCTTTATAACTCTACAACGGGACTATCTGCATAGGTCTGAATAGCATCCAAATAAGCATGCAAATCCAATTGTTCTTCTAAAGCCTTTTGTAAGGTAAATAAGATCAAACGCGTATCAAAACCGCAGCAATTGCCCTTATGTACGGCCGGCGCTTTTTCTAAAGCTTCTAAGATCATGGGGATATCCTCTAGACTGCTTTCTTTTTCTAAGTCAAAAATCAATACGTTTTCACTGACAATGGCCTTTAAGGCATTTAATAAAGAAGGATACTTTTCTTCCAGCATAGCTACATACATGGTTTTAGAAGTGGGCTTAATGGCATACTTCCATAAGTCTTCTTGTCTACATGCAACAACAATCTGGCAACAATTGGTATCTGCTTCGAGTACTTGGGTAGTTTGTTTCAAACTCTCTTCTTTTTCATAGACATCAAATAATAAAGTCGAGTATTTCATGACATTCTCCTAATCCAAATCTTGTGGTAACGTAATTTTCTTATTTGAACGATCTGATTCAACAACTTTAATAGGCACTGAAGAATACCATTCGACTAGTTGGGCATCATCGGTTGCCATACGCCCTTCCTTAAAGGACTTTTCATAACAAGCGCGAATCAATTCGGTTTTAAAACATTGTGGGGTCTGGGCATTGTAGACATTGCTTCTTTCTGGGGTTTGACAGACATAGCCATTTTCCACAATCTTTACGGTATCTACACTTGGTACCATTAATAAGCACGCATCTTCGGTCTCCAGGGTTTCCTTTAAAGCAGCAATTTGGGCCTTGCTGACAAAAGGACGGGCCGCATCATGGATCATAACATAATCGCAGGTTACACTTCGTAACCCGATTCCCGCACTTTCCTGACGAGTTTTTCCACCGACATGTAACTCTACCTTAGCTTGACCTTGATAGCGTTCTTGCATGTATTCTCTATCTTCTAAGGCATACATCAAACAGATTTGTAGACAATCCGGATCTGATTGAAAGAGATTTAAACTTGCATCCAATAAAGTACTTCCAGCTTTTAATTCATGAAAAACTTTATTGTATGGCAGCTGCATTCTTGTTCCTTTACCAGCTGCAAGTAAACATACACTGTATTTCATAGTATGAACATTATAGCAAAGCTTTTTCACATATGCTAAAATAAAGAAAATAAGATGAGAAAGAAAAGGAAAACTATGAAAAGAATCTGTTCTATTTTTCTGGTATTCAGCTTAATTCTAGGCATTAGTGCTTGTAGTTCCGATGGCACAAAAGAAGCCACACAAGTTGTTAACCAATATTATAAAGACCTTCAAGCCGGAGATTTCACCAAAGCCCAAACGCTATATACCGATGATGTCGAAGACGGCAATGGTTTAAGTGCCATATCTGCATCCATTAGTGGATTAGAAAATTCCTTTGGCGAAGATACTTTATCCGACCAACAAAAAACAACCATCAATGATTCAGCCAATGCATTTATGCAGACAGCTATGAAGACCTATGTAAAGAAGTATTCCATTGTTCGTACCGAAATCAAAAAAGATAAGAGCATTGTCCTGACCGTAAAAGTCAAAGGCTTTGATGTCAATGACTTCCAGAATATTGATACCAACGCCATTGAAAACAGTGTGGCCCCAAAATATGAAGAACAACTCAACCAGGTAACCAGTCAAGAACAAGCCTATGATATTTTAAGCAATATGTTAGTCGACTTATTCTCAGCCTATTCTCAAGCCGTAGAAAACCTAGATACAAAAGCACATGCCGAACAATGTACCTTAGTACAACAAGGCAATCAATGGAAGATCAAAAAGATCGTTGTCCAACAAATCAAAGACACAGAATCCGTATAAAACAAGTACTGGCCCAGTATAACTAGGCCAGTATTTTTTTATTATTCAGCATTTACTTTGATAATCTAAACACTTTTTCCGACCTGTTTCGCCTAAAACTCTACACTTTTTCCGATCACAACGAATAAATCAGCCTTTAGAAGCAAATAGATGAGCACACTTACACAGATCATTTAATTATTTTTATAATATAAATTCTTTATGCCTCTAAGGCGTATTTCTTCTTTAAATCATTGTAGCAGTTATAATTTATAAAGCCTTCCTTTTGCAGACGTCCAACAACAATTCCACAAAGGATATTTTGTTCTTGGGCAAAAGAACATATTGTTGTCTTTGAAAAATCTTTTTGCGAAGTAAAACGATGGAATTCTGTAGAAGAAATTAATGTTTCCTTCGCAAAGTTATCAGCTGCTTCCTCATCTTCCTCTGTTGTACCATCCACTTGGTTGATATGTCCAAGTAAGACATGTCCAAGTTCATGAAATAGACTAAACCAAAATTTATCTGCATCTTTACCACGTACTGTTAATCCAATTACGATTTTCTTTCCATCATAGAAAGTTGCTCCATGCAGGAAAGAACCACTTATATGGGGAAGAAACACAAGTGCAATACCACAATCAGCCAAAAGGTTAATCAACTCAGGGCAAAAATATTCAGGATCCATAATCGTCATACAACGAATTTGGGAAATTATCTTCTTTAGAGTTTTTAAATCAATTGAAGAAGTATCTATCTTTCTAGCTTCAATTTTCGCTTTCTGTGCCCATACCAATAAAGCTAAATCTCCTTTTTCTGTAATGGATAATCTACGACACGCGATTTTTGATATCTGCGTATTCTGAATAACCTCGAGATTTACAATCTCAAAAAACTTTCTGAGGTTTATTACTTTTTCTGTCAATTTTTTAGTTTTAGGAACCCAGCCAAGTTTTGCCAATTCGCTATAAGGAAATTGCTTTGCGAGTTCTTTATCCGCCTCCATTGCGTTTTCCACTTTTACCTTTACCAGCTTTTCACGATACGTAGCCTCTAGATTATTCCAAAATTTAGCTGGAACCCCTAATACCATTTCTAAACGATAAGCAACATCCGGCGTCAATTGAACTTCTCCATTGATCAATTTGCTGATATGTTTTTCTGACATATCCATACGTAGTGCAAATTCTTTTTGACTAAGCCCTCTATCAAGCAATTGCTCTTTAATTGTTGCCCCTGGTGGTGTTGCAATAACACTACGACTTTTCATCATAATAATCTCCTCCTGCCCTCACATATGCTTTAATGATAATCAGTAATTTCTATTACCATAACGATGCGAATTTCTTCATCTATTTTCTCAAAAATCAATCGATAAGGATGAACCAAATCCATCGCATATTGACCCTTGCGTTTACCTTTTAACAAATGACATCTTCCAATATGAAATTGTACCAATTCTTCAACACTATCTGATGCATCAATTTCATCAATACGTTGATGAATTTTCTCAGACATCTCTACGCCATATCTTTTTTCTGTTTCGCTAGCGATTGTACAAACTTTTTCAAGCTTGCGCGTTTTATAGGTAATTTCCAATCTATAACTCCTTTCGAAATTTACCTCCTGGGTAAATGAATTATACAATATAAAACTATACACATCAACAAAAAATAACCTCTAAGGTAAATTTGTTTCGGCGTAGTAACATTCCGGCAGAAAAAAAGAATTGCAAAAAATCATGAATTTCAATTTCATTCTGCAATTCTTTTGTGCATAAATTTAATCAAAAGTGCTTATTTTAAAGCATTTTAGCAAATAATTTTTTGCAATTCTTTTATTGCTTTTGCAATTTAGTATTTTAAATAATCCATGCTACAGATCTAATTCATCATCATCTGCAAAACTAATTTCTGGTTGAATCCAGTCAAAAATCAAAAGGCTTCGAATAGTTCGTTTTATTTCATCTTCTCTTACACCAATCCAATGTGATTTCCAATCAAGAACATCATTAAAGACATCTAATTCTGTTACCTTATTCATCTTTTTACAAAGCTCGTCATAAGAAAACATTACGGTTGCCATCATTTCGGCTTGATTGGTATTTTTGATTCTACAAAATAAATCCACGGTCTTATCTAAGCACTGTAGTTCTTCAGAAGAATATAGCTTCGGATCAAAAACAAAATTTGGGGTTACATGTGTTTCCACCATATTTTGGTCATTTTGTTGAGTCTCAATCATTAAGTTCGCATTAGATAAAACCGTAATACTATCTTTTACCTGCGCAGAATAGATGCTACTGCTTGTTTTGGCAAAAGAAAAACCTGTTTTAATTCCAGATCGCGTAAGGACATAACAAATCTTTTGAAAGATTACTCTACCAACATGTAAAGCATATCGTTGTGCATTTACCTGACGAACCACCTCAAGAATTAAAAGCCACTTCGTATTCAATGAAACATTATTTGTACCTTCAATTTGTCTGCAATTAGTTTTAGCTTTTTCTAGATAATCAAAAGTCAATTTTTCTTGTTCTGTACCAAAAGGTGCATATATTTCAATTTCTATAGGAAGATCTTTTAATTCTTGATACATCTTAGGACCAACATCCTCCCAATCTAGTCCGCCATTTCCACAGCCCAAAGGAGGGAACGCTATAGAAGTTATTCCTAATTGTTTGTATGACTGACGAAACCACTTTAATCCTTCCGTAATATATGCAAACTTAGAGGGAGATCTCCAATGATCTTTTGTAGGAAAATTAATAATAGAAGCACCCGTTAAATCATGATAAAGATAAGGTTTGCCTGGTCGTACCTTTCCTTCTTTACAAAGTATCTGATACTCACGAAACATTTCAGGATATCTTTTTTTGAATTCTAAGGCTATTCCTTTACCCATAACTCCTACGCAATTTACAGTATTTACTAGCGTACTACATTTACTATCAAAAATATTTCCAAGTAGTATCTTCATTTTAATCCTCCCTTCTAACAAAGATTCCGCAAAAAGCCATGGTGAGATTTGAATAGAACTTATTCAAACATCCAACATGGCTTTTTTACTTTGATTTAGTTTTGATTTACAACCAGAATTTTCTTTATGAACTCTTTCATCAACTGCCTAACTCATAACTCCACATTCAGAAAGCATTCTTTTTACAACTTCATGAATAGAAAGAGATGGATTTTCTCTATAGTACGAATATCCACTATATTTAGTGAGCTTTTTACCATTTCTAACATTATTTTGCATCAGTGTATCTGCTCTTTTGATGGCAGCTTTTACGTCTTCTAAGGTAAGTTTATCTAGGCACCGTTTAAAAGCAGCCTCTTGTTTATAGCATTCTAGATTATCAAACTTCTCTTTAAAGCATTGTTGAATAGGAACAAGATATTGTTTACGGTCATCAAACAATCTAAAGCAATCTCTTTTATGAAGAATCATCCAAAGTTCAAACGTAAAATTGTTGTAACCAAGCTCATATTTAATATTCTTATGCTTTTTAGCCTCTTTCATCTGCTTAAGAATATCTTCAAATTTCTTGATATCATATGCATCTGCACTTTCTATATCGCAAATGTGTATGACCTCTGGTACACTCTTAGCAATTACCCCTTTATAATAACTACGTGGACTCTGTTGAACTTTAATGGTTATTGCCATATTAAATTTTCTTGTTTCCACTTTATTTATTTGATCTCTTAGTCAAAGAAAATACCATTGCTCGGTCTCTCCTTCAACAGTTAAAACATATTGTTTTTTTTCTAACATGTTATTTTTCCTCTTTTGATGAAATCACTTTCTCTAGAATAGGACTAAAATCAATATCTTTGATAGCACCATATCTATTCACAAAATAATTGTTCATGTAATCTTCACCTTTGCGTACTCCATTGGCTGTTTTGAAATCTGAAAGAGAATAATGCATACTATTATTTGTTTTTTCATCTCTTTCAACAAATTTAATTTCATCTCTTCTAAATAAAGAAGCATCAAGGAAAATAGGATTATGCGTGTTAAAGATTAACTGTGCATGATTCTTATTAATTTCATCATTATGAAAAATAGAAATAATATTCATTAAAGCCATTGGGTGAATTGATGCATCAAATTCATCCATAACTAAAGTGCCGCCATTTACTAAAGCACTAACAATTAATGGAAACTCATTTATAAAACGAATCGTTCCATAGGATTCAAACAAATCAGCTGGTACCACAAGTTTGTTGTCATCAAAAACGGAACAGAGTTCAACATCTTCCCCTTCGCCTTTTGCTTTATATCCCAACGCATTTGAAGTAATTCCAAATTCTTTGGCCGCTTCCGTTAAAGTAGTTTCAACATAAATTGTATTTTCTTTTGGATTCGTGAATTTCCGCATGACTTCTACTGCATCCGAATGATAAATAATCATGAATTTTTTTCGGAACCACTCTGTAATCAAAGCAACTAAGTCTTGCGCAAAAATTGTTTTAAAGCCATTCGTCAAAAAAAGTTCAGTATCCGACAAACTACTTTGTGCAATTTCCTTTGTCCTTGGAGTAATTCGATGAATACTCTTATTTGATAAAGGCCGAATAATAGAAGGCAGTGAAACCATAAAATCCTCACCCCGAGAAAATACATCCCGGCCATTTACAGCCAGCTTTTCCAAAAGGATCTTACGATCATAATCATCTGAAAGAAAACCACCAAGTTCCACCACAAGACTATAGTTAATAAGAAAACCCTTCTCAACAAAGGAAATAGAAAGCTCTGTAGGACTTGGGTCAAGATTACAATTTGGAATGAATTCTAGATTTGAAGATGCTACATTAGGCGTCAAACCAATCTCCGAATTCTTAATATTACCTCTTAAAATAATTGCTCTTAAAGTATCCATCGCACCAATAATATTCGTTTTACCAGAAGCATTAGGACCATAGATAACCGCAGAACAAAGTCCTTTTTGAATCTTACGACCCACATTTTCTTTCAACAAACTATAGTCCAAACCCGTTTGTTTCGAGGCAGGTACCATAGAGAATGTCGTCTCATCAACAAATGATTTATAGTTTTTAATTTTAAATTCTAAAAGCATAGGTATCCCCCTTCCGTATTACTATCTTATCATTTATAAGGATCCTTATAAAGCAAAAAGCTGATTATTTTGCGAGACATTCGCAAATAAACGGTAATTATCGCACAGTAAATTGTATATCTCGAAGCAAGTCATCACTCCAAACCCGTTTAAGCCCTTAGCAAAAAAGCCATGGTGAGATTTAGCATTCCACGTACTTAGAGCCACCCTGTCCACCATTGAGAGCCATCTAGTCCATCACATAGAGCCACTCAATAAATAGAACCAGTGTACAATCCTTCTTTATTTAAAAGATATTTTAACGGATTATGTGGCTCTAAGCCATGGAACGAGTGGCTCTATTTTATAGATTCAGTAATTCTACTGCCAAGAGATATTAACCTAGCCATTTATTTTGATTTTTGCACCTGCTCTTTAAATTCAGAGACTATTGTTTTCACTTCATTTTCTCCCGAAGGATCGACAAAACGATACAAATACTCTTTTTTAAAAACTACCATTCGAGGTTTTGACAGCTTACAAATTTTAATCAATTGCCAGTCTATATCTCTTGTTTTATCTTTTGTAAGATATTCTCTAAGACAACCGTTAATCAATCGGAGAAATTGTTCATATTCAGAATAAATTTCAAGTAGATATACAAAAGGCGCAAAGCAAAATGAGTAAACAATAGGAATGAAAAAGCCAACTAAAGTATCTGTTTTCAATAAAACCGTATATTCTCGCAATCCCTTAAAAATAGCAAATACAGTAAAAATTAGATAAAATACTTTTTCGACTTTAACTATAAAAAGATAGGATTCCCTTGATCCTTCATGATTCTTCAGTACACATTTGAAAATTGCTAAAACTATAATAATCAGCATAAGTATTAATTCTATAAAAATATTAAAAGTAAATGAATCAAATATAAAGCCGACGATTACTGAAAAGCTTAAACAATCCTTTAAATAGTCCATTATATAATTCTCTTCATTTGAATCATCTAAAGAATTAAAAACAAATAAAGTACCACCAAAGCTAAACCATAGAATAATATCTTTTAAATATCGAATTTTCCAAATAGCACACTTACTAAATAGAAATGTTATTAACACACAATATAGAACCATCAAGGATATGACTACATTTAATGGTCTTGAACATAAAGATTTAAATATATCCACAATGGATTCACGGAAACTCTCATCATTCAAAAAAATGCATAAACAAATCGCCAAAAAACCAGGAGCCAAAACGCTAATGCTAAATTCCGGGTTTGTCAAGAAAAGTGTGTATTTAATATTTTATGATCGATTTTAATAAGTTCTAAATCTTGTTTTGAAATGATGTTTTATGCCGAGAAAACTTGTTTATAATGAGCGACCCTAATGTACGCTTAAAACGGTCAGCTGAAAATTGATTTTTTTGACTGGCCGTTTTTTCAGGTTCTTAGGGGCGGATGCTCATTGTAAACAAGGAAATTGGAATAAATATCATTTCAAGATTCAGTATTGAATGTACTTTTCGATACGATCCTTAAACTGATCGTTGACCAACAATTGATTCAATA
>ERZ507026.114-NODE-114-length-52017-cov-6.626669_pt1 | contig 52017 bp, 37 predicted proteins | sample MGYA00512876_ERZ507026 | MGnify/ENA metagenome assembly ERZ507026 | reverse complement strand
ATGGTCACGTCAAGATCCATGTGGAGCCCAACGAGTCCGGCAAGGGCTACGAGTTCATCAACAAGGTAGTGGGCGGCGCTATCCCCAAGGAGTATATCCCCGCCATCGACGCCGGTATCCAGGGCGCTATGCTCTCCGGCACCGTGGCCGGCTACCCCGTGGTGGACGTAAAGGTCACCCTGTACGACGGCTCCTATCACGAGGTGGACTCCTCCGAGATGGCGTTCAAGATCGCCGGCTCCATGGCCTTCAAGGAGGCCATGCGCAAGGCGGATCCCACGCTGCTGGAGCCCATTATGAAGGTTTCCGTCATCGTCCCCGAGGAATATATGGGCGACGTCATCGGCGACATCAGCGCCCGCCGCGGCCAGATCCAGGGCTACGAGATGCGCGCCGGCGCCCAACAGATCGACGCCTTTGTTCCCCTGGCGGAAATGTTCGGCTACGCCACCGATCTGCGCTCCCGCACCCAGGGCCGTGGTCAGTACACCATGGAGCCCAGCCACTATATCGAGCTGCCCAAGGGCCTGCAGGAGAAGCTCATCAACAAGCGCACCGGACGGGAAAATTTCTAAATCGTTAAAAAACGATTGCTTTTCCCCGGCGAATACTGTAGAATAGCAATGTTAGAACAAGACATTGCGTTGAAAACCATGATGCAAATTTGTTAAGGAGGATTTTTTCAAATGGCTAAGCAGAAATTTGAGAGAAACAAGCCCCATGTTAACATCGGCACCATCGGTCATATCGACCATGGTAAGACCACTCTGACCGCTGCCATCACCAAGTACCTGGCGATGAAGGGCGGCGCTGAGTACACCGACTATTCTTCCATCGATAAGGCTCCCGAGGAGCGTGAGCGTGGTATCACCATCAACACCGCCCACGTCGAGTATGAGACCGCTAAGCGTCACTATGCTCACGTGGACTGCCCGGGCCACGCCGACTATATCAAGAACATGATCACCGGTGCTGCCCAGATGGACGGCGCTATCCTGGTCATCGCTGCCACCGACGGCCCCATGGCTCAGACGCGTGAGCACCTGCTGCTGGCCCGTCAGGTGAACGTGCCCTCCGTGCTGGTGTTCCTGAACAAGTGCGATCAGGTGGACGATGAGGAGCTGCTGGAGCTGGTGGAGATGGAGGTTCGTGAGCTGCTGGACTTCTACGGCTTCCCCGGCGATGACACCCCCATCATCCGTGGTTCTGCTCTGAACGCCCTGATCTCCGAGTCCACCGATCCCAACGCTCCTGAGTATGCCTGCATCAAGGAGCTGATGGACGCTGTTGACGAGTGGATCCCCACCCCCGACCGCAAGGAGGATATGCCCTTCCTGATGCCCGTCGAGGACGTGTTCACCATCTCCGGCCGTGGTACCGTTGCTACCGGCCGTGTGGAGCGTGGCGTGCTGAACCTGAACGAGAAGGTCGAGATCGTTGGTCTGTCCGACGAGAAGCGTGAGACCACCGTTACCGGTATCGAGATGTTCCACAAGCTGCTGGACTACGCTGAGGCCGGCGATAACATCGGCGCCCTGCTGCGCGGTGTTGCCAAGACCGAGATCGAGCGCGGCCAGGTTCTGTCCAAGCCCGGTTCCATTCACCCCCACACCAAGTTCGTTGGCCAGGTGTACGTTCTGACCAAGGACGAGGGCGGCCGTCACACCCCCTTCTTCAACAACTATCGTCCCCAGTTCTACTTCCGTACCACCGATGTGACCGGCATCATCTCCCTGCCCGAGGGCACTGAGATGTGCATGCCCGGCGATAACGTCGACATGAACGTGGAGCTGATCACCCCCATCGCTATCGAGACCGGTCTGCGTTTCGCTATCCGTGAGGGCGGCCGTACCGTCGGTTCCGGCGTTGTCATCGCCATCAACCAGGACTAATTGAACGAAGAGCTGTGACCCCAACGGCACACCATCGGTGTAGCCAGAGGTGAAATAGTACGAGATAAGGCGCAAGCGGTTTCCGCTTGTGCCTTATTTTTATGCCGTTTAGGGAGATACATTCCAATCGGGGCGGCATCTTCTTACAAAGCGAAGAACTGAGCAATGCGACGTGGGGGAGAGCGGGGTAGAAGAAAGTGCAACAAGGTGTTCTAACAGGGACGAGATTCTATGGAGCGTGAAGGAGAGGCGTGTATTCTTTTAGGCCAGTGAGAAAAGGGCGGGCTGGTTGGGGGAAAGCATAAAGCGCGGAGGGCAGAGTTCGGTGTGTGATGTTTAGGATAAGATGCGTTTCTCATTCTTTATAGTAGAACGAGGAACGAAAGGGGGACGAGAGCAATGACGCCACTTTTGTATGCAAAATAGTATGCCACAGGAACTTTCTCTGAAATATACAAAACAAGAAAAGAAATATGTAAATTACGACAAAATGCGGCAGAGGATATTGACAAATGACTCATTTGGGAATAAAATACGGGCATCGACATTGTAGAACGGCGAACGGAAATATCCGCTTACCGATGCGGCGCAAGGGAGAAGGTGTCGCATGAGTAAGCGGGCAGAGAGCCTGCTGCAAGTCAGAGAGAAAATCTGAAAAGGAGAAAACACTATGTCTGCTGGAGTATTCATTCTGATTCTGGTAGTGGCGATCGCAGCTCTGGTGCTGATGATCGTCAAAGCAAAGATGCATCCCGTGCTGGCGCTGTTTATTGCTGCGCTGGGTACCGGTATCGCCCTGGGTTATGGCGTCACCGGTTCCGTGGATTACATCAGCAACGGTTTTGGCGGCACGCTGGGCAGCGTGGGCATCACCATCATCCTTGGCGCCATCATTTCCATGGCCATCGAGGATACCGGCGCCGCCAAGGTCATTGCAAACTTCTTTATCAAGCTGTTCCGTGGTAAGCGTATGGAGCTGGCTCCGGCCCTGACGGCCTTCATTATGTCTATCCCTGTTTTCGGGGATATCACCATGGTGCTGACGGCGCCCATTGCCTCTATGCTCTCCAAGCGTAAGCACATCTCCATGTCCACCATGGCTTCCTTCACCGGTCTGGGCCTGTTCCTGACCCACGGTCTGGTGCCTCCCACCCCCGGCATCCTGGCCATCGCTCTGATGTTCGGCAGCGATCTGGGTATGACCATCGTCTGGGGTCTGGTCATCAGCTTCGTGGGCTTCTTCGGCACCTACTTCCTGCTGCGGAAGTGGACGGAGAAGGAGTGGATCGAGCCCAATCCTGAGTTCGTTCGTGGCATGGAGGAGACCGATTCTGACAGTGTGGATGACATCCTCATCAAGGATCCCGGTCTGCCCCACACCGGCGAGGGCTTCCTGCCCCTGCTGCTGCCTGTGCTGCTGATCTCCGTGTCCTCCTTTGCTCAGATGTATGCCGCCGAGGGCAGCGCTATCTACACCATCTGCACCACCATCGGCAACAAGGTCATCGCTCTGTCCATCGGCCTGCTGTACTCCTTCTATCTGGGCTACAAGCAGCGCAAGATGGTGCTGGGCGTGTACGCCGACACCTACAATGAGCCCAAGGCAAAGCTGGGCGAGGTCATGCTCAACAAGTGGGTGGCCCGTGGCTTGGTGGTTTGCCTGTCTCCCCTGCTGATCACCGCTATGGGTGGCGCCTTCGGTAACGTGCTGAAGAATTCCCCCGCTCTGGAGCCCCTGTCCAAGCTCATCGCTGACAGCCCCATCCCCGCCATTCTGGTGCCTTGGGCCATCGCCGCTATCATGATGACCTCCGTGGGCTCCATGACCACCGCCGGTATGACCGCAGCCGCCATCGTGCTGCCCATGATGCCCGATCTGGGCCTGTCTTCTCTGGCCGCCGTGCTGGCCATCGGCAGTGGTACCATGATGGGCAACCACTACAACAACTCCGGCTTCTGGGTCATGGGTCAGTTCTTCCACCTGAATACCAAGCAGGCCGTGAAGTACGTCACGGTACCCTGCGCCGTGGCTTCCGTGATCTGTCTGATCGCCGTGGTCATCCTTAACGCTGTAGGCGTCTTCGGCTGATCTTTGCGTAACTGAATCAAACGTGCATTCCCAGCCGGGGACGCTCCGTTCACCGGGGCGTCCCCGGCCGCTTTTTTCCGGGGGACCGGAACCATAGAAAGGAGAATCCTGTCATGAGCATGAACATCCGTTTTGACAACAAGGTGGCCGTCGTCACCGGCGGTACCGCCGGCATCGGCTTGGCCTGCGCCCAGCTGTTCGGCCAGCTGGGGGCCAAGGTGGCCATCTGCGGCACCAATCCCACGAAGCTGGCTGCAGCGCTGGAGGAGCTGAAGGCGCAGGGCATCACCGCCTTCGGCGAGACCTGCGACGTGTCCGACGACGAGTCCCTGAAGGGCTTTGCCCGCCACGCCGAGGAAGCACTGGGCGGGCTGGATATCTGGGTCAGCAACGCCGGTGTCTATCCCCAGTACAGCATCATCGACACCCCGGAGAACGTCTGGGACAAGACGGTGGACACCAACATGAAGTCGGTGTATCTGGGCGCACGCATTGCGTATGAGGCCATGAAGGATAAGGGCGGCGTCATGCTACTGGCCTCCTCCTTTGCGGCGGTGTTCCCCTCTGTGGGCAGCGGCGTGTATGCCGCCACCAAGTCCGCCGTAAAGTCTATGGTGAACACGCTGGCAGCGGAGCTGGCCCCCTACGGCATCCGAGTCAACGGGTATATCCCCGGCGTCATCGATACGGACATGACCCACGCACTTACCGTCAGCAACGGCGAGGCCATGAAGAGCGCCATCGCCATGCAGACCTTCGGTGAGCCCATGGATGTGGCGTGGGCGCTGGCGTTTCTGGCATCGGACTATGCCCGCTATATCACCGGCACCACGCTGGAGATCAGCGGCGGCAAGATGGGCGTGCAGAACCCCGCCAAGGCGTGGAAGGATAAGGAAACCAGAGCGTAACGCATGAAAGGGAGGGATCTAACATGAACGTACAGAATAAGGTCATCGTTATCACCGGCGGTGCAGGCGGCATCGGCTCGGCACAGGCGAAGCTGCTGGCCCGGAATGGGGCCGAGGTCTGGATCCTGGATCTGGTGCAGGAGAAGATCGACCAGCTGGTGGAGGAGCTGAAGCGTCAGGGCGGCAAGGCCCACGGCGCCGTGGCGGATGTCACCAGCGAGGAGGAGTGGAAGACCATCGTAGAGCGCATCGTCTCCGAGAGCGGACGGCTGGATGTGGTGGTGAACAACGCCGGCATCAACATCCGCAAGCCCATCGAGGAAATGGTGAAGGACGAGTGGATGAAGATGATGGAGGTCAATACCGCCAGCGTCTTTCTGGCCACCAAGTATGTTCTGCCGGTGATGCGGAAGCAGGGGGGCGGCGCCATCATCAACACCTCCTCCATCTGCGGCCTCATCGGCCACATGAACACTCCGGAGGCCTACACGGCCACCAAGGGCGCTATCACCCTGCTGACCAAGTCTGTGGCCGCCCGGTATGGCAAGGACAACATCCGCTGCAACTCCATCCATCCCGCCACCGTGGACACGCCCTTTGTGGCGGCTCTGATGGCGGACCCGGTGAAGAAGCAGGCCCGGCTCAACGAGATCCCGCTGGGCCGCCTGACCTCCGTGGAGGATGTGGCCAATGCGGTGCTGTATCTGGCCAGCGACGAGGCGTCCTTCCTCAACGGCGTGAACCTGCCCATCGACGGCGGTGTGACGTGCTATTAAAAAATTGCGGAAGGAGTGAATGGATCCTTCCGTGAGAGATTTGCCGTCTGCTGTGCGGCACTGAGGCAAAAGAAAGCGGAGGGGGAAACCATGTTTCCCCTCCGCTTTGTGAGACGATCGGTATACAGTTGGATCGCAGGACCCGTTACAGGAGGTCATCGGCGGGCTGATAGCCGTAAAGACTGCGGGAGATGTCGGCGGAGGCCTGCCTCAGATCGTCCAGCAGTCCACCCCGCAGGGCAGTGCGGACACGGGGGGTCATGCCGGAGATGCTGATGGAGCAGGAGACTTGCCCCGGTGCGGAGAACACCGGCACTGCCACGCAGGACAGACCCACCTCCACCTCCTCGTTGTCCATGGCGTAGCCGTCGGCCCGGATGTGCCGCAGCTCCGCCTGAAGCTGACGGGGGTCCACAATGGTGTTGAAGGTCAGTGCCTTCAGCGGTCCGGCGAGGATGTGCTGCTGCTCATCCTCCGGCATATAGGCCAGAATACACTTGCCCACGCCGGTGCAGTGGAGGTAGTTCTTGGTGCCGATCTGGGTGTTGATAGACAGCGACCGGCTGGACTCCACCTTGTCCACATAGACGACGCTGTCCCCTTGAGCCACGCCGCAGTGGGCGATCTCGCCGTATTTCAGGCTGATCTGCTCCAGATAGGGGTGGACGGTGCGGATGATGCTGTTCTGGACCTTGATGGTGTTGGAGAAGCTCAGCAGCTTCAGGCTCAGCACATACTTCTGGTTATCTGCGTTCTGCTGCAAGTAGCCCAGCGTGGTCAGGGTGTTGATGAGGCCGAAGGCAGTGCTCTTGTTCAGCTCCAGTGCATCAGCGATCTCCTTGACGCTGCGCTCTCCGCCGCCGCACTGTTGAAGGTATTCCAGAATGGAGAAGGCCCGCTCCACCGACTGGATGGTTTTTGTGGTTGCCATATCTTTTCCTTCCTTGTTCGTTCTGTATCATAGAACATTGCGAACCAATCTAATTCAGACCATTATAGACCTTCTCACAGATAAAGTCAACTAATACCGGAAAACAGTCAAGTTTTTTAGAAAAGCAGAAGATATCCTATTGACAAAAGGCACCACGGATTTTATAATATTTTCAGAACGGTAAACGGTATTATAGAATAACAGCCAAACCAAGCCGCAGCCTGCGGCCAGTAACATAAGAAAAAGAGATATGTCATATTTGAAGGAGGAAACACAATGGAAAACCGTAGTAAGGCGATCCTTGGCATGGAGGACAGCGCATTTGCCCGCTCCCTGTTCAAGTCCATGGGCTACACGGACAGCGAACTGAAGGAGGGCAAGCCCCTGATCGGCATTGCCAACACTTGGAACACGCTGGTTCCCGGCCACTACAATCTGGACAAGGTGGCTGAGTATGTGAAGAACGGCATCTATGCCGCCGGCGGCACCGCTGTGGAGTTCGGCACCATCGCTGCCTGCGATGGCGTGGCACAGGGCCATGAGGGTATGCACTACATTCTGCCCTCCCGTGAGATCATCTGCGACTCCGTGGAGATCATGGCGCAGGCCCACCGGCTGGACGGTCTGGTGCTGCTGGCCTCCTGCGATAAGATCGTGCCTGCCATGCTGATGGCGGCGGCTCGTCTGGATATCCCCTGCATTGTCTGCGTGGGCGGTCCCATGCTGGGCGGCATCGAGTTCGACGGCCGTAAGTCCGACCTGACCTCCATCTCCGAGGCTCTGGGTATGCTGAAGGCCGGTAAGATCACCGAGTGCGAGTACAACTCTCTGGAGAACACCGCCTGTCCCGGCTGCGGCTCCTGTTCCTTCCTTGGCACCGCCAACACCATGTGCTGCGTGTCCGAGGCACTGGGCATGACCCTGCCCGGCGGCGCTCTGATCCCCGCTGCTTACGCCGGCCGTCTGCGCCACTCCTTCGAGTCCGGCCGTGCCATCGTGGAGCTGTGCAAGAAGGGCATCACCGCCCGCCAGATCCTCACCAAGGAGGCCATCCGCAACGCCATCAAGGTGACCATGGCCATCTGCGGCTCCACCAACGCCGTGCTGCATCTGCCCGCCATTGCCAACGAGGCGGAGCTGGATATGAACGTGCTGGAGGAGTTCGAGGCCCTCACCAAGACCACACCCCAGATCGCCAAGGTCAATCCCGCTGCCAAGCCGGAGATGGAGGCATTCTACCGGGCCGGCGGTATCCCCCGTGTCATGCAGCATCTGGGCGGCCTGCTGGATACCTCCGTCATGACCGTCAGCGGCAAGACGCTGGCCGAGAATCTGGCCGGCTACGTCTACGAGTATCCGGAGGATCCCACCATCATCAAGACGGTGGAGGAGCCTTTCTCCAAGACCGGCGGCGTGGCCGTTCTGCACGGCAACCTCTGCCCCCGTACCGCCGTGTCCAAGCCCGGTGCCATCGATCCCTCCATGCACCACTTTGTGGGTAAGGCCAAGTGCTACAACAGCGAGGAGGAGGCCGAGGAGGCCATCCTGGGCGGCAAGATCCAGGCCGGCGACGTGGTGGTCATCCGCTACGAGGGTCCCAAGGGCGGCCCCGGTATGCGTGAGATGTTCAAGGCCATGAAGTATATGTACGGCGTGGGCCTGAGCAAGTCCGCTGCCCTGATCACCGACGGCCGGTTCTCCGGCACCAACAACGGCTGCTTCGTGGGCCATATCTCCCCGGAGGCTGCCGAGGGCGGTCCTCTGGCCATCGTTCACGACGGCGACGAGATCCTCATCGACGTGGATGAGGGCGTTCTGGAGCTGCACGTCTCCGACGAGGAGATCGCTGAGCGCTACAAGACACTGGAACTGCCCAAGAAGAACATCCCCAACGGCTATCTGCGGCTGTATGCCAAGGTGGCTGCCTCTGCCGACGAGGGCGCTATCATCAAGGCGTAACTCAGCATCCGACAGATAGAAAAATGCCGCACCGGCTGCTGCCGGGCGACGGATACGTTAGGAGGCAATGTAATGTCCGATAAGAAAGTCATGAAAACTATGGACGGTAACGAGGCCTGTGCCACCGTTGCCTACCATTTCACCGATGTAGCCGGTATCTACCCCATCACCCCCTCCTCTCCCATGAGCGAGAAGGTGGATGAGTGGTCTGCCGCCGGTAAGAAGAATATGTTCGGCCAGCCTGTACGGCTGGTGGAGATGCAGTCCGAGGCGGGCGCTGCCGGCGCCCTCCACGGCGTGGCGGAGGCCGGTGCGCTGGCCACCACCTTCACCTCCTCTCAGGGCCTGCTGTTGATGATCCCCAACCTGTATATCATGGCCGGTCACCGGATGCCCGCCGTGTTCCACGTGGCGGCCCGTTCCGTGGCCCAGCACGCCAACAACATCTTCGGTGACCATCAGGATGTCATGAGCTGCCGTACCACCGGCGTCACCATGATGTCCACCGGCAGCGTGCAGGAGGTCATGGATCTGGCCGCCGTGGCCCACCTGACCACCATCAAGACCCGTGTACCCTTCATCCACTTCCACGACGGTTTCCGCACCAGCCACGAGATCCAGAAGATCGAGGTCATCGATCTGGACAAGGTGGAGAAGCTGCTGGACCGTCAGGCGCTGGAGGACTATCATGCCATCGCCATGAACCCGGAGCATCCGGTGATGCGTACCACCGTGCAGGGCCCCGATGTCTACTACCAGTCTCAGGAGGCCAACAACGGCGCCTATGACAGCATCCCCGCTGTGGTGGAGGGGTATATGCAGGGCATCAACGAGATCACCGGTCGGGACTACCACATTTTCAATTACTACGGCGCCAAGGATGCCGACCGTGTCATGGTGATGATGGGCTCCGCCTGCGAGTGCGCCCGTGAGGTGGTGGACTATCTGTGTGCCAAGGGCGAGAAGGTGGGCCTGATGCAGATCCATCTGTTCCGCCCCTTCGACATGGAGTACTTCCTGAACGCCCTGCCCAGAACGGTGAAGAAGATCACCGCCATGGACCGCTCCAAGGAGCCCGGCGCCATTGCCGGCGCTGTGTATCTGGATGTGTGCGCCGCCTTTGCCAACCGCAGCGACGCCCCGGAGATCTACGGCGGCCGCTATGGTCTGGCCTCCAAGGACGTGACACCCGCCCAGCTGAAGGCCGTGTTCGACAACATGAAGGATGAAAGCGGCAAGCACCTGTTCACCATCGGCGTCAACGACGATGTGACGCATCTGTCTCTGGATGTCCATGAGCCTCTCATCACCGAGTCCGCCGACACCGTGTCCTGCAAGTTCTGGGGTCTGGGCTCCGACGGTACGGTGGGTGCCAACAAGAACTCCGCCAAGATCATCGGTGACTACGCCGGTATGTATACGCAGGCCTACTTCGAGTACGACTCCAAGAAGTCCTACGGCATCACCAAGAGCCACCTGCGGTTCAGCAAGAGTCCCATCCGCTCCACCTACCTCATCAAGGCGGCGGATTTTCTGGCCTGTCACTCCCAGTCCTACATCACCCGCTATGACATGATCCACGAGATCAAGGACGGCGGCACCTTCCTGCTGAACACCTCCTGGACCGAGGAGGAGCTGACGGAGAAGCTGCCCGGCGACGTCAAGCAGTACATCGCCCGCCACAACGTGCAGTTCTATATCGTGGACGCCAACCGTCTGGCCCGTGAGCTGGGCCTGGGCAACCACGCCAACATGATCCTGCAGGCCGCCTTCTTCAAGCTCTCCGGTGTGATGCCGGTGGAGGACGCCGTGCGCCATATGAAGGAGGCTGTGCAAAAGACCTACGCCAAGAAGGGCGAAAAGGTGGTCAACATGAACATGGCCGCCGTGGACGCCGGTATCAACAGCCCTGTGAAGGTCAACGTTCCCGCTGACTGGGCCAATGCCGCCGACGACCGCACCGTGGACGAGAGCCTGCCGGATGTGGTGAAGAACATCGTGGTCCCCTGCAACCGTCAGCGTGGCGACGATTTGCCCGTGTCCGCCTTCCTGCCCTATCAGGACGGCACCTATCCGCTGGGTACCTCCAAGTACGACAAGCGTGGCATTGCCGCCTTCCTGCCCCAGTGGGACAGCAACAAGTGCCTGCAGTGCAACCAGTGTACCTTTGTCTGCCCCCATGCCGCCATCCGGGCCTATCTGGTGGACGAGGAGGAGGCCGCTGCGGCTCCCGCCGCCTTCACCACCGTTCCCGCCAAGGGAGCCAAGGGCTTGCAGTACCGCCTGCAGGTCAGCACGCTGGATTGCACCGGCTGCGGCAGCTGCGCCGCTTCCTGTCTCGCCAAGGATAAGGCCTTGACGATGCAGCCTGTGGATGATACTATGTATGATGAAACCAATTGGAACTATGCCCTGTCCCTGAAGGACAAGCCCGGTGTGTTCGACCGCAAGACCCTCAAGGGCAGCCAGTTCAGCCAGCCGCTGGTGGAGTTCTCCGGCGCCTGCGCCGGCTGCGGCGAGACCCCCTATGCCAAGCTCATCACCCAGCTGTACGGCGAAAAGACCTACTGGGTCAACGGCGTGGGCTGCTCTCTGGCTTGGGCCGGTGCATTCCCGTCCCTGCCCTATACCAAGAACAAGGAGGGCCGCGGCCCTGCCTTCTACGGTACCCTGTTCGAGGATCAGGCCGAGAACGGTCTGGGCGTGGTGCTGGCTACCAAGCAGCGCCGGGCCTACGTCAAGCAGGTGGCTCAGCAGCTGCTGCCGCTGGTCCCCGGCACGGAGCTGGAGACGGCCATCAATGCTTGGCTGTCCTCCTTCGACGATCTGGATGCCAACGATGCCGATGCCCGCAAGCTGACGGCGGCTCTGGAGTCTGCCTCCCTCACCGGTGAGGCTGCCGAGCTGGCCGAGAAGCTGCTGAAGAACAAGGATCAGCTGGGCAAGAAGGTGGTATGGCTTTTCGGCGGCGACGGCTGGGCCTACGACATCGGCTATGGCGGACTGGATCACGTCATGGCCTCCGGCGAGGACATCAACGTCTTTGTGGTGGATACCGAGGTGTACTCCAACACCGGCGGCCAGTCCTCCAAGGCCACGCCTGTGGGCGCCTCCGCCAAGTTCGCTGACGGCGGCAAAAAGACTGCCAAGAAGGATCTGGGCCGTCTGATGATGACCTATCCCAACGTGTATGTGGCCTCCGTGGCCATGGGCGCCAATCCCGCTCAGCTGATGAAGGCCGTCACCGAGGCTGTGGCCCACAAGGGTCCCTCCATCGTCATCGCCTACGCCCCCTGCATCAACCACGGCATCAAGGCTGGCATGAACAACGTGCAGGCCGAGATGAAGAAGGCTGTGGACTGCGGCCTGTGGCCCCTGTACCGCTACGATCCCAACAAGACCGAAAAGCCCTTCTCTCTGGACTATAAGAAGCCCTCTGTGCCTGTGGAGGAGTTCTTCAACGGCGAGGTCCGCTATGCCGGCCTGAAGATCAAGTATCCGGAGACGGCGGCCAAGCTCTTTGCCGAGGCTCAGGTGGAGGCAGATGCCCGCTATGAGACCTATGTGGCGCTGGCGCACAGCTACAACAAGGACTAAAATACAGATAGAAAAAATCACAGCGTGACCCACCGGGACAGACGGCGCAAGCCGTCTGTCCCGGCTGTGTGTGTACGCAGCCCTCTGCGGGCGGGAAGGAATCCGGTATGATCGAATCATTTCTCTCGGTAGGCACACAGGTGCTGATCCTGTTCCTCATGATCGGCACGGGCTTCGTGCTGGGGAAGCTGCACTTCATCACCCACAAGGGTGCGGTGTCCATGTCCAATCTGCTGATGTATGTGGTGTCCCCCTGTATCCTCATCGTGGTGTTCCAGCGGCCGCTGGAGACGGAGACCTTCCACAATTTTTGGGTAGCGCTGCTGGCGGCGCTGGTGATCCACGGCATCAATATTCTGGTCAGTGAACTGGTCATCCGGGACCGGGATCCCATGCGAAAGAGCTTCTTCCGATTTTCCGCCATTTTCTCTAACTGCGGCTTCATGGCAGTGCCGTTGCAGACGGCTATCCTGGGTTCGCTGGGTGTGTTCTACGGCTCGGCCTATCTGCTGGTGTTCACCGTCCTGACCTGGACGCTGGGCATCCAGCTGGTGAAGGGCGGCAAGATGGCGTTCTCATGGCGCACGCTGCTGATGAATCCCGGTGTGATCGGCGTGGCTATCGCCATGGTGCTGTACCTGCTGCAGATCACTCTGCCGGAGATCATTCTATCCCCCATTACATATCTCTCCGACATGAATACGCCCCTGCCCATGGTGGTCATCGGTTATCAGCTGTCTCAGGCGGATTTCCGCCGGGCGCTGCACGGGGCCAGCTTCTGGGTGTCGGCGGCACTGCGACTGGTGATCCTGCCGCTGCTGGCGCTGGGGGTGTGTATGCTGATGCGGCTGGACTCCGGCGTGACGCTGGCGGTGGTCATTGCGGCCAGCACGCCTCCGGCGGCGCTGCTGGGGATGTTCGCCGCCAAGTTCGACAAGGATGTGTCTCTGGCACCGTCGCTGGTGGCGGTGCAGACGCTGCTGTCCATGATCACTATGCCGCTGGTGCTGGGACTGGCGAAGTTCCTGGTTTGAGTTTCTTCTGTATTATAGAATTAAAGTCCGGAAACCAGCCGTTTCCGGACTTTATTTTTACCCTCGGCGGCGATCATGGCAAGACCGTCTCTCACCGTATCAGCACGCCGCAGACCAGCGCCATATACTCCGGCAGGCATCCCTTCCGGCTCCACAGAAGCGGCCAGCCCAGCAGCTGCTCCGCCGCAGCGGACACGTCGCAGCCCAAAGACTCCAGCGTATAGCCGATGCCCTCCGGATACCGGCAGGGCTGGCCCTCCGGTCGGGTGCAGTGCTCGCACAGATGGCACCCGCCCACGGTGAGGATATCCGACCGGGGATACTCCTCCCGCAGCCGGAGGATCATCTGCCGGGCCGTCCGGGAGAACAGCTGCCGTAGCCGCTCCGCCAGATCCTCCGGATGATAGCTGCGGGCCTGCTCCTCCGGGGAGAACCGGAGCTGCACGCCCCGCAGGCACACCTCCCGGAATCCGCTCCAGTAGCCGGAGACGGAGAAATCATAGGGGGGACATACCCACACCTGCCCGTAGTTATCACACCCCCGGCACCCGGCGTCATAGTGGTCGGTATCCACATACCGCTCCACGAATTGAGCCACCGGCAGGGTGGGGGAGGTATATTCCCGAATGTCCATAGCGGCACCTCCATAGGGGAGAATTTTTCTGTATCCATGGTATGGATTAGCTTACCACGCTGGCAGCAGGGCCGTCAAGAGGGGATATTCAGACTGTAATGATTATTTATTATTTTAATAATAAAACGGAATCCTCTATTGCCAAGAGTGGAGGACATCTGCTATAATATGCGTGAAAAGTGCCGGGCTGTCGGCAGAGAATGATACATTCGGAACTTAACGGGAACTTAGCGAGGGAACACATGAGAAATTTGTACTGCAACGTGGAGGCGCTGCGTAAGCAGGTCTTTGCCGCTGTGGCAAAGCTGGCCTATGAGGGTGGGGACTACTGCTCCCGCATGGAGAAGCTGCCCTATGAGATCATCCCCGGTGAGGTGGGGACCTATCGGGAATCCATTTTTCTGGAGCGGGCCATCGTTGGTGAGCGCATCCGGCTGGCCATGGGTCTGCCGCTGCGGGACGTGACGGAGGAGAACATGATCTCCGACGGCGTGGAGGCTAGCGCCATCTCCGAAAAATACTACGATCCACCGCTGATCAACATCATCAAGTACGCCTGTCACGCCTGCCCGGACACCCACTACGAGGTGACGCAGGCCTGTCAGGGGTGCTTGGCCAAGCACTGCTATCAGTCCTGCCCCAAGGGCGCCATCGAGCTGGAGCATGGCCGGGCCCGCATCGATCAGACCAAATGCATCAAGTGCGGCCGGTGCAAGGAGGCCTGCTCCTATCAGGCCATCATCAAATTCCTGCGGCCCTGTCAGGAGGCCTGCGGCATGAACGCCATCGGCAAGGACCAGTATGGCCGGGCGGACATCGACCATGAAAAATGCGTCAACTGCGGTCAGTGTCTGGTGAACTGCCCCTTCGGCGCCATTGTGGACAAGGGCCAGATCTTCCAGCTGATCCACGCCATCAAGAAGGGGGAGAAGGTCATCGCCATCATCGCCCCGGCCTTCTGGGGCCAGTTTGGTGAAAAGGTCACTCCCGGACAGATCCTCACCGCCATGAAGCGGCTGGGCTTCGAAGGACTGGAGGAGGTGGCGGTGGGTGCCGACCTCTGCGCCGTGGAGGAGGCGGAGGAGTTCATGGAGCACGTCCCCGCCAGACAGCCCTTTATGGCAACCTCCTGCTGCCCGGCATGGTCCGTCATGGCCAAGAAGGAGTTCCCCGGCTTTGCGCCGTACATCTCCATGACCATGACCCCCATGGTGCTGACGGCCCGACTCCAGAAGCGGAAGCACCCCGACTGCAAGATCGCCTTTATTGGCCCCTGCGCCGCCAAGAAGCTGGAGGCCAGCCGCCGCAGCGTCCGCAGCGAGGTGGACTTCGTGCTGACCTTTGAGGAGCTGCGGGGAATGTTCGCCGCCAAGGATATCGACTTCTCCCAAATCCCTGATACGGAGGCTCACTATAAGGCGTCGGCTCCCGGCGTGGGCTTTGCTGCCTCCGGCGGCGTGGCTAAGGCCGTGGAGAAGGTGATCCAGACCAAGAATCCGGATCGGGAGGTCAAGACGGTGTACGCCGAGGGCTTGCGGGCCTGCCGCCAGATGCTGCGGGTGGCCCGATCCGGCAAATACGACGGCTATCTGCTGGAGGGCATGGCCTGCCCTGGCGGCTGCATCGCCGGCGCCGGTACGGTTCAGCCGCCGGAGAAGTCCCGGCGGATGCTGGAGCAGTACAAGGCTCGGGCGGCGCTGGACAACCCACTGGATTCGGAGTATATGGAGGACATTGAGCTGCTGTACGAGGATCCGGAGAACTGGGACCGTGTGTCCCGGCACTGATAGGCGGAATATTGGATAGAAGATCTCGATGGAAGGGACAAAAGAGGGACACGCTGGCGGGCGTGTCCCTCTTTTGCTGCGGGGGTTTTGTTCAGAAGATTTTTCCCTTGTCTCCGATAGCCCACTTTTCCGACTGCTGGGAAAAGCGGGCCGCCGGAGGCACGTTCCCATCGAAGTTACCCGCAGGAGACAACAAAAGCGAAAAGCATCATAGGCTGCTGAAGGCTATCAACATAAATATAGCACTGTCATTCCCACGACCAGTCCGCAGACCGACCGTGGGAATCCGTAATACTTTTGCATGAGTTGCCGTACGGTGACAACAAACCGTATAATTCGATACATATATTTCAAATTGTTATCATACTTCCCGCCTTGCTGAACAGAAGCACACAACGAAAAGACCCCTGATGGGAGCAAGAGTTGTACCATCCGGAAGACCCTCTGCATCCCGGCATATCCCCGAAAAATCTGCGAACAGACGTCGGTTATTCCGAACGGCAGAGCATATGGCGGAATTTGAATAATTTCATTCAGCGAAACGAAATAACGTGCCAGGGAAAACCAAGGTAGCCAAAAAGTACCATATTTCGAGGAAAACAGTGATTTCTGAGTTTTCGGTATCGTTACCGGTAATAAGCAAAACGTGAATTTTCTGTGAAAATTGCAAAAAAATTTTGTGATGTTTTTGTCGATTCTGATTGTTGACTTTTTTCACAAAAGAGATATGATAATGTCGTATGACGGAGGCGGAAACGTTTTCTGTCAGTAATGGCCGTTATATTTGTGCGAAAAAATGTACCTGCGGAGCGGGAGTTCCCCCGTGCCGCACCCGGACTGCAGCCGGGAAAACCTTTTGTGTCATTGTGTAAGGAGGAGACAATATGATTAGTTTTCTGATCTGTCTTGCTTTGCTGATCGGCGGCTACTTCCTGTACGGCAAGGTCGTGGAGAACACCTTCGGCCCCGACGACCGTGAAACGCCTGCCGTAAAGATCAACGACGGCGTAGACTATGTGGTCCTGCCTCAGTGGAAGCTGTTCATGATCCAGCTGCTGAACATTGCGGGCCTCGGTCCTATCTTCGGCGCTTTGCAGGGTGCTCTGTGGGGCCCCATCGTGTTCCTGTGGATCACCTTCGGCACCATCTTCGCTGGCGGCGTCCACGACTATTTCTCCGGTATGATGAGCGAACGCAACAACGGTGCCTCCATCTCCGAGATCTCCGGCATCTATCTGGGCGGCTTCATGAAGAACGTCATGCGTGTGTTCAGCGTGGTGCTGCTGATTATGGTGGGTACGGTGTTTGCTGTTGGCCCTGCCGGCCTGATCGTCACCCTGTTCAAGAACGGCGGCTCCGACGGTATCGTCACCACCACGCTGTTCTGGCTGATCATCGTGCTGGTCTATTACTTCATCGCCACCTTCCTGTCCATCGACAAGATCATCGGCAAGATTTATCCCGTGTTTGGTATCTGCCTGATCGTTATGGCGGCGGGCGTGATCATCGGTATCTTTGTCAAGCCTGAGTACACCATTCCCGAGCTGTGGGACAACTTCCGCTCCATGCATCCCAGCGGAACCCCCGTGTGGAGCTTCATGTTCATCACCGTGGCCTGCGGTGCTATCTCCGGCTTCCATTCCACCCAGAGCCCCCTGATGGCTCGCTGCATGAAGAGCGAGAAGCAGGGTCACTTCGTGTTCTACGGCGCCATGGTTTCCGAGGGTATCATTGCGCTGGTGTGGGCCGCTGCCGGATGCGCCCTGTATGAGGTCACCGGTGGCCTGAATACCGGACTGGCCGAGATTCTGGCCAACGGTCAGTCTGCCGCCATTTACGATGTGTGCATCAAGACCATGGGTAAGGTCGGCGTGGCTCTGGCCATGCTGGGCGTGATCGCCTGCCCCATCACCTCCGGCGATACGGCCTTCCGCAGCGCCCGTCTGGTGCTGGCCGACTGGTTCAAGCTGGACCAGAAGAAGTGGAAGAACCGTCTGCTGCTGTGTGTGCCCGTGCTGGGTGTCGGCGCTATTTTGGGTGTGGGTAATGCTCTGGGCGCCATCAACTATACCATCATCTGGCGTTACTTTAGCTGGACCAACCAGACGCTGGCGATGATCGTGCTGTGGGCTGCCTCCATGTATCTGTTCTACGATAAGAAGAACTACTGGCTGACGGCTGTTCCCGCTACCTTCATGAGCGCCGTGTCTGCCACCTACTTCCTGCTGGGCAACGAGTGCCTGGGTCAACTCATCAACCACAAGGCCGCTGACGGCACCATCATTTACAACACCGCCGTGGCGTATCCCATCGGTATCGTTGTGGCAGCGCTGTTCTTGGGTATCTTCCTGTATACCATCAAAAAGCGCCATACGCAGCCTCACTATGAGACGCTGGGCAAGTAACTTTTCATGCAAAGCAGTGGGGGGGCACGCTCTCCCACTGCTTTTCGCACTTTGGAGGGACACACGATGTTTACACCTGTGAAACTGGGCAACACCACTCTGCCGCCGGAGGTGCTGAAGGCAGACAAGAAGTCCTGCAAGCGCTACGGCCCCTGCGGCGTGGGGGAGCAGGCGCTGTATCTCAACAGCTTCTTCATCGACCGGCGGTACTATGTGGCACTGGAGTCCGTGCGCCGTGTCTTTAAGCGGGTGGCCATGAGCAAGGGCGGCTTCACCGGCAAGGGGGCCTTCGGCTCCATCCCCTATCTGGTGGTGGAGTTGGACGACGGCAGCCAGAAGCAGTGCAACTTCAAGCACGAGGAGGACGTGGACCTTCTGCTGGCCCACATGGCACGGGTCTGCCCGGATATCCCCCGCCACAGTGTGGAGGCGGAGCGCCGCCTGCGGGAGAAGGCCGAGCGGGAGGCCAAGCGCTATCTCAAGCAGCTGACGCCGCAGGCGCAGGCCGCCCGGGAGACACTGGAGCAGGCCCAGCAGCTGCTGGAGGAGTACCCGGAGCAGACGGCGAAGCTGTCCACGGCGGCTAAGGCCAAGCGGGTCAATGACCGCAGCAATCCCGCCTATCGCTGGGTGGCGCTGGCTATTATTGTGGCGGGCATCGCCGCCGTGGTGTACGGCATTATGGCCCTGATCCGTGGCGAGAATGTGGGCGTGTACTTCGCCCTGTTCGGCCTGGCGGCCATCTTCTTCTTTTCCGGCGCCCATGTGTTGCCTACCGCCAAGAACAACAAGAAAGCCATCGCCCAGGAGTGGGAGCGCTCCATCTCCGACGTGGCTGCCCTGCTGCCGGAGGACTTCCCGGTGCCGGCCCGATACGCCCACCCTGTGGTGCTGCAGCGGATGATCCGGGTGCTGCGGGAGGGCCGTGCCCAGAGCGTGGGGGAGGCCCTGAACGTCATGAAAAAGGACCTGAAGGCCCTGAACGCCTCCGTGCAGGTAGAGCAGGAGGAGTACGACGAGGTAGTGGCCATCAAGCCCATGTTCCTGCTGTGGGACTACGAATAAAAGACGAAAAAAGGCGGCGTATGCGGCCTTTTTTTCATGGCCGGAGCTGCCACCGCAACATGGAGTGAAATTTCGGGTTCTCCTTGCAATCCATGGAAATACGTGGTATCATGAGTAAAAATGCAATGAGTGTCATTTCGGGCGGAGATTTATGCTATTTTCCTGCGTAAGTCTCCCTTTTTATCAAAGGGGTGGCGTTGTGCCGACGGAGGTTGACAGAGCATGGAGGGGCAGACTACACTTTCCAAGCAAGCAAGCAAGCAAGCAAGCAAGCAAGCAAGCAAGCAAGCAAGCAAGCAAGCGGAACTATGAGGGCGGCATTATGACGAAGAAATTCCGGCAGCTGGGGGCCACCATGGGCCTCCTGCTCCTGATGGTCCTGCTGCTGATCTCAGTGTATACCTATGTGCTGTACCAGAATTTCAGCCGCAATATGCTGGAGGCGGTGCTGACCCGTGATACCACCTGCGCCGACGCCATCCACCGGCTGGTGTCCGACAAGCTCACACGGGAGGATTTTGACGACCCCGCCGTCTGGGACGACATGACCTCGCCTCGCTATCTGGAACTGCAAAAGACCCTCAATCAGCTGCGGGCCCTGAACTCCACCCGGTATCTCTACACCGCCAAGCTGGGGGAGGACGGGCAGCCTGTCTACCTCATCGACGGCCTGGATCTGGGGGCGGAGGACTTTGCCTACCCCGGCACCCGCATCGAGGAGGAGATGGCCCCCTATATCCAGACGGCGCTGTCTGGAGAGCCCGTGTATTCTCGTGATGTAGTGGATACCACGTGGGGGCCCATTTTCACGGCCTGCTACCCGGTGAAGGATGAAAATGGCCAGGTCATGGGTGCTCTGTGCGTGGAGATCGGCATGGACACCACCTATCAATTTTTGAAGAGAAGTAGTCAGACCACCGTAAGTGTGGCTCTGACCAGCGGTATGGTGGCAGCGTTGCTGAGCATGAGCATCTACCTGTACCTGCGGTGGCAGCGGATGGCGGAGGCCCGGCAGCAGGTGCTTTTGCAGGACGCCGTGGTAGCCGCCGATGCCGCGAATCAGGCTAAGAGTACCTTCCTCTTCAATATGTCCCACGATATCCGTACCCCCATGAACGCCATCATCGGCTATGCCGATCTGGCGGAGAAGCACCGGCAGGAGCCGGAGCGGCTGCAGGGCTACCTGAAGAACATTCAGGTCAGCGGCGAGAAAATGCTCTCCATCATTGACAACGTGCTGGAGCTCTCCCGCATCGAGAGCGGCAAGGTGACGCTGGAGGAGACGGCGGTGGAGGCCGGCAGCATCTTTGAGTCCTGTATCGTCATGGTGCAGCCGGAGCTGGAGCGCAAGCACCAGACCATGACAGTGGAGAAGCATACGCCCAATCCCTATCTATATATGGATACCTCCCACATTTTGGAGGTGACCCTGAATCTGGTGAGCAACGCCATCAAATATACCGGCGATGGCGGACATATCCGCTGTACCATCCGCCAGCTGCCCAGCGACCGAGAGGGCTGGTGCGTGCAGGAACTATCCGTGGCGGACAACGGCATCGGCATGAGTGAAGAGTTTCAGCAGCATATTTTTGAAGCCTTTGCCAGAGAGCGCTCCAGCACCGTCAGCGGCGTGGAGGGCTCCGGCTTGGGCATGGGCATCGTGAAGAAGCTGGTGGATCTGATGGATGGCAGCATCGATATCCAGAGCAAGCTGGGGGAGGGCTCCACCTTCACCGTCCACATCCCCTGCCGTCTGGCCCGACAGGAGGATGCCGTGCCCAAGCGTGCCGCAGAGCGGGTGGATAAGACCGGCCTTGCCGGGCGGCGTATCCTGCTGGCAGAGGACAACGACCTTAACGCCGAGATTGCCACTGAGCTCATGCGCGAGGAGGGTCTGCTGGTGGATCGGGCGGAAAACGGTGCCCACTGTCTGGAAATGCTGGAGAAGGCTCCAGCGGGGATGTATGACGCCATCCTCATGGATGTGCAGATGCCGGTGTTGGACGGCTACGAGGCCACCCGGAAGATCCGGCGGTTGGAAGACCCGTGGCGGGCCAATATCCCCATCATCGCCATCACGGCCAACGCCTTTGCCGAGGACCGTCAACGGGCGCTGGAGGTAGGCATGGACGATCATGTGGCAAAGCCCATTGATATGGCCAAGCTGATCCCGGTGCTGCAAAAGCAGCTACACAAGCACGATGGGGAAGCGGAAGAAAAGCATTTCTCTCGAAGTGTCCCTTAAAGACGTGTAGTGAGAAGCCCTGAAGAAGTAAAATAATAAAAGAGCCGCACCCGCACGGAAGTGACCCCCAAAAGTTAGACAAAGACAAGAATTAAGCGGCCTGAACGGTCTGAATCCTGTACTGCACAGGGTTCAGGCCGTTTGGCTTTCATTTGATTCTGTGGTATTCCCTTTGGCATATAAACACACCCCATTTGTTGGACAGTATACCATACTGTCCAACAAATGGGGTGCAGTTCATAGGTGACGCACCGCTCTTTTTGATTCCTCGAATCAGCCGTCTCTCTCCCCAGGGAGCAGCGCTCTGCGCCGGAGGAAGTAGTAGCTGTATCCCACGGCGTCCGCCAGAAACCAGCCGATAGGGATAGCGGCCCAGATGCCGTTGACGCCCACCGGCCCCGCCAGCGCATAGGCCAGCGCCACACGGGTCCCCCGCTGCCATGGGCAGGGCAAACAGCAGCAGCCCCCGTGTGATGCTGCCACGGGTCATATCACGATACATAGCTTCCTCACAGAAACATATATGATACGACGCCTTATACTCCCGCTGCCGGGAAAAGGCAAGGCATCCTTTTGCTTGCACCGGGAGAGGGAGTGTGGTATACTTTATTCTGTACCATTATACGGGCAGGAGGGAAGCTATGGCCGGAAAGAACGAATATACGGTTTTCGACTATCTCCAGTGGAGAGGAGATCTGACGTTGCAGCAGGACCCCTTCAATGAGGTGGACAATCTGGTGCTGTGCATTATCGCCTACATCAACCTTCGGAAGATCGACCGCCTGTGGAGCAAGAACCCCAAGGACGCCATGCTCATCGGGGACGTATGCGCCCGGCTGACGGCGGCGGATGAACAGCTGGGCTTGTCGTCGCTGGACTATATCCCGGTGATGCGGGCGGCGGCGGAGACGGAGCGGTTCCGGGATACCCGATTGTTCGCCTTTGAGAGCCGCAATGACGAGGCGAAGCAGATGCAGTTTGCCGCCGTGTCCTTCCTGCTGCCGGACGGCAGCGTGTTCATCGCCTATCGGGGGACGGATACCAGTCTGGTGGGCTGGAAGGAGAACTTCAACATGAGCTATCTGGAGACGGTGCCGGCACAGGCCCGTGCCACGGAGTACGCTCAGGAGGTGATCCGGGCCTGCAAGCACCGTCCCTACCGCATCGGTGGCCACTCCAAGGGCGGGAATCTGGCGGCGTGGGCGGCGGTCCATCTGCCGGAGAAGCTTCAGGGCAAGCGCCTGCTGGCGGCCTATAACAACGACGGGCCGGGCTTCCACGCCGACCTGCTGGATACCCCCGCCTACCGGCGGGTGGAGGATCGGCTCCACACTTATATCCCGGAATCCTCCATCGTGGGGGTGCTGCTGGTTCACGCCGAGGACTACGACGTCATTGACAGCACCAGCCACGCCGCCATGCAGCATGAGGCACTGTCGTGGCAGGTGATGGGGAACCGGTTCGTGCATCTGGGCCAGCGCTCCCAGCTGGGGCAGATGTCCGACGACGTGCTGCGGGAGTGGCTGGACTCCGTGTCTCAGGAGGACCGGGAAGCCTTCTGCGATGCCCTGTACAGCATCCTCTCCATGGGTGGCCGTGCCAAGACCTTCGAGGACCTGCGTAAGGGCGGGCTTCCCGGCTGGGCGGCCCTGTGGAAGGAGTATGCCGGAGCCGACGAAAAAAAGAAGCAGATCCTGACGGAGGTATTCGGGCGGCTGGCCATCGACGTGAAGGATGAGCTGATGAAGGCGGCTGGGCAGAGCCTGCGATCCGCCGGACACGGCATCCGGACGGTGGGACAGAACCTCATGGGCCGCCATGAACCGGATAAAACACAGACAAAATAGAGCAAGATAGAACGACCCGTCGGAGGAGACACAAAACCGGGCTTCGGCCCGCAAGAAAGGACAAGAAAGGAACAACGCCATGAAACTGAGCTTTTACGGAGCAGATCAATGTGTCACCGGCAGCTGCCATTGTCTGGAGGTGGGCGGCAAGCACATCCTCATTGACTGCGGCCTGCAGCAGGGCCGGGACGAGATCGATAACGCCAGCCTGCCTTTCCACCCGGGCCAGATCGACTATGTGCTGGTGACTCACGCCCATATCGACCACTCCGGCCGTATCCCCCTGCTGATCAAGCAGGGCTTTCAGGGCCGTATCCTCACCACTCGCCTGACGGCGGATCTGCTGGATATCATGTTGCAGGACTCCGCCCATATTCAGGAGAGCGACGCCGAGTATAAAAACCGTAAGAACCAGCGGGCGGGCCGCCCCATGGAGGAGCCGCTGTACACGGTGGAGGATGCCATGCGGGTGCGGGAGTTCATGGACACCTGCGAGTACGGCCAGCAGATCCACATCTGTGACGGCGTGGACGCCGTGTTCATCGACGCCGGCCACCTGCTGGGCTCTGCCAGCATCCGCCTGACCCTCACCGAGGGCGGCGAGACGAGGACCATCGTCTTTTCCGGCGATATCGGCAACGTGGATCAGCCCATCATCCGGAACCCCCAGTTCTTCACCGGGGCAGACTATGTGGTGATGGAGAGCACCTACGGCGACCGCAACCACACGGAGGTGTGGAGCTATACCGACGAGCTGGCCCAGATCATCGACGAGACACTGGGCCGGGGCGGCAACGTGGTGATCCCCGCCTTCGCCGTGGGCCGCACCCAGGAGCTGCTGTACTTTATCCGGGAGATCAAGGATAAGAATCTGGTGAAGTCCGTGAAGGACTTCCCGGTGTATGTGGACAGTCCTCTGGCCAAGCGGGCCACCACCATCTTCTGCGGCGACCTGCGGGGCTATCTGGACGAGGAGGCGCTGGCGCTGGTGCAGGACGGCACCCATATGTTCAACTTCCCCGGCCTGCACTTGACGGAGACGGTGGAGGAGTCCAAGCTGCTGAATATGGACCGCACCCCCAAGGTGATCCTGTCCGCCTCCGGTATGTGCGACGCAGGCCGCATCCGGCACCACCTGAAGTATAACCTGTGGCGGCCGGAGAGCAGCATCGTGTTCGTGGGCTTCCAGTCTCCCGGTACGCTGGGCCGTACCCTGCTGGACGGCGCTCCCAGTGTGAAGCTGTTCGGTGAGGAGGTAGCCGTCCGGGCCAAGGTGGTGAATTTCCAGGGCCTCAGCTCCCACGCCGACCACGACCATCTGGTGAATTGGATCAGCCAGTTCAAGGAGCCCAAGCCCCAGCACGTTTTCGTGGTCCACGGCGACCGGGAGGTGGCGCCAGTGTTTGCTCAGACGGTGACGCAGTTGGGCTTTGCTGCCCACGCCCCCCAGTATACGGAGTCCTATGACCTGCTGACCTGCCGCCAGCTGGAGGCAGGCTACCTGCCGGAGCGGAAGAAGCCCGCTTTCGAGGGCGCACCCCGCACCACGGCGGCCTATCAGCGGCTGGTGCAGCTGGGCGATGCCCTGCTGGGCCTCATTCGCCGCAGCAAGGGCCGGGACAACAAGACGCTGGCGTCCTTTGCCGAGTCGCTGCGTAAGCTGATCGAGAAGTTCGAGTTTTAACGGCCCGCCGATGGCCGGATAGGAGGCAGCGTCCATGCAGATGGAGAGCTTGTCATGGCGCTTGGGCCAGCTGGGGCCGGTGCGCCCGCTGGGCAGCACCCTGCGCTTTCCCGACGGGGAGGAGTGGTACGCCTTCGGCCTTACCACCAACCGCTGGTATCGCCAGATGTCCCTCCTGATCGCCATGTTGCAGGATTCCCAACGCTGGAGGATGTGCGGCGATGCCGTGCTTCGGCTGGGGCCGCAGGCGTATCAGGTGGCCTGGTGAGCACCTTCTCCCCGCTGTATACCGATTTGGGCGGAACACATCTGGACGGCGATAGGCTGCTGCAGCTGTGCCTTCTGCTCCACGGGGAGCATACGCTGCCGAGCTGGATGAAGGAGCTGGAGCCGGGGCAGCTGAACCTGCTGGAAATTCGGCTGTAGCCCATGCCGCAGGTGGTGCTGCCGGATGGCCGCCGCTGGGATCTGACCGCCCCGCTGACGGGCCTCTGCTGAGCCGCATGGCCCCTGCACCACGGTATTCTTCTCTGAATGCATGATTCCCACGGCCGGTTCACAAGCTGGCCGTGGGAATCCGTAATGCCCCCGGGTAGTCAATCTCGCAAGGAGTCGCCAAGTCACCCGTCGGAAATAAGAAGAAAATCCCCATATCAAAGGAGGGCCGCTATGCCCGCATTGGAGAAAAATCATATATACCGCAGTACCATCGAGGGCTACTCCAGCGAGGGGCTGGGCGTGGCCCGCATCGACGGGCAGGTGGTGTTCGTCCACGACGCCGTCCGGGGCGAGGACTGCGACATTCTGGTGATGAAGGTGCTGAAAAACGTAGCCTTCGGCAAGCCGGTCCTGCGCCATAGCACCTCCCCACACCGGCAGGAGCCGGACTGCCCCTACTATGGCCGCTGCGGCGGCTGCGACTTCCGCCATCTGGACTACGCCGAGGAGCTGTGGGCCAAGCGCCAGCGGGTTCAGGATGCCCTGACCCGATTGGGCGGCAGCGACGTGGCCGTGGAGGAAATCTTGGGCGCCGCACAGCCCCTGCGCTACCGCAATAAGAGCCAGTACCCGGTGTCCGCCGACGGCAGGGTGGGCTTTTATCGGGCCCGCAGCCATCAGGTGGTGGAGGTGGAGCACTGCCTCCTCCAGAAGCCGCAGGCGGATGCACTGGCGGCGGCCCTGCGGCAGTATCTGGCGCAGTATCATGTGCCGGGATACGACGAGACCACCGGCCGGGGGCTGGTGCGGCACCTGTATGTGCGGAGCAACTGTAAAGGCGAGAGCCTTGTGTGCCTGCTGGTGAACGGCGAAAGCCTCCCCTACGAGACGGAACTGGTGGCCCTGCTGCGTCAGGCGGCACCACAGACCGTGGGCGTGGTGCTGGGGGTCAATACCCGCCCCGGCAACGCCATTCTGGGGGATCGCTACCGCACTCTTTGGGGGGAGGACGCCCTGACGGACGTGCTGTGCGGTCGGACGGTCCGGCTATCGGTGCCATCGTTTTATCAGGTGAACCACCCCCAGGCGGAGGTGCTGTACGGTAAGGCGCTGGAGTTCGCCGGTCTCACCGGTACGGAGCTGGCGGTGGATCTGTACTGCGGCGCAGGCACCATCACGCAGGTGCTGGCCCGGCGGGCCCGCCATGTCATCGGCGGCGAGATCGTGCCGGAGGCCATCCGGGATGCACGGGCCAGCGCCCGGCGCAACGGCGTGGAGAACGTAGAGTTTCTGGAGGGGGACGCCGCCGACGTGGCGGCGGAGTTGGCCCTGCGGCAGCTGCGGCCGGATGTCATCTGCGTGGACCCGCCCCGGAAGGGACTGGCCCCGGAGGTCATCGCCTCCATCGCCGCCATGGCTCCCCGGCGGGTGGTGTATGTCTCCTGCGACCCCGGCACGCTGGGCCGGGATGTGAAGCGCTTTGCCGAGATGGGCTACCTCGCCCGCCGTGCCGTGGCCGTGGACCTCTTTCCCCGCACTCGCCATGTTGAGACGGTATGCCTTTTGTCCAAACTTCGCGCAAAGCAACATATCGAGATTGATCTGAGCATGGATGAGCTGGATTTAACGGCTGCGGAGAGCAAGGCTACCTATGACGAGATCAAAGCCTACGTGCTGGAAAAGCACGGTTTGAAGGTCTCCAGCCTGTACATCTCCCAGGTTAAGCGGAAGTGCGGGCTAGATGTTGGCCAAAATTATAATCTGTCGAAGAAGGAAGATGCTAAAGTGCCACAGTGCCCACCAGAAAAGGAAGCGGCAATTATGGAGGCATTGAAATATTTTCAAATGTTATAAAAAATATTAATAAAACGAACGATTGCTTTTGCGGCAATCGCTCGTTTTATTTTTACAATGTTTAAATACAAATAACTTTATTCAATATGGTCCATATTTTTGAAGCTCGCCTTTTAGTGAAATAGCATACTTACGTGCGCGCCCTAAATCATAGTAATGATCCTGAAGATAACGGCTGACGGTTCTTGCTTTTCGCAAATATCCAAGATACTTGCCTCTATCTTTCAGGTACAGGTTTAAATATGTCCGTCCAAGAAGGGTAGTACATTGATAGTACTGGTCGTCACACTTTCCTATAGCTTCGAATGTGGACTTACCATCTTCTAAATAACGAATAGCTTCAATTAGTTCATTGTGATTGACAAGGAACTGCCCATATATCCAAAGTAAGGATGCAAACGACTTGGTACTTTGTATTACTGAGTATTGATTTACCATTTTTATTGTGAAGATTGCATCCAAATAATTTTTGCGGATTTCCTCATCATGCTTAGCACTAAGTATGTTAGAATCGTCAATTCTTTGCAAAATTCTAGCCTTTTGGTATTTAATAAATGGATGCGCTGTTATTTGCTCGCATTCTTCACTTTTAACAATAAAGTCTTCGAAAATAGCCTGTACCTTAAATTTGCCACCGCGGTTGCACTCGGCATTTACTTGCCCATACAAATCATACATTTTTGCAGCGGTAATACGATCAGAATCGGTGATGACATTCCAGTCTTTTAAGATATTTCTTAGTTCAACGCGTTGTTTCATGTCATCGTCCAACTTTTCGAGTGCCTGCTGTACTTCTCTTCTGCGCTTTTCGATTTTGCCCGAAATAGATTGGAATGTCTGAGCATCTGGAATAAACCTTTGAATAATATATGTCTCGGCAAATTGATTTAAAGAGTAAGTATTTCCGTTTCGCTCAATAATCAGATAGTTACATAATGTTTCAGCGACCGCTTCAACATCTGGATAAGAAATATTTGTAAGTAGGCAAACAGTAGACAAATCAATCCCCTTGTTTGGAATGACGGCGAATACTTTTAGAATTTCATAAAATAGTTCGGGAGTATCAAAGACGGACTCGATTTGCTCGAATGTATCTTTAAACATGAAATTGCTAATAGACTCATAAGCGTTTGGTGGCAACACGGCTATATTTTTTCGTATACCCTTCCACACATTCGCGCATGAAAAATCGGCTCGTAATCCACTCACATCAATCAATTTTTGGCTAAGTCGCCGCAAGCTTAGGACCAGAACTAAAGTGTTTCCTTTAGCAATGTCAAGCAATTCATTTATTTCCGAGTCTTCCAATCTTACGTCTAGCGCATTTTCCTCTATGTAAGAATGAACAAAAGCCTTTCCATCTTCTGATTCAAAACCGCACAGTCGTGTATTAGACTCATATTCTTCACTATTTCTAGAGGTTAACAAAAATTGCATTTCTGGTGGAGTTTGAGCCTCAATAAATTGCTTGATTCTTCTCCTGTCATCAACAGAAACTGCCTCCAAATTATCAACAACAATCAGCCCTTCATCATGATAGCCTTTAAATGTTTCAAGAGATAGCACTTCATGTATAAGTGCAATTAACTCGTCTGCTGTTTCAAAATGTGAAAGAGTTTCTTTTTCAATTATACGCCCAGTGACATCTGAAATTTGTAATTTGCGCTTTTTAGCAGAAAAGAAGAATATATATTTGGGGCTGTAATCGTTGACCGTTTTGTTATCAATAATGTCTTGGATAACTTGTTTGATTGTCTCTACAACAAGCGCAGTTTTTCCCACTCCGCCATACCCAAATATGCAACGAGAGTGCTGTTTCCGTAAATCTCCAGGATTTCCATATATAAATGATTTTAATTCGGCAATTTCGTTGTCGCGGCAAACAATCTGCGAATCTGCATAAGGGGTTTCACTCAAATTGTGTTTTGACACAGGCATTACGGTGCTACGGTTCTGGAGAATTGTTATTTCGGAAAAGATTTGCTCTTTAGTTTTTTGAATAAAATATTTCTCATCCAAAAATGAACAAATATCCTTTACAAAAGATAATACAGGCACTAAATGATTATCTTCCAGTGTGCGACACCCAGGGTGATCGAGCTTGTTTCGTGCATATCGATATTTCTCAGCTAAATCACAAAAGGTGCTGTAATCAGCAAAAAGGTTATATAAGTCATTAAAAATTCCAGTGAGAGAAAAAGTAATTATATTGAGAGCTCCAACCATGGGCATATCTTGATCTACTGCCACAATTTCTGTTGTTGATGCAGCGGTGGAAAAAGTATTATACATTTTTTCTACTTTACTGTGTTTTACAGAGTTAGGAAGCACATCCCGTAGAAAAAATGGATCAGCTGGTGTCAACGAAGCGTTCTTTGCTAACAATGCAGTTTCCAGCTCATTTGCCGAAGAATAATGTGTCATCAAAACATCAGCAATATATCCTCTGAAAGGAATCTCGAACCCCATCAATAAAGTTCGAAATTGATCATGTTGCTTAATCGATAAATACACCCGATTTACCTCATTTTCTTTATACAAAATTTCCTGGTTTTATAAACCCTTCACAATCTCCATAAACCGCTCCAGGGAATACGCTCCCGGATAGTCCGGCTGCTTGGTCTCAAACACCATGTAATACTTGTACTGTTTTCCGGCCAGCTTCGCCCACTGGTCGCCGATTTTGGCTTTTTCCTTAGATTCATCGTTGTCCAGGTGGTCGCCCTTGGTCTCTACCATCAAAATCTTCCCACTGTGGAGCATCACGATGATGTCGGGATAGGCGTGAACGGGCCCGTTAATCTGGAAGCCCAGTCTGGAAATATTCCGGTGCCACCACTTGACGTTGCCCAGCTCCGACAGTGCCCACACCACCTTGAACTCGTACTCGTTCATATCTTCTTCGGCGGTATAGAGCGATTTCGGCACCATCGAGGTAAATGCCGTTGGGGAGATCACCGCAGGCAGCGCATAGTTGGGCAGGCAGGAAATCTTGTCCTGCTCCAGCCAGGTATCAAAGACGCTGGAGCGATGCTGGGCAATCAATTCCTTTACCTTTCCCTGAATTTTCACGACATAGGGATACGGCGACTGCTCCAGCTCGGAGAGCTGATCTTCGCTCATGGTGCCGATCACCCGGTCGATGTACTCATCCAGTTCCCGGTCATTGACGCAGTTCATCTTGGAGAGCTTTTGCTTGATAATGCCCTTGCACAGCGAGAGCCGCTTTTCCGAGGGCTGGGTGCTGAACCACTCCCGGAAAAAGGCGCTGTCGCCACCAGATAACCGCCACGCCTTTGCGGTGCTGTCTTTGCTATCGTCTACATCCACCCGCGCCATCTCAGCGTTGACGGTAGTGAAATCCACATGAGCGTCTTTGTCCCGCAGAGAGAAACCACCCTCTAAATGTTCCAGTTCCAGGGTTTCATGGGCTTCCGAAAACAGACTAGGGCCAGTCTCCAGCATAAATTGGGGGAAGCGCAAGGCAGCGGCTTCGTCTGCAAATTTCTCATTCATTCGGAACTGATTCATTTTGTCGCGCACCTCCGATGGAGCCTGGCTCAAAGCGGTGTTATCGGCCTGGTTGATCTCGTCTTCATAGGTTTTATTCTGTTGCAGGGCCTGTGACAGCATGGGATCGGACTGCATAGTTCCATCCTGCACGGATTGCTCTGCCTCATGTGTTGCCGCTTCAAAACGTGTCTTCAAATCCGAGCCGTCTACCTCCGGCAGATCTGGTTCGTCAGCGGGAGGGGGGACAATGGGAAGCTGCTCCGGTTCCTGTGTGGGTGCAGCTGTAATGGGAACGTCCACATCCTGTGCCCGGTAGTCACGCCTGCTGAAACCGGCGCTGTTCAGCCCGACCACAACCTTCTCCAGCGTTTGGTGGAAGTCTGCGGAAGATGTGATGACATAGGAGAGATTCAGCACTTCACTGCTGTTCTCCTGCGTGTATGGCAACCGAAGTACACGCCCCAAAATCTGCTCTACATCCACGGTAGAAGTGCGGTTTGCCACCGTGGCCAACACATAGGCAAAGGGGCAGTCCCAGCCCTCTTTCAGGGCGTTGACGGTAATGATGTACCGGATGGGGCAGTCTGGGGACAGCAAGTCCACATTTTTCAGCTCGTCTTTATCGCCGGTTTTGATGGCGATTTCCTTTTCGGGAATGCCGCCATCCACCAGCGTTTTCTTGATTTTTTCATATGTGGTGCTATCTGCATTGTTGCGGGGCTGTGCCTGGAACAGAACGATGGGACGAATATAGCGCCCGCTGGTTTCCTGCTCCCGTTTGGCCTGTGCCTCCAGCTTGGCACGAATGGCGATAGCATCCCCATATACATCTGCCTGAGACTTACGGTTATAGACAATGACCGGCAGCTTGACCATGTTGGCCTTTTTCAGCCGTGCGGCGTCTACAAAAGAGATGATGTTGCTTTTCTTCTTGGGTGTGGCGGTCAGGTCAAACACAAAGCTGGGATTGAAGTTTTGCAGCATTTCCACGCTCAAATCCGAAGTGGCATGGTGGCTCTCGTCCACGATGACCATCGGATTCAGATAGCGGATTACCTGGATCAACGCCGTCTCATCGGTATCGGCCAGCAGAACGGACGGATCATCCATCCACTTTGCAAACTCGGCCAGATAACCGTTCTCCTGATAGGCTTTGCGCCCCTCCTTTTTGCTGGTGCGGAAGGAATCATAGCTGAGCACAAACAAAGAAAGCTGTTCTGTCACGGCGGAAGGGGTGAAGTTCTGCCCCATGAGAGCCTGCTCCTTGGAATATACCTGTACCCGCCCGCCAAAATCCACATCCAGCCGCTGGCGGTAGGGATGGTTGGGATTTTCCAGCGCCTTGCGTGTCTGAGTCAGAATGGCATCGGAGGGCACCAACCACACCACGGCTTTGGCCCGGCGCTGGGGCATGGCGTCAAAAATCGTCCGCAGAGAACTGGCGGCAATATAGGTCTTGCCGCCGCCGGTGGGCACCTTGGCGCACACATGGGGCACACCGGGAAGTGCATTCACATAATTCGGCATACCGCCGAAGCCCACCAGAACATTCTTTTCGTTCCAGAGGGTCTGATACGCCTTTGCCGGGCTTTGCAGCTCCACCACCAGCTCCAGATAGCGTGCAAGATCGGCAATGACTTCTTTCTGATAAGATTTCAGTTCCATTTCTTCACGCTCCTTTACAGCCGGGCAATGTCCCGGGGGATTTTCTTAAAGGTGATGTTATGCTTGCGCAGGGTCTCCTGCGGGATGGCGCATAGGTCGGCATAGATGGTGTAGCCCTCGGCTTTGGTCTGGATAGTAGACAAGAAAGCATAATCCAGTGTGGTTACACTTTCCCGCTCATAGTAGAAGTAATAGGCGGTGTTGCGGCACAGACCCATGAAATAGGGCTCGTCCGTGGGCTGTTCGGCGGGCAGGGACTCTTTGGTCTCCATATAGTAGACGTATTCCCGGATTTTTTGCGGGCCTACTTCTTCGTTGAGGTTGCCGTCTGGCAGCAGAAGCACAGGCCCCAGCTCATAGTAGCTGAAATTGCCTCCAGTACCTTCCGCGGCTTTTTTGCCCTCGCCGTAGCCGCCAATTACTCGTTTTACACGCTCGGCGGTGATGCTGTCGGCGTAGTCCATCATTTCCACCAGGATGAATTTGCGGTTGCCGCCGTCGGCCTTGTTCATGTTCAGCACAGCATGGGCAGTAGTGCCGGAACCGGCGAAAGAATCGAGAACTATATCATTATCTGTAGCTATCCATTTTACAATTCTATCCAGTAACAAAATGCTTTTTTCTGTATCAAATCCAGCATATGAGCCAGACAAAAGAATGTCCATCCAGTTGTCGCTCAATAGTTTTCCTGATTGTGGTGGGACATAATACTGGATCGTACCCGTTTCATTCATTCGGACAAAATCTAGTTTTTCATTTGTTGCCATCAGATGTTCAATATAGTAGTCATCAATGGACATCTTATCTGCATATTCGGAAAGAAATTTTTCATAATTTCTAGTTGCTTTGCTGGCTCTTGTTTTTTCCCATCTCCATTGACCTTTTTCTGGGCAGTATCCAAAAATTTCATATCGCATAGTAGGTCTATCTGTTCCACGCCAAAACGTATCCCATTTCCCTGCTTTTTCAATTTCAAAGTCTTTGGAAAGTTTGGGAAGTTTAGCTTGAGGATTCTTAGAATACAAGTAAATATACTCATGCCCTAATGACAACGCCTGCACAGTTTCAAACTGGGCCTGAACATTTTTTATACCTCGACGCACAGAAATACAATTTCTAAAATTTGCAACCCCAAATATTTCATCCATTATACATTTGAGATTTGCATATTCAAAAACATCAATGCTTACAAAAATAAATCCATCTTCTGCCAACAGCCGTTGCAACAGCTTCAAGCGGGGGTACATCATGCACAGCCACTTATCGTGCCGGGAAAGGTCCTCTCCTTCTCTGCCCACCACTTCACCCAGCCACTTTTTGATCTTGGGGTCATTGACGTTATCGTTATACACCCAGCCTTCGTTGCCGGTGTTGTACGGTGGATCTATAAAAACGCTGTCTTTGATACAAACAGAAAAAGCCTTCTCCGGCACACAAGAGCTGAAAAAGGAATGAAATAAAGGGCTTTCGAGGTTCCGCTGTGTTTTACAGCAGAGCTTCGGAAGCCCTTTTTTCTGTTTATTCGATTGTTGCAGGCCGGTTCTGTGGCCTTTGGAACTTACCCCTCAAAACCGACAGTCGAAGGAATAATTAGAAAGTGTGGAATAATTAAAAGGTTCAGTAACCTCTATATTTCCTTGCGCTTCTTTGAATCAGTTCATGTATTTCCTCGACATCGATGACACTCATCATCGTATTCTGACCATCTACAAATCTGCGAGCACCACGGGTAACATGTCCAGTTGTTACGAGAATCGCTTTGTTTATTTGATCAGCCAACTGGACGCCATATAGAGAACGAACGATATTTACACCCACAGAGTTCTGGCGTCCGTAGCGTTTACACTCGATATAGAAAACGACCGGCTTTCCCATCTCATACTTTGTTGCGATTATATCACGGCCACCATCTCTGGTTTGTTGTGTCAGCTTTGTTTCAAAGCCTTCATCTTGAAGCACCCGTTCGATAACCGCCTCAAACTCTCTGGGAGAAATGTCGTAGATCAACTCACGATTCTGGGCGATGTCCATGATGATTTGCTCCACCCGTGTAAACGCAGGGTATGCATCATCGAGGTCAAAATCATCTTGGCTATATATGACTCCCATGTGCGGTTCTTCCTCAAACCGACCCCCAGCTATTTCGCTATCTTCATAGTTGAATGCACCTATAGGATACTCGTAGCCAGATATTCTGAAGGAGATTTCATTCCCGCATTGATCACATTCAATGTATCCTTCGTGACGAAATTCGATTTCTTCACCCATCCTATTATCGCCACGATCATATACATAGGACTCAAAATCAAAATCTTCTTTGTGTATTCCGGTAATCTTCCCGCATCTACCACAGCGGATAAAAACATCTTCTATAAGCTCCATCATGCAAACATCTCCGCATTCCACACCAGATTAACAAGCTGAACAAGAAGCTGAATTCGCTCAGTGATTTCTGCTTTTCCGAACTGTGCATAAGGCTTGAAGCCCAGACCATTGTCAGCAATAAACTTCTTGAACTTTGGATTATTCTGATAGGCCTGATCACCCAGCGACTCGGTATAAATGTTTCCTTCATTGGAGCAATACTTCGAGAGCTTGTAATCATATTTTGAGTCATTCAGACTGGCATTGATGCTCTTATGCAAAAGTAATAGTGCGCCGAAGCTATTTCTCCACCGTCTGAATTCTTCTTGATCGGAGTATTCGCTGGTAAACCACTCGTAATGGTCCGTGATAATATGCTCGATTTCAAATGGATTCTTTGTCTGCGTATTCATGTAGTTGCAGTAATTCGAAGCTACACCGGTCTGCTCCTCAATATAGCCCGTGATGCGAGCAAGCATATTCTTGATGTATTTCTTGGTAAAGCTGTTCAAACGCAGCTCAGGAAGGGCTGCTGCCGGATCATATGCGAGGTTGTCAGATTGGGCTTTCAAACGAGCCTTCAGCACATCAATAGAACAGCGACGAATATTCTTTGTTACGTTAAACACGTAATTCTTGATAGTGCTATAGTCTACAGACCTATAATTCGTTACTCTGGCAGTGATCAGCAGATCAATGAATCGAGCGACCAAATTAATCTTTTCAATGATAACCGGCCACGTATCCTCATAACAAATAGGAGCCAGTAGCAACTGCGGCTGAAGTGTAAAATTAACCTGTGCATTGTAATAGATATACTTTGTTTCCTCTGCAAATGTGTTCTCAGCTTCACGGATTTTCCTGTAAACATCCGCAAATTTAGAAAACTTCATAATAAAGAGCTCAAAATCATCTGTTGTGGATAGGCCGAGCTTGTCTCGCTCATCACGTACCCATTTGTGGAAAGAACCACCAATGATATCAAAATCCTGATTCACGGCACCGGCTTTCGTTTCACGGATGGTTTCGGCATATTGAGCTCTTAGCCATGCTTTGATAAATGTTTCATCTCCCTTATCGTCGTCTTTTTTGAGGGAGAGAACTTTGTCTTTCCAAATATTATTGAGTTTTTCACGCTTGGAATCATCCTTTATCTCTGATAGTAGGTATCCTTTCAACATTTCTGTTGATGTGAGACTCAGGCCTCTATCGTTCATGGTTACAAAGACTTTATGGGCATCCTGTTCTGTGGTGGCCACAATCTCTATAAAGAACACCTTCTCGGCCAGCCAGTCACAGAAATGCAAGAGCATGTTGTCAGTAATATCATCATTGGGAAAAACATCAATGATATCGGTATATCTGCCATAGAGGTTTTTCACGGACTCTCCGACATTGGTCGTGTCAAACGGCTGATCATTAAAAATTGCATTCATGCAATCAGCTCGATCCTCAACATTTATATTGAAGGATTTAGTTCCGTACGCCTCAGAAAAAATCATCTGTTCGATCATGCTATAGTTCTGACCAAGTGAACGGAGCCGATTATTTAGATACATTAGCAGGAGCGTCAGCGATGAGAATCTCTGCTGGCCGTCTATGATTGCATTTTCACGACCAGCAAGAACAATGGACCCCATGAAATATGCACCATAGTCCTGCACATCCTTGCGATCATCACCGGGAACATAATAATCCAAGAACTCCGATGTAAGGTCATCGATCAGTTCCTCGATATGTTTTCTCTGCCACATATACTCACGCTGATAATAGTGAATCGAGTACTTTGTATTCTGTAAAAGCTGCTTTAAGCTCTTAGGAGAACCTTCAATCTTCTTCACGGGTAACTCTTCCTCCTGATTGGTTTATATCTTCTCTGCAAACAATTCCGGCATGTTGTATCGTACACTCGACGCCTCTGTTCGAGCGTTAGTATTTGAGCATTCAAGCAATGCCGTGCTCAGATGCCATTTTCCATCCGGCCCTTCGATAATAAACTCATCCTTGTTGTTCCGGATATATGTGGATACCTCACGAGAGAATCCGTTCCGCTGAAGAAGGATTGTTATTGGATTCGTCGTTCCGTATTCTACAAATTCGTACCAGTTGTTATCAAACTCCTTCAGCTGATGGACCGTCTTATACTCATTCGAGAAGCGAAGGAAGTAGTTTGAAATACTGAACAGCACAATGTTATCAATGACCTCCAAGGTGTCGGCAAATACGATATTGCGGTGCCGGAGTCCATCGTCGTAGTATTCTTTCTGGCCTCGGTTCACCCAGAAGTTATCAGGGTGCTGTTGCCGGTACTCCAGTGCCTTTTTCATGATATTGCTAAGGCCGGTACCTTCCATCCATTGAATAAGAACAACCGCATACCAACGCAGAAGCGTCGGCTTTCCGAGCGTGGATGCCTCATACTTTCCCCATTTGAAGATCCGACTCAGCTTTTCAAGGAAAGCCAAAACGTCGTCATAATTGAACTTCCCATCTACACGGTCAGGGTATTTCAGTCCCATTGCGATAGCGGCACGTAGGTTTTTCGTCTGATCCACCGAGGTGTTGATATCATCATCCGGTTCTGTGAACGGATCAGTAAAGGCTTCTCGTATTTTCGCTTCGTCCTTGGGTGTCAGCAGATTAGAGAACTCACGCCTTACAAGGCTGTCGTTGTCCTGCATAATATCCCGTAAAAGAATGAGGGCAAACTTACGCATCATTACATAGGCTTCCTCTGACTGTGCGTCATTTCTTTTTACGAGTTCAATATTGCCCTGCAGTAGTGCCTCGACGACATATTTCTTTTCGGCGTTTGTTAGGCTCTTCGGTCCAGCCTCGATAGAAAGCGTTTGCTTCGGGACCTCTTTTTTCAAAAGGTCCACATAGTCTTCCTGTTTCAGCTTTTCACCCTGCGAGATGAAGAATACATTCCCGTAAAGGTTGAAACGGATGCGTCCGACACGTCCTATCAGGTTTCGGAAGTCAACCGGCGTCATCACCTTTCGGAAAATCTTGTTATCGGTAATGAACAGATTATCCGCTGGGAGGTTGACACCCTCAAGTAAGGTGCTGGTACAGAACATAGTCGTGATTTTGCCACGACGGAACATGTCCTCGATACGCATTCTGATGGCAGCTGGTAGGTATCCAATGTGATATGCGACGCCCTTTTTTATAATCTGGGCCAAATAGTAGTCGCCGTGAACTTCATTCGTGATATCCCTTGCCAGTGCATTCAGGTCATTATCCTGAATTTCCGAAAGTTGATCTGCAAAAGCAAGCGCATTTTCAATCGCCTTACTTCTACCGTTGCAATAAACGATGGTCTGCTGCTTTCGCTCAAAGGGGAGATCCCGGTTTATCCTTTCAAACATCAGAAGGAACGAAACCAGAGAAGCGTTTCTGTCTTTGATTTCCGCAAGGTAATCCAACTCACCGGTATGGTCGTTATATACGCTGACTGTGAAATTATTGAGGTCGATGCTGAACTTAATCTGGGCCACCGGTGAAAAAGTGGAACGTAGGTGGCTATCATCACCGTCGGTTTCGATGTCTGTCAGCAACTTTAGATATACCTCTGGATTTGGAATATTAGGTGAGGCAAAGACGAAGTGCGGCTTCTTCTTCCTTTTGAGAAGCATATCCACGGTTTTATAGTAGAACGGCCCACGGCTATTTTTTCCGGACAGTTTGTGCGCTTCATCGATGAATAGATAGTCGATTTGCAAATCCGGTTTGCTGATGAGCAGATATAACAGTCGTTCCGGAGTCAGCACAAGTATGAAGTTATGCTTGCCCTCCAAAGCGATATCCCCGGCGGCGGTGACCACCTTATAATTGTGCTCCGACAAAAGGTTCTTAAGGTCCTCGTCAATGACCTGCTTGTAGATCTCATTGATCAGTGCCTTTGTTGGGACAATCAGGGCGAAGTTCATTTTTACCCCATGCTGTATCCGGTCCTTGATGTACATTCTCATGAGGAAGGACTTACCCATAGATGTCGGACCGGAATAGCTGAAGTGATCATCCGAGAGATGATCGTAAGCATTTTTCTGTGCGCCGAAGAACCGAAGTTCCGGTGCTGCAGGAATTGTCAAATAATCATTCTGGTATTCAGCGAAGAAACGCTCTAATGCAGTCGTGCCGTAAAAGTCGCTATCGATCATCTTTCTTGCCTGATAGTTCCCGGTGTTCGCGAACACTGATCCGGCATAGAACTTTACATCAGGATTGTCCGGGTACAGAGAATACAGCAGGATGATTATCTCCTGCGCCCACATTTTATGCTTGTCCCGGTTCACCGCATGTGTCGACTTGGACAGCAAGTCGGCAAACCGCAAGGCCGACACAACATCAATTTCCCGCATCTGCCGTTTATCAGTGAGGTTAAATTTGGTGATGGCATAGTTATAAAGGATGTTGTCGTAGAGTTCATTCAGGAAGGGATTGTTGTCAATGTCCCCGAAAATGGCATCGCCAAGGTTATGCAGTATTTGATTGCTCAAGGTCTGCCACCCCCATTCATCACACGGTCCATGATTTGTGTTTTTTCAGCATCTGCATCGTTGAGTGGCAGAATGTAGAAATAAAACGAGTGGTTTCCGAGGCCAAGGGCATTAATCTTGCTGGATATATATGCCGCATGATTGCGAATATCTGTATCCATTTTCTGAGTCAGTGCACGTCGGAAGTCTACCGCACTGTAATTAGCAGGATTGAGGCCGAGATTATACGCAAGGAAAACGCCATAGGCTGTATCATACGGGACCGACTGTCCTTTACTCGGAATAAGCAGGTCTTTGATTTTCTGAACCGTGTCTTTATCAAAGGACTTGCTGAATACCGTGTTTTCAGCAAGGGTGCGCTCCTGTGTGCTTTGCTTTTCGATCTCAACAATGGCGTCGAAGGCAGTGTCAACAGCTTTTTTCATATCACCCACAATGCTGGAGGTGCCAAACACCATGTGGTAGTATGGCATGCCGAAAGCCTGCTCCAGCGAGAGAAGATGTATTCCGTCACATTTACTGTCATATTGTTTTGCTCCGGTTTGAAGCTCTACCTTGCTCATGATTTTGGGAGCTCCCAGAACCTGCTCTAAAAACACATATAGCATGATTTCACCGAGGTCATTGCCGGTGCCTTTCTGACCCGGAGCCCCGTTGCGTTTCATGATGTCGATGGCATCCATTCCTACGCTGTACACATCGCCCTCAACATGATAGTTCTCGATCTGAGCACGAGAAAAAACGTATTGACCGATGTTCTTCCTGAGAAACACTTCAAGCTTATCGGATGAGAATGCATTGTTATTGACGTTGAGGTGAAATAGGCGCAGTTGTTCCGGGTTTTTTAGGCCAAGGGTCTCAGCGTGAGACACCTCGGTAAAAACCTCGTCAAATTTACCTCCGCTTATAGTCTTGTCAAAAGAATCATTCATTGCATTCTCCACCTCGTTACAGTTTACTCTTCATCCTTTTTGTCGCCATACGTGGCATGGTCTTCAGCAACCATCAAAGATTCCTGCGTGGGAAAATCGTATGCGACGGTTTTTTCACCCGGCCCCGGCATCACGTACTCTTTGCCTTCCGGATTGTAAGTAAGGTTGAACACCAGATCCGAAAGCCACTTCTTAAAGGATGGATTGTCTTGGAACTGCTTGAACAGCTCCATATTATCAGCCATGATTGCAAAGATAACCTGTTGCAGAGCACGTTCGCTTTCCAACCGAGCACTCTGCTCATCAGAGTTGCGCATAGCATTTTGATACTTTTTATCTCTGGACACCATTGCAGGTATTTCGAGAATCTGCCGCTGGACATTGTCGGCGTCGTTCCAGTTGATGTTGCCAAACATATCGTTGAAGTCAGAAATAATCCGGGAAAGCAGATCCATTTCCGGTTCCACAATGTGGCCAGTCTTTCCGGCAGGAACAGGCGCAATTTCAGCATCCTGATCTTCCAAGCGAATGGAGATCATTTCACGGGCTTCATTACGATAGCTCGAAAGGTCAATGGTGCTCAAGATGCCTTCTGACAGGTCGTCTTCACGAGGCGACGGCAGTTTAGGAATCAGCAGATTCAGGAAGATTGAGAGCTTTTCCCATTCCACGTTTCCATAAGGCAGAATGGCTCCGAGGAAACCGTATGTACGCACAAAGGATTTTGCAGCACTCTTGAATTTAATCTGATCGTCTGTTTCGAGCTGCTTATATACCGCCGTACAAGCATCCAGTGTTGGATCGAGGCGATCTCGCTCTGCACCGTTCAGGAACAGGTCAACAAGCCTCTCCACATCGTCGTTGCTATAGACCTGATAGTCTTCCATGACGGCGATTAAGTCATACAGCTTGTTCGGATCGGTTTCTCCGGAGAGAATTGTGGTCCGGTAATACTTTGAGAAGGACTCCTCAATCACAGATGTCTTATTGGCAAAGTCCAGAACAAAGGTGTCATCCTTGCCGGGATAAGCACGATTCAGGCGAGACAGCGTTTGCACGGCACCGATGTCGTATAGAGGCTTGTCCACATACATCGTGTGAAGCAGCGGCTCGTCGAATCCGGTCTGGAACATGTCAGCAACGATGAGTATGCGGTACGGGTCCTTCTTGAAGGTCTTTGGAATCAACGCATCGGAAAAGCCGTTCATGGCAGCTGAAGTAAGTGCTGGTTCCTGACCTTTGTATTTGTGCTCACCTGAGAAGGCGACGATGGCCTTGTATGGGCTCCGTCTGTCTGCGAGGCACTTGCTGATAGCGTAGTAATACTCAATGCAGCGAGGGATGCTGGCTGTAACGACCATAGCACGTGCCTGACCGCCGATCTTTTTCTTGGCGATTACCTGCTCGTGGAAATGGTCAACCATCATGGCCGCCTTCTTTGCGATTGTGACCTCGTTGCTTTCAACAAAGGAGCGCAGCTTCTTCTGAGCTCTTTTCTTGTCGAACATAGGATCGTCATCAACAGTTTTCATTAGCTTATAGTAGCTGTCGATAGGCGTATAATACTTCAGCACATCCAGAATGAAGCCCTCCTGAATGGCCTGTTTCATGGTATAAACATGGAACGGTCGATGCTTGATCTCGCCATCCTCTTCATAAGCAACACCGAAGGTTTCCTCGGTCTTGTTCTTCGGAGTGGCGGTGAAAGCGAAGTAACTGGCCGTTGTCAGGAGTTTGCGGCCTTCCATCATGGCATTGATCTTATCCTCATTGTCCATGTCGTCTTCAGAGGCGAGGCCGGACAGGGCCAAGTTCATCTGAGCCGAGTTACGACCGCTCTGACCGGAATGAGCCTCGTCTATGATAACGGCGAACTTATGAGTTTTATGTTCTTGCCCGATTTCGGTAACGATATACGGGAACTTCTCGACCGTCGTCACAATGATGCGCTTCCCGTCCTGAATGGCTTTTCGGAGATCGCCGGAATGTTCAGCCCACACCACGGTATTTTTCACCTGCATAAACTGCTTGATGGTGTTGCGGATCTGCTTATCGAGGATACGGCGGTCCGTTACAACAAGGACGGAGTCAATCAGCGGACGGCCATTCTGTTCAATGCCAATCAGCTGATGAGCCAGCCATGCGATGGAGTTGGATTTGCCGCTTCCTGCGCTGTGCTGAATCAGGTAACGCTTACCGACGCCATTGGTACGAACATCGGCCAGCAGCTTTTCAACCACATCCAACTGATGATAACGAGGGAATATCTGCTTGACAGACTTCTTCTTGGTATCCTCGTCAACTTCCTCGACGACTTGTGCGTAGTTCTCAATAATACGTGAGAGCTTGGCCTTTGTGAGAATGTCCTTCCAGAGGTAATCCGTCATCAGGCCGTCCGGATTCGGAGGATTCCCGGCACCGTCGTTGTAGCCCTTATTAAACGGCAGGAACCAGCTATCCTTACCGGCCAGCTTCGTGCAGAATTTGATTGTCGCATCATCCACAGCAAAATGGACCATGCAGCGTTTGAAGGAGAGCAGAATGTCACGAGGATCACGGTCGTCTTTATACTGCTGAACGGCGTATTCCGTATTCTGCTTTGTGAGCTGATTCTTCAGCTCCATCGTAATGACCGGAAGACCGTTGATAAAAATGCAGAGATCCAGAGCCAGCTTTCCGGCGTCCTGTGAGTAGCGGAGCTGCCGGGTCACGCTGAAGATGTTCTTCTCGTACATTTCTTTCTGCTTCTGGTTATTTTCGGTCGGCGTGAGATAGAACATGATCAGGTCCGCAGGATAAACCTTGATGCCGTTACGCAAAACATCGATAATGCCACGCTTGGCCAGCTCTCCCTGCAAACGGTTCAGGAACTGACGCTTCTTGGTGTCAGATTTGAATACGCTCAGCTTGTCCATCTCATCCGGCTGCGTTTCGGACAGGAAGCGGAACAGGCGTGTTTCATCCAGAGCGTATTCCTTACTATAGTCGTCGTTGGTGCCTTGCTCGTAGCCGTTCTGCTCAACAAGCCACTTTACGATTAAGGATTCCAGCCCTTCTTCTCTGGTGTTGGTAAAAGCCATAATCACTCCTCCTGTTCTTCGGTATCGTCCGAATCGTCCTCATCATCAGCATCCGAATCTGCTTCTTCATCCACAAACTCATATTCCGGGATTTCAATGTCACGGACATCAATTTTGCCAGTTACAACGTCAGAAACCAAGTGTGTCTTGAATTCCTCAAGAGCGTCAATTTCAGCTTTTAATCGTTCAATTGCTGACTGATACTTTTGCTGAGCCGCTTTGATGTATTCGACGATTTGTATCTGCTCGTCTTCTGGTGGAACAATGAAAGGAATCTCTTTCATCTTATCCATCTGAAGATCCCATTGTCCCGGCCTAATGCCATCCGAGGCCTGAGCAAAGAAATTTACGTATACTTTACTTCGGATTGCATTATGAAAGTACTCAAGATTATCAAACGCTACGTCAAAAATGAAATATGCAGGGCTCACAATTCCTGTATAGTCTGAAATGCCATAGGAGCCTTGCCATGCTTTCATCTTGTTCATAGCAAACTGGCCTTTTCGAACAACTTTATAGCCGCTTAAATCGTCTGGTATAAAGTTTCTGTTCGAAGACTGATCTTCTACATCTCTGACTATGACACCTTGTTCTCTAACTACAGAAAGCAATGGAAGCTCCGGGTGGTTCTTTTCACTTACGGCTCTTAATATTTGACGTAGCTTGATCAGTTTCCAGTGTTTTGGAATATCGCCAAGCCACGACACTCCGCTTGATTTCATCTCGGTGTCTGGGTTTAACCCACGGGTAACTGCTGTACTGACAACAGATTTCTTGAGTTCTTCAATGGATTTGATTTCTTTATGCTTTAGCTTGATTAGTTTATTAATCTGTGAAACCCTCCAATTAAGATAATCCACAATCTTGTCTTGTTCACTTCTTGGAGGGACAGGGAGAAGCACATTACCTAAATAGTCCATTGAAATTCGCATGCGTACCGTGTTTAGCTTTCCGTTTTCACTTTCATGCATCAGAATACCTTTGCCCAATCCTACAAGGCTTCTTTGGAACGTTAATAGCCTGAAGATATAGTGGTAATACCACACATTTTCATCTTCACGAGGATAAAGAGCATAGTAAACAGGGCTGATTGCACCATAATACCTTGATACGCCAGCTGAGCCCGCAACAACATTCATGCAATTAACCAACAGGTCGTTTTCGTGTGCGATATTATATTTGGTCATATCATCTTTGGGCTTATTCCCTCCGACGCCTTCTTTTTGAGAAAGTGGCACAACACCTTGTTTGGCAGTTAATGAAAGAATGTTTCTGGTAACGACGGGATTATTCCGTTCCTTTCGCATTGCAAATACTGCTTTAAGGCGTTTTGAATCCCAGTGCTCAGGAATCACATTTGCCCATTTTTGACCAAATGAACGGTAGGAGGAGTAATTATCAGGCATTCGCTATTCCTCCTATTATTTCTTCAAGCATTCCTGTGGAATCATTCTCAAGAGAACGGAGCGTTTCGAGTATTTCGTCCATATTTCTTAGTTCTACCGGTCGATAGAAATACTTGGTGAAACTGAGTTCGTACCCAACAGAAGTCTTCTTTTCATCGACCCACGCATCAGGCGCATAAGTAAGCACTTCGTTGCGTAAAAACGAATCAATGCCACCCTTGTATGTGAACGGTACGAGTTCAGTATCTCTAAGATCAGCATCCGCTTCGCCATCTATCGCTTTAGCTGAAGCGTCTTTTTCCGTGATAAAAGGACGTATCTTCTTTAACAACGCTGCTTTAAGGCCCGATGCTTTTGAGAACTCGGTCCAATCATCAAGAGCTGCAACAGCTGCTGCTTTCCTAAGTGCTTTTTCACATAAAATTTGCTCGGCTTCATTTCTGAATATGCTGGAAGGTATGTGCTTGGACGGCAAAACTCTCAAACGCAAAGGCTGTTCGACCGTAATAGACCAATATCCAAACTCTCTATTGTCAAACACACGGCTGATTTCACTTTCTTCCATTGAAGTGAAAATGCGCATTATCTCTTTACGAATATCTTCGGTAAACTCGCAGTTTTTCTTTCCCATGTTTCTTCGAAGCGGGGATTTCATTTTTGTTGCGTCGATTAGCTGTATTTTCCCAACACGTCGGTCTTCCTTTCTGTTTGTTAAAACCCAAATAAAGGTTCCGATACCAGTGTTGTAAAACATGTTATCTGGTAGTGCGATAATGGCTTCCACAAGATCGTTTTCTATCATATATCTCCTTGCGTTGCTTTCACCGCTACCAGCATCCCCCGTAAAGAGAGACGAGCCGTTATGAACTTCAGCAATGCGGCTACCAAGCGGAGAGTCCTTCTTCATCTTGGAGATGTTATTAAGAAGGAAAAGGAGCTGGCCGTCACTGGTACGAGGAATCATAGCCATTTCCTCTCCACCTTCGAGGTAGGTATTGAAGCGGGTATCAAGAATCTCTTTTTTGCCACCCATCTTCTCGGCGTCGGTTTTCCAGCTCTTGCCGTAGGGCGGATTGGAAAGCATGAAGTCAAACTGGCGAGAAGAATGCTGGTCCAAGGAGAGCGTGGAACCAAAGCCGATGTGTTCGGCCTGATCGCCATCGCCCTTCAGGAGCATATCTGCGGTGCAAATAGCGTAGGTTTCCGGGTTAATCTCCTGACCAAAGAGATGGATAGATACATCCTTGCCACGTCTATGGGCAAGTGTAAGAAGACGTTCCTGAGCAACGGTAAGCATACCGCCGGTTCCACAAGCCCCATCGTAGCAGGAGTATGTAGCGTCTTGAATCTGGTCCGCAATGGGAATGAAAACAAGGTCTGCCATAAGCTCAACAACGTCACGAGGCGTCCAGTGTTCACCGGCTTCCTCGTTATTCTCCTCGTTGAAACGACGGATCAGTTCCTCGAAAATGGTACCCATGCCGTGATTATCCAAACCCGGATGGCGCATGATGGTTTTGGCCTCGTCTTTCCACACCGGATTCGGGCTCAGGTTAATGTCGGAGGACACAAATTTCTCAATGACGGCACCGAGGATATCAGCGTCCACCATCGTGTCGATCTGATTGCGAAATTTGAACTTATCCAGAATGACCTGCACATTCGGTGAGAAGCCGTCCAAATAAGCGATGAAGTCTGCCTTGAGGGTCTGCTTCTTTGCACGGCTGGTAAGGTCACGCAGACGGAAAGGTGAAGCATTACAAAACGCCTGTCCTGCAGCATTGCAGAGGGCTGGCCACTGATTATCAATCTTTGCGGCATCAAGCCGTTTTTTCATTTCGAGGACCGCATCCTTGCTGTCCTCCAGCAAAGCGTCCAGACGACGGATAACCGTCATAGGGAGAATAACATCACGATATTTACCACGGACATAAACGTCACGAAGGCAATCATCCGCAATCCCCCAAATAAAGCTAACTATTGAATTATGCACCTGATTGTCCATATAGATTTTCCTCTCTTGACTCTGATTTCGGCACTAAGCCATTATGATCGTACCAAATGTGTTGTCCCAAAAAACGGACTCATTCGGTCTTATCTTCCTTGTCATCAACTTTGTCGTCAGCGGCACCGCCGGAACGAATCCAATCATCCACCTCTGACAGCTTGAATTTCCACAGCTTACCCACTTTATAGGCTGGCATATTTCTTTTAGCGATCCACTGCAAAATGGTTTCTCTGCCAACGCCAAGGTATGCTTGGACTTCTTTTAATGTTGACCATTTTTCAATGTTCTCGTTACCCAATTTAGTTACCTCCAGATCTCTTAAATGTCTTGTTCTCTACTACAATCGTTACATTGAATGGGCTTGAATAGTTTGGGTAGCACTCTTTATTGTTTTTATCAACCATAACCCATTGACTTTCAAAAGCGTCCTCATCGCCACGGGCATCGAATTCAACCGACACAACAGCTCGTCCATTTGGAGCCGTATCCGGTATGTCAATTGACAGCTGCATGGCACATGGAGTGATAGAATCCTCGTTTATGCAGATAAGCCTTCGGCCCGTCCATGCGACCTTACCAGAGTTAAGTAGTTTCCATGTGTGGGTGAAGTGCTCGTAAAAATCAACGACATGTCGCCGGTCGGCAGATGCCGTTTCAATCCAGAAAGCATCTCCATCATAGAGCGGCTTATGGAATGACGGCTCGTCCGTTTCCGGCTGGGACAAATACTGCTGATAGTTCGTCGCTACGATATCAGCATCAGAATCCGGCTCGTGTATGATTATCTGAAGCTGGTCTGCGAGGGCTTTCGCCAAAGCCGGAATGTTTATATCTGCGTCCGTAGGGATCGTGAAGTAGTTCATCACGGTTCTGATGGACGCTTTTTTTATGTGCTCCGACAGGTACTTCGCAAGGCCGGTCGTGTTTATCGGATCTGGGAAAGAGTCCCTATGCTTCTTCGACAAGGGCTTACCGCCGTTGAATAGTTTGGCCCCGTAGTTAGATGAGCTGTAGGCACCTTTTTTCGTGAAAGTATAGCTGCTCCCTGCCGCCTTAAAGGCTTCAATGACGAAGGAGTCCTGATTTGCCACTCCTTCAACGGAGCCATATATTCCTTTGCAAAAATGAGCGAAATCTATGCAAATCACCCCTTTCAGAAAAAGTCCTATCAAAAGTCCTGAAAGTCCTTTTTTCATGGTCCTTGCGCTTATAGGAAGTCCTTTTTCATCTCGGTATCTTATTAGTGGATGGCGGAGATGAGAGAGACTGAGCCGTCGGCCTGTGGACCTTGATATTTTATTATATCACACTCGATCTCAAAAATCAATAGCATTGGTCAATAACAGGCACAAACAGACACAAACTCACTTTCAAGCAATCGCCATTCAACAGAAGCCGCCTCTCAGCTCGTTCACCGGCCATGAACGATCCGGAGCTGAGTGGTCGGCAGCATCAACAGCCTACTATCCGGATTAGGAAGCTGAACCTGACAAGGAGGGACAAGCAGTGACAAAGCGTGAACGTAACAACTGGATCGTGAACATTGAAAACACCGCTGCTGCCATCGAGTCTCAGTTGGGCTCAGCAGTAGTTGAATCTGTTTTCAAACGCTACGGCGCACACGGCACTTGGGACCTTAACCCAAGCGACCTGCCTGAAATTTTCAGCGAACTGTACGCCATTGAAGCGGAGCTCGACTAACAGACCGTCCTGAGCATGACAGAAAAATGCTCACCGTCAGGCACCGCACCGACTGATCACCGGTGGCTCAACGGTGCTTGACGGTACAAGTAAATATCAACAGCTGCCTTTTGAGCGGGAAGCTGCAGACCGGAACGGAGAAATCTCCGTCGGGACTGTGGTTGGATTTCTATACCCATTTTGCAGCTGACCATGAAGGTTTCCTCCGTTCCAAGCAAATCGAACGGAGGAAATTTTCATGCAAAACAACGACAAGAAGTACTTTATCCCGGTCGACGGGACCCCTATCGAGGTCAGCGAGGAAGTTTACAGGGCATACTACCAGCCCATCTGGAACACGCGCTACCATGCCCAGAAGAATGGCGAGTGCCGCTGCACCAAGGCCCAGCTTTGGAAGTGTGACGGTGTTTGCCCCGGCTGCCCGTTCTACGCTGTCGGGAAGAAGGTTTCCATCGACACGCCTATCGGCGGCGAGGAAGACGAGCTTACCCTTGGCGATACGCTGGCCGATGACGCACCGTCTGCGGAGTCCATCCTTATAGACAAGGAACTGCTCGACGCTCTATACGACGAGCTTAACCGTCTTGATCCGGACGGCAGACGCATCTGCGAGCTTATCATGCAGGGCAAGACGGAGCGTGAAATCGCTGCCGACATGGGCAAACGCCAGTCGACCATCAACTACCAGAAGAACAAGGTGTTCTCCATCCTGCGTGAAGCCCTGAAGGACTTCATCTAATACCCAACAAAGGCCGCCGTGGAAGCAATTCTGCGGCGGTCAAAAATTTTTTCAGATTTTTTCGTTCAAAACACCGGTTTCCCTCCAGTGGGTACTGAGGACAGCAAAACAACACAGGTCCTTAGGAAGGAGGAACCGCCAATGAGTGAGTCCAGACCCAACAAGGCCGTCACTGATGAAGAGCTCATCGGAGTGCTTACGGCAATCAGCGTAGTGTCAAGACGTCTGGCGAGGAAGCTGATCCAGCTTAACCAGACAAGCCAATCTCAGAAAGGAGGAAAACGTGATGAGCAAAATGAGCGAAATGGAAGCGACCATCATGGAGTTGCGGGATATTGCATCTTCTATTAACGACATCGCCAACTGGCTGACCGGCGCATTCAGCGGTACCGAGGAAGCGGCCCCTGCTCCGGAACCGGAAAAGGCACTCACCCTCGAAGAGGTCAGAGCGATTCTGGCAGAAAAGTCCCGTGATGGCTTCACCGCTCAGATCCGTGACCTTCTCCTGAAGTACGGTGCCAAGAAGCTCTCCGAGGTTGACCCGGCAAGCTACAAGGCTCTGGTAGCGGATGCGGAGGTGCTCGGCAATGGCTAACCACGCACTTCTCTCTGCATCGTCCTCGCACAGGTGGCTTAACTGCCCACCTTCGGCAAGGCTCTGTGAAGGCTACGACGACAAAGGCAGCGATTTCGCAGCCGAAGGGACCGACGCCCACGCCCTCTGTGAGTACAAGCTCCGGAAGGCACTCGGCATGGAGGCAAATGACCCGACCGAAGCCCTCACTTGGTACAACTCCGAAATGGAGGAATGCGCCAACGGCTATATGGCCTTCGTGATGGAGCTGGTTGAAGAAGCCAAGAAGACCTGCCCGGACCCCGTGGTCCTGATCGAGCAGCGACTCGACTACTCCAAGTATGTCGAGGAGGGCTTCGGCACCGGCGACTGCGTCATCATTGCTGACGGGACGCTTCACATTGTGGACTACAAGCACGGCAGAGGCGTTCTGGTCGAGGCTGACGACAACCCGCAGATGAAACTGTACGCTCTCGGTGCGCTGGAGCTATTCGACTGCATCTACGACATCGACACCGTCAGCATGACCATCTACCAGCCCAGACGCTCCAACGTCAGCACCTTCACCATTTCGAAGGGCGAACTCTGCGAGTGGGCCGATCAGGTTCTGGCCCCGACTGCAGAGCTTGCCTTCAACGGAGACGGTGAATACCACTGCGGCGAATGGTGCCAGTTCTGCAAGGTCAAAGCTGACTGCCGTGAAAGAGTCAACGCCAACATGGAGCTTGCCAAGTTCGAGTTCAGGCAGCCGCCTCTGCTCACGGATGAAGAGGTCGAAGAAATCCTCGGTCGCATTGACGAGCTGATCGCTTGGGCATCCGACATCAAGGACTATGCGCTTCAGGCAGCCATCAGCGGTAAACAGTGGTCCGGCTACAAGCTGGTCGAGGGCCGCTCCAACCGCAAGTACACAGACGAGAATGCCGTCATCGCAGCCGTAACAGCTGCCGGGTACGACCCCTACGAACACAAGATTCTCGGCGTCACCGCCATGACCTCGCTTCTCGGAAAGAAACAGTTCAACGACATTCTTGGAGGCCTGATCACCAAGCCTCAAGGCAAACCCACGCTGGTGCCGGACAGCGATAAGAGACCGGCAATGACAACCATTATCGATGATTTCAAGGAGGACAACTAATATGTCAAATTCTACTAAACTCGCAAACCCCATGAAGGTTATCACCGGCAAGGACACCCGTTGGTCCTATGCCAATGTCTGGGAGGCCAAGTCCATCAACGGCGGCACCCCGAAGTTCAGCGTCAGCCTCATCATTCCGAAGACTGACACCGTGACCGTTCAGAAGATCAAGGCAGCGATTCAGGCGGCCTATGAGGAAGGTCAGGCCAAACTCAAGGGCAACGGTCGCACCGTACCGCCTCTCACCGCTATCAAGACGCCTCTTCGTGACGGCGACACCGAGCGTCCGGATGATCCGGCTTACGCTGGCAGCTACTTCATCAACGCCAACTCCGCCACGGCTCCCGGCATTGTGGACGCTGACTGCAATCCGATCCTGACCCGCTCCGAGGTTTACTCCGGCGTGTACGGTCGTGCCAGCATCAACTTCTACGCTTTCAACTCCAACGGCAACAAGGGCATCGCCTGTGGGCTGAACAACCTGCAGAAGATCCGTGACGGTGAGCCTCTCGGCGGCAAGGCCAGCGCAGAGTCTGACTTCGCTACCGATGACGACGAAGATTTTCTCAACTAAGGAAAGGAGCGCCAAGCTATGGAAAACACAGTTATGATTTCATCCCTTCTCTGCAACATCCTGATCGGATGCTTCTGCATCGTAGTCCTGTCTTGGGCAGTGGTCGCTATCCAGACGGTGATCAACGACTTCAAGCGTGAGAAACGCGAGGAGAAAAAGGCCGCCCAAGACGATGAGTACCACGAGAAGCGCATGAAGTCCTTGGAGTAAAACGAAAGCGGCAGGCGGCTTAGGAGCGATCTTAGACCGCCTGTTTGAATTGAGGTGATCCGATTGAAAAACATCAGTATAGATATAGAAACCTTCTCCGACGTCGACCTGAACAAGTGCGGCGTCTACAAATATGCGGAATCTCCGAACTTTGAAATCCTGCTTTTCGGCTATGCGGTCGACGGAGGCACAGTACAGGTCATTGACCTTGCACAGGGAGAACAGATCCCGCCGGAGATCATCGACGCTCTGACGGATGAGGACATCACCAAGTGGGCTTTCAATGCGAACTTTGAACGCATCTGCTTGTCACACTATCTGGGGATGCCCACTGGGAAGTATCTCTCACCGGCATCATGGCAATGCTCTATGGTTTGGGCTGCCACAATGGGACTTCCACTCTCACTTGAGGGTGTCGGTTCCGTACTTGGACTTGAAAAGCAGAAGCTGACCGAAGGCAAGG
>ERZ507026.106-NODE-106-length-54472-cov-8.867780_pt1 | contig 54472 bp, 43 predicted proteins | sample MGYA00512876_ERZ507026 | MGnify/ENA metagenome assembly ERZ507026 | reverse complement strand
TGATCTCCGCCTTGAGAGGGCGGCGTCCTAAACCGCTAGACGAACGGGCCATATGAGTTGAAGTAGCAAATGGCTGGGACTGAGAGAGTCGAACTCCCGTTGACGGAACCAGAATCCGCTGTCCTACCACTAGACGAAGTCCCAATTTGCTTCTTCGTTGCGCTCCTTCGCGCGAGAAATTACTATACGGGAGACTTATCCGCTTTGCAAGCACTTTTTTGAAAAAAGTTTTCGGACACCCGAAATAGTTGCAACCAGCCCGCCAGGGCGGCCTGTCCGAGGCGGCGGGCCGGGCGCTCGGCGAATCAGACAGGCTGAAAATGCAGCCGCTAGTAGCGCAGCTCGTTGAGGAGCGCCTCCCGCTCGTTGGGGAGCTCGTCGCCGATCACGGCGGCAAGAAGCCCGCGCAGTACCATCCCCACGCCGGGCCCCGGCTCGATGCCGCGCTCGCGCATGACGTCGCCGCCTCCCACCTTGAGGTCGGCGATGGTGCAGACGCTCCCGCGGGCAATCTCCGCCCTCAGGACGCGGCTCATGGCGTCGAGCTCGACCGCATATCCCATGCAGTCGGGCGCCTTGCCCACAGCGTCCGCGCGCTTGAGGTCGATGAGGGCGTGCGCAAGGGCTTCTCCGCGACCGGGGCACTTCTCCTCGAGCTTGGCCAGCATACGGCGGATCGAGCGGACGGTCGGGTGGATGGGGAGGTCATGGAGGCGCACTATGGCCTGGGCCTCGCGGACCGTCGCGCGGTCAATGGCGAGCCGGCCCATAACCGAACCCGCGACGCGCGCGCCCTCCTCGGGGTGGCCGAAGAAATGGCCGCGCCCGCCTTCGTCAACGCTCCATGTAGAGGGCTTGGCGACGTCGTGGAGAAGGGCCGCCCACCTGAGCGCTCGCGGCGCCATGCCGCCCGTGAACTCCTCCACGCCCGCGCAGACGCGCGCGGTGTGCTCGAGCACGTCGTAGGCGTGGTAGGGGCTCTTTTGGTCGAAGCCGCGCATGGGGGCGAGCTCGGGGATGGCCGCGCTCATGACGTCGAACTCGTGGCGAAGCGCCCAGGCGACGCGACCGGAGGCGAGGATGCCGTCCATCTCCTGCCCCACGCGCTCGCTCGCGATGCCCCCGAGCTCGGGCGCGCAGGCAGCGAGCGCCTCCTGCGTGGCAGGATCGATGGCAAAGCCGAGGCGGCACGCGAAGCGCACGGCGCGCAGGACGCGCAGGGCGTCCTCCTCGAAGCGGCGGCGCGGCTCCCCCACCGCGCGAATCACGCCGCGGTGAAGGTCTTCCCGGCCGCCATAGGGGTCAAGAAGCCCGCGGCGCGGGTGGTAGGCGATCGCGTTCACGGTGAAGTCGCGGCGGGCGAGGTCCTCGCGCACGTCCTCGACGAAGCGGACCTCGTCGGGGTGGCGCATGTCGGAGTAGGCGCCCTCGACGCGGTAGGTGGTCGTCTCCACGGGCAGGCCGTCCACGACGGCGGTCACCGTGCCGTGCTGCGTGCCCGTCTCGTGCACCTCGACGCCGGCGGCGCGCAGGGCACGGGCGGTCTTCTGCCACGGGGCGGAGGTCGTGACGTCCACGTCGTGGCCCGAGCCGCCGAGGAGCGCGTCGCGGACGAAGCCGCCGACGACCCACGCCTCGTATCCCGCGTCCTCGAGCACGTCGACGACGCGCAGGGCGTAGGCGGGGACGTCGATCGCGCAGGTCTGGTCTGTCACGCTGTTCTCCTCAGGTAGGTTGCCAGTCGAGTATAGCCCGGCGGCGCGTGGCCCAAGGCCCTTGGTTCGGCACAAAAAAGAGGGCCCACCGATGGCGGGTCCTCTCTCAGCTCATATGTATAAGGACTTAGAGCTTGGTGACGTTGGAAGCCTGGAGCTTGCCGTTCTGGCCGGTCGTGATGTCGAACTGGACAGCCTGGCCCTCGTCCAGGGTCTTGAAGCCGTCCATCTGAATCTCGGAGTAGTGGACGAACAGGTCGTCGCCGTCCTCACGAGAGATGAAGCCGTAGCCCTTGTCCGGGTTGAACCACTTAACAGTACCCTGTGCCATGTCGTGCCTTTCGTTCTTAGCCCCGCGGGGCCAAATGCTGCGCCCGGGTGGGACGCGTTACCTTGCGGCGGAATCGCCACTTGTCTAGGATACCCCGAAAACGCCGAGAAATGACCGACAATCCGCTCGGAGCCGTTTTGAGGCCGATGGGGGCATTGCTCGCCGCGCATCGAGCAGACCGCCTACAAAACGTCCACGAGCGCCGATTTAGCGGACTCGTGGACGCGTTCCGGAGAGCCGTATGCTCTTGCACTACGCCTGAGTCGGCTCCGTCGGCTTGAAGACGCGGCCGACGCGCTTCAAGAACTTGGCCGGGCCTTCGTTCTTAAGGGTAGTGCCCGTCATCTTGACGAGATGCGCCCACCAGGCGGGGTAGTTGATCTTGGGCTTGGGCAGGCCCATGACGTCGCAGTAGAACTTCTTGCGGTGGGGCGCGATGTCATCGATCGAGAGGACGAGCTCGGGGTCCATCTCGTGGAAGCACTTGGTCACGCGCTCGCGGACGTGCGGGTTGTCCCAGCCGTCATCGTGGATGGCGCCGAAGCTGTAGTTGATCCCTCGCTGGCAGTGGGCGCGCAGGATGCGTTTATCGGTGATGCCGAGGCGCTTGATGATGGCGAGCATGTCCTCCCAGCGGTCGAAGGGGCGCACGACGGCCTCGACCGTCTTGTGGTTGAGCGTCGAGCCCTCGAGGTCGGAGCGGTAGTTGTAGTAGGGCTTGTCGAGGTAGACGATAGCCTTGGCCTGGCACATGGTCTCGATGAGGAAGGGGTTGTCGGCCCAGCCGGCGCCCGGGTACTCGGGGAAGCGGATGTCCTTCTCGTCAAGGAAGCCCTTGCGGTAGATGGCCGACCAGATTGAGGGGTGCTGCGAGATGAGCTTGGGCTCCTCGCCCACCATGATCGGGCGCGCGGAGGTCTTGATCTCGCCCTGCATGGTGGAGGGGAACGGCGCCTCGCGGTCGGGGTCATCCCAGTAGCGGATATCGGTCCAGGGGGTCTTTACGATGTCGAGGGTCTCGGCGAAGGAGTCCGCGAACGCGAGCATGTCGGCGTACATGCCGGGATCGATCCAGTCGTCGGGCTCGACGATGGAAATCCAGTCGCCCTTGGCCATGCGAAGTCCCATGTTGCAGCCCTGTCCGTAGCCGCCGTTGGCCTTGTCGACCATGACGACGCGCGGGTCGGCCGCGGCGTGGGCGCGGATGATGTCGGGGCTGCCGTCGGTCGAGCCGTCGTTGATGCACAGGATCTCGAGGTTCTTGTGCGTCTGGGCCTCGATCGACTTGAGGCACTGGTCGAGGTACTTCTCGACGTTGTAGATGGGGACGATGACCGAGACGAGGGACTTGGAGTCGCCGTGCATGCTGTGACCTCCATGGATAAATGAGCATTAGCCCATCAATAATAGCCCATGTGAGGAGCGGCCGTGCGGCGCTGGGGCTGCGCGGTCGCTTCGGGTCCTTAAAGGAAAAGCTGGTAGGCGTAGCGAGGAGCGTTCGGGTCGCCGTCGATGTAGATCGTGCCGGCCAACGAGAAGCCCATGTCCTCGATCACCTTGCGCATGCGCGCGTTCTTCTCGTGGGTGTCGATGCGCACCTCTGCAAAGCCGCGTGCGCGAGCCTCCTCGATGAGGCGCTCGATGAAGCGGCGGGCAACACGGCGGCCGCGGTACTCGGGCGAGACGGCCACGCGGTGGATGGCGGCGTAGGAGCCCTCGCCGCGCGTCTCCCAAGCGCCGTCGATGCGGGTGTAGGTGGGATCGGGCGCCGGCATGAGGGCGGCCGTCGCGGCAACCTCGTCGCAGACGGTGAAGACGCGGCCCCAGCCCTGGAGGATGTCGGACGCGACGGCGTTCGGGCAGGGGCCCGCGCCGTTCTGCCACTGGTCGACGCCCTCGGCGGCAAGGAGCTCGCGGCCGGTCTCGATGATGGCTACGATGGCAGGGATATCGTCCACCAATGCGGGGCGCATATCGCAATCGGCGGCGCTGAGCTGCTGGTTGTTCACACTCTCGGTCATTGGTCCTCTTTTCAGGGGAGTGGGCGCGTGCCCAAGGAAAAAACAGTGCGAGGCGGGCCTATGAGCCGGGTTCTGTCGTGGGCGGCCATTTATCTACGACCAACGTTACCGTTGGCCTCTAGCGCGCAACCCGAGCGCGGTGCGGGCCACACCATGGCGCTCCTATTTGCGTTTGCTCCGGATGGGGCTTGCCAAGCCGCCGTGTTGCCACGACGCTGGTGGTCTCTTACACCACCGTTTCAGCTTTTCCCTTTACGTCCGGCGAGCCGTCCGTAGGTGGGAGTCTTCTTTTCTGCGGCGCTTTCCGTCGGGTTACCCCGCCTGGCCGTTAGCCAGCATCCTGCCCTGTGGAGCCCGGACTTTCCTCATGCGCGATTGCTCGCGCCCGCGGTCGCCTGGCCCACCTCGCAGGCGAGATTCTACCATCAGGATGAGGGGGGCGTGAATCATCCCGTGTTCACACGCGGGCACAAGACACATAATTGCTACAATAATTCGGTTTCAAACACCGCGGCCCTGCGCCGCGCACACCCGAAAGGTCGCCCATTGAGCCTGCTCGAAGGAATCCTGACCGTGAACTGCCGCCCGGACAACATCGCCGTCAACGGAGCAGAAGGCTCGATCTTCTCTCCCGCAACTGGTCGCGTCATCGAGCTTTCTCAGGTAAATGACCCCGTTTTCTCTTCCGGCATGCTCGGTGAGGGTTTGGCGGTGGAGCCCGAGGACGACGTCGCGTACTCCCCCGTCTCGGGCACCGTCGAGGCTGTGGTGAGCAGCAAGCACGCCGTGTCGATCAAGGCGGACTCGGGCGCAGAGGTGCTGCTCCATGTGGGGGTGGACACCGTTAACCTGCGGGGACGTGGATTTCATCTGTATGCCGGGAAGGGAGAGCGGGTCTGCGCCGGCGAGGCGCTCATCTCGTTTGACGGCGGCCTTATCCGCAAATCCGGGCTCGACGACACCGTGATCGTGACGGTGACGAATCCCGAGGAGTTCGGCAGGGTCGGGCGCGCCTGCGGGTCGACGGTGCGCGCCGGCGAGGCGCTGCTCGTGCCCGGGAGCGCGAGTTAGGATGGTCGAGGCTTCGTACCTGACGCTTCGCAGCGGCGAGGAGTTCGTCGGCGAGTTTGAGGACAGGCGCAGCCGCTTCATCGCGCAGCTTCGGCAGGTCTCGGGAGAGGCAGAGGCCGACGCCTTTATAGCCGAGGTCCGCTCGCGCCACCACGACGCGCGCCACAATGTGCCGGCTTGGATCCTGGCCGACGGGCGCGAGCGCTGCTCGGACGACGGCGAGCCGAGCCGCACCTCCGGGATGCCCGTGCTCGAAGTCCTGCGCGGCGAGGGGCTGAAGGACGTCTGCTGCGTGGTCACGCGCTACTTCGGCGGGACGCTGCTGGGGCCGGGAGGGCTCGTGCGCGCCTACACTGCCGCGGCACAGGAGGCCGTCGCGGATGCCCGCGGACGCGGGGGCATCGTCGAGATGACGCTCGTGACCGAGGTCGTCGTCCAGCTCCCCTATGCGCTCTACGACCGCGTGGGCAGGCTCGCGTCGGATGCCGGCGGCAAGGTTAAGGATCAGCTGTTCCTCGAGGACGTCCAGATCACGCTCGTGTTCCGCGCAGGCGAGGAGGCCCCGTTCGTCGACGCCGTGCGAGAGCTCGCCTGCGGCGAGGACCTGTGCCGCGCGGACGAGCCGCGCTTCGCTGAGTTCTAGTTCCTGGGCCCAAGCCGCTTGCCTGGGTTTTGGGGCCGCCTGCGAAGCTTTCGGAAAGCTGTCGGAATGCTTTCCGTTAGAGCGCTGACTTGCTGTTTCGTGGCGAAACGTCTTTGTTAATCATCATTTAGTTAATTGCCAACCTCTTTGAGGCGGGCGGTGCGGCGCGAGATTCTGTACGCTGCAGCGCATGGACACCTGCATCTGCGACATATCGGCATTGCGCTTCTGGAACACACCGCCGCTCGTGACGGCGATCATGTGCTCTGGCCCCGAGGACGCCCGCGCCCTCGGGTTCTCCAGCGCCGAGCAGATGGAATCCGTCCGGCGATCGATCCTCGAGGAAAGCAGCCTTTGCGAGCTTTGGTCCAAAGAAGGGAGGCGATGGAACGCCGCGGGTAACCATTCGCTGAACCTCAGGGAGATCGCTCCCCTGCTCGCGGCAGGCCTCGAGCCGCCGATCTGCGTCCTCGCGCGCTCACAGGGAGAGCGTTACCATTCCGAGCTGGTCAAGCCCTCGCTTTGGACCCAAGAGATACCGCCCGGCGCACTTATTCAAGTGGCCGAGTCGATTCGCGTCGCCACGCCCGAGTTCGCACTCCTGCAACTCGCAAAGCGACTCGGACTGAACAAGTGCCTGCTCATCGCTTCGGGGCTGTGCGGGACCTATGCGGAATATCGGGCGCCGCGAGCCTTGGAACGATACCTTGCCCACGCCACGCGAATAGGAGGCTGGAGGCCGTATTTCGTAGGCGGCAAGCTACAATCGTTATGGCAGCGCGAGCCGTTGGCCACGCCCGAATCGATCCGCCGGATGGCGACGGTCGCGAGCCATGCACGGGGAGCCGGGAAGCTCGCCCGAGTCTCCGAGCTCGTGTTCCCGGGAGCTGCCTCGCCGTTCGAGTCGAAGGCCGGGTTGATCCTGAGCTTGCCGACGAGCCTCGGCGGCTACGGCCATGAGGGCATGGTCCACAACAAGCAGGTGCTGCTTCGCGCGGGGTCGCAAAGGCTCTCCGAGAAGCGGTGCTGCTACTGTGACCTTTACTGGGAGGAGGGCGTCGACGTCGAGTGCCAGAGCCGAATGGCACACGAAAACGAGGTCAGTTTCCTTTCCGACTCCGAGCGCGCGACAGCGCTGCTGAATGAGGGCATAGCCGTGCTGCCGCTCACCTATGCGCAGCTATCCGACCGCTCCCGGCTTGACGAGTTCGCCCAAGTCCTCGCAAAACTGCGCGGCATCGCCCCAAAATCGCGTAGCAACCGTCAGCTTCAGAAAGCCGACGCCCTCTTTAACGACCTTTTGAGGCCTTTCTGACGCCGTCCGCCGCCAAAACGGCCTTAGTGGGTGAACAAAACGCGGTGCCGGCAAGTATCCGTCCTAGCGTCGGCTGCAAAACCGCAGGTAGATGCGCTGACTGAATTTGGGCTACTCCACTAAGTACCGTTTTGTTCACCCACTAAGGCATTTATGGCTCAGCAAGGGGGGCGCCCTAGGCGTAATTCGCGCGCAGGGTCTCCGTGAGCTGCATGTTTGCGCTGTAATCGACGGGGACCACGACGACGCTGGGCGCGTCCTCGTTCGCGAACGCCCGCTCGAGCGTCGGGATGAAGTCCTCGGTGGACTCGACGCGATACCCGTGGCAATGCATGGACTCGGCGTAGGCCTTGAAGTCGGGGTTCGTGAACTCGACGCCGAACACGTCGCCGAACTGCTCCTCCTCCTTCCACTTGATGAGCCCGTAATGCGAGTCCTCCCAAATCAGGGTGACGAAGGACACGTGCTCGCGCACCGCCGTCTCGAGCTCCTGGGAGTTCATCATGAAGCCGCCGTCTCCGCAGACTGCAAGGACACGGCGCTCGGGGTGGAGCAGCTTAGCCGCGAACGCCCCCGGGACCGCGAAGCCCATCGATGCGAAGCCGTTGGATATGAGGCAGGTCTTCGGCTCATAGCAGGGATACTCGCGTCCGATCCAGATCTTGTGCGCCCCAACGTCCGAGACGAGGATGTCGGAGCGCCCGAGGACCTTGCGGATGTCGGAGATCAAGCGGCCGGACCTCATCGGGAACGCGTCGTCGCGGCCCTGTTCCTCGAGCTCGCCGTGCAGGCGGGCCCCCACGGCGAGCATCGCCTCCGGCTCCGGCATCTTGTCGCGGCGGGCAGTCCGCAGGATCTGGTAGATGCTGTCGGAAAGGTCGCCGATGACCTCGACGTCAGGGTCGTACTCCTGATTGACGTCGGCAGGCAGGGCCGCGATGTTGACGATCCGCATGTCATCGTTGGTATGCCACTTCTTCGGCGCGCACTCGACGAGGTCGTAGCCTATGCCTATGACGAGGTCGGCCATGTCGAAGGCGTCGATGATGTAATCATGCTGCGGGATTCCCACGACGCCCAGCCGATATTTGTTGTCGCACGGGATGATGCCCTTGCCCATCATCGTCTGGACCACGGGGATGCGAAGGCGCTCTGCCATGGTCGTCACCGCCTGCGCGGCGTCGCCGCGGACGGCGCCTGCTCCGGCGAGGATCACGGGGTTCCTCGCCTCGGAGATCATCGTCGCGGCGGCGGCCACGCTCGCCGGGTCGGCATAGAGCGCCGGCGCCTGCTGCCGATGGAGCGGCCTGGCCGGGCTCGCCATGTGCGCGACGTTCTTCGGCAGGTCGATGTGGGTGGCACCGGGCTTGCCGCTCTCGGCGTACTTGAACGCGAGCCGGCAGATCTCCGAGATCGTGTCCGGCCTCATGACAACCTTCGACCGCTTGGTTATGGGGCTGAACATGGCCGAGAGGTCGAGGTACTGGTGGCTTGTGAACTGCATGAGCTCGCTGGAGACCTGCCCCGTGATGGCGACGAGCGGCGCGCCGTCAAGGAACGCGTCGGCCACGCCGGTGACGAGGTTCGTCGCGCCCGGGCCGAGCGTCGCCAAGCAGACGCCGGCGCGGCCGGTTAAGCGGCCGTAGACGTCTGCCATGAAGGCCGCGCCCTGCTCGTGGCGCGTCGGAATGAAGCGGATCCCCGCCTCCTTGATAGCGAACATAAGGTCGAGATTCTCCTCGCCGGGTATGCCAAAGATGACCTCGACCCCCTCCGCCTTAAGGCAATCAACGAATACCTGCGCGGTGGTTTTAACCCCTTGAGCTGCGGACATATGAATATCTCCCTACGGATAGGCAAATTCCCCGCAAAGAGTAGCACCCGTTGCGAGACAAACTCGCAACGGGTGCGTTTCGCGCACGTTAGGCGAAGGCTGCGACTTTGCTTCGGGCGCAACCGGGGCAAAAAAGCGCAGGCTACCTATAGCTCTTCCGCAGGATGGCAAGCACGTCGTCGTGCGAGAGCGGCGCGGGGTCGTGCGCATAGAGCGCACCATTGGTGGCAAGGCCGTTGGCGGCGATCGCGTCGAGCTCGACCTCGCCGAACAGCACGCGCGTCTTGGAGATGAAGTTGTACGAATCGGACATGCCGGCTCCCTCCATTGCGTTTGACATTAGGCTAAAGGTACCCCCTATGAATTGCGGCGCCACCGCCATCGCACATATCTCGCCTAGAATTAACCATCGGCACAGGCACTCGGCAGACCTCGCAACGGAGCGCGGATGGACATCGGAAAGCGACCACATAAAGTAGCCCTCGTCTGCCTCGAGGACGGAAACGAGGGCGCGGCCCTCGGGCTCGTGCTCGACGACATGGCCGCCGCCGGGCCCGTCTACGAGTGGCTCAGCCACGTGAAGGAGCCCATCGAGTTCGCACGCCTCGACCCCTCAGACGCAAACGCCCTCTCTACCTGCGACTCGTTCGTCATAGCCTTCGCGGGAAAGAAGGGCGCCGAGGCGAGCGCCCTCGCCATCCCCCTCCCCACCGGCTCCCCGCGCTACGCCGTCTGCGACCACGAGCCCGCGCGCCCCGGCTGGTCGGGCGCGCTTGTGGTCGACGACCTCGACGGCGTCGCCCGCCTCATGCGCAGACCCCGCCTGGGCCACGCGCGCCGCCCGTTCTCGGAGACATGCGACCGCTTCCTGCTCGCCGTCCGCACCGGCGCCGGCTTCGGCATCGAGCACGCCCGCGGACGTCACTTCTGAGGCCAAGCCCGCTCCCCCACCCGCAAACCGCCACATAGCCGCTCGCCGCCGCGCCGCCCCATCCCGCGACGTGTCATACTTGACCACGTGAAGAAAGGAAGTTAGCCATGTATGACAACGATTACGTGCCCGGCCGCAACGACCCCTGCTGGTGCGGCTCCGGCAAGAAGTACAAGAAGTGCCACGCCCGCATGGACGAGCAGCTCGACCGCTTAGCCACCGCCGGCGAGGAGGTCATGCCCCGCGGCCTGCTCAAGACCGCCGAGGACATCGAGGGCATCAAGCGCTCCGCCGCCATCAACGTCGGCGTGCTCGACTACGTCGCCGAGAACATCCGCGCCGGCGTGACCACCGCCCAGATCGACCAGTGGATCCACGACTACACCGTCGACCACGGCGGTATCCCCGCCGACCTCAACTACGAGGGCTACCCCAAGAGCGTCTGCACGAGCATCAACGACGTCGTCTGCCACGGCATCCCCTCCGACGACGACGTCCTGCGCGACGGCGACATCGTCAACATCGACTGCTCCACCATCCTCGACGGCTACTTCTCGGACTCCAGCCGCATGTTCTGCATCGGCGAGGTCTCCGACGAGCGTCGCCGCCTCGTGGAGGTCACCCGCGAGTCCGTCCAGGCCGGCCTCGCGGCCGTCAAGCCCTGGGGCCACCTCGGCGACATGTCCCACGCCGTCCAGAGCTGCGTCGAGGCCGCCGGCTTCAACGTGGTCCGCGAGTTCGGCGGCCATGGCATCGGCCTCGAGTTCCACGAGGACCCCTTCGTCGGCTTCGTCGGCGAGCCCGACGAGGGCCCCGTGCTCGTCCCCGGCATGTGCTTCACCATCGAGCCCATGGTCAACGCCGGCGCGCCGCAGATCACGATGAACGACCCCAACGGCTGGACCGTGCGCACCGCCGACGGCTCCGACTCCGCCCAGTGGGAGGTCCAGCTCGTGGTCACTGAGGATGGCTACGAGCTCCTGAGCTGGTAGTGCCCCTGGCGCTCCGTGCCCAATACCGCGCCCCATGAACGGCGAGAAGGCCCGGTCCTTCTCGCCGTTTTTAATTACCATGGGCATAGGCGCGCAGGGCGATGCGTGCACACACAGAGAGAGGACTCGCCATGAAGGTCATGCTCGTCAACGGAAGCCCGCACAAGGACGGCTGCACGAACCGCGCGCTCGAGGAGGTCGCGGCCACGCTTCGCGAGGAGGGCATCGACGCCGAGGTCTTCTGGATCGGCGGCAAGCCGGTGGGCGGCTGCATGGGCTGCGGCGGCTGCCGCAAGCTCGGCCGCTGCGTCTACGACGACGCCGTCAACGCCTTCCGCCAGAAGGCCGCAGAGGCCGACGGCTTCGTGTTCGGCGCGCCCGTCCACTACGCCCACGCGGCGGGGTCGCTGCTCGGCTTCATGGACCGTCTCTTCTACTCGGGGTCGGCGGACCTCGCGTACAAGCCGGCGGCGGCCGTGTGCTCCGCCCGCCGCGGCGGCACCACCGCGAGCTTCGACGACATAAACAAGTTCTTCACCATCAACCAGATGCCGGTGGTGAGCGCCCGTTACTGGAACAACGTCCACGGGACGTGCGCGGAGGACGTCGAGCGCGACGAGGAGGGTCTGGGCAACCTTCGCGCCCTCGGCCGCAACATGGCATGGCTCCTCCGCTGCATCGAGGCCGGCCGGGCGGCGGGCATCGAGCCGCCCGCTGATGAGGACTATCCGAGGACGAACTTCATCCGCTAGCCCCGCCACGACCAAAACACGCTGGAAAGAAGGACACCCATGCCCCTCATCGACGACGTCCGGGCCTTTGTGCCCGGCTGCGAGCAGGAAACGGCCGACCGCGAGCTCATCCTGCGGCGCTTGGAAGAGGACCCGGGTGTCTGGGGCCGCGAGTCGCCCACGCACCTGACCACCTCCGCATGGGCGGTCGATGCGCGCGGCGAGCGGGTCCTGCTCGTGTACCACAAGATATACGACAGCTGGAGCTGGGTGGGCGGGCACGCTGACGGCGAGCACGACCTCGCGGCGGTCGCCCTGCGCGAGCTCGAGGAAGAGACGGGCGTCGCCGGCGCGTGCGTCGTGGCGGCACAGGGCGAAAGCCCCATCCTCTCGCTGGAGGCGCTGCCGGTGGCGGGCCACGTGCGCCGCGGAGTCTGGGTGCCGTCGCACACGCACCTCAACGTGACCTACCTCGTGGTCGCCAACGCCGAGGCGCCCCTGCGCGTCGCGCCCGACGAGAACTCGGGCGTGCGCTGGGCGCCGCTCGACGACGTTTGCCGTCTCTCGACCGAGGCGTGGATGTGCGAGCACGTCTACGCAAAGCTCATCGGGCGGACACGCGCCCTTCTTGGCAAGTAAGCCGTCAGCGCGAGGCGGCCGAGCAGGGCGCCCGAAAACAAACTAACTCCCACACGGCGGACGCATTTGGGCCGAAAACCGGCCAGATGCGTCCGCCGTGTGGGAGTTGGGCAAGAAGCACGAGCCTAAAGGTGCGAGCAGTAGATATCCTTGCCGTCGCGGAACAACTGATAGTACTGCATCGTGGCGAAGTCGGACCGGGCCTTGTCGGTCGCCTCGACGCCGGAGTCGACGCCCGGGAGGTGCCACGAGGCCTCGGCATCCTCGTAGCAGGCGGCGCTGATCTCGGGAAGCACGCGGCGAAGTTCGAGGTGCGCCTTCTGGAAATCGGTCAGGGGCGCGCCGATCTTCTGCAGCACCTCGGACGCAAGGAAGCTGGCCGAGACGTCGCTGTACTCGCTGACCTGGTCGTTGCCGGCGACGTCATAGTTCGCCCACACGATGTAGTCCGTCTGATACACACGGCGCGCATGAACCGCCTCGTCCTCATCCGGATACCAATTGTTGTTATACCCGAGCGTCATATATGGCTGATGGTCGCCGAAGAACACGAGGATGACAGGCCGGTCGAGCTCGCGGAGACGATCGACGAAGTACTCGAGGTCCTCGTCCGAGTGGCGTATCACCGTGACGTACTCGTCGATGAGCTGATCGCTCTGGCCATCAATATCGAGGCGAATCATGTCGTCCTCGTCGAGCAACCCCGTGTCGTAGCCGGAGTGGTTCTGCATCGTCACGTCAAAGATAAACTGCGGCTCAGGGTTCGACTCGAGGGCTTCGAGCACCTTGTCGTAGGTCGCGCGATCGGTCACATGGCCTCGCAGCGTATCGGCTCCGGCAAAGTCCTCGTAGGTCAGAAACTCATCAAAGCCAAGGTCACGGTATGCGTTCACGCGGTTCCAGTTGGTTCCAAGCTGCGGGTGCATAGCGAGGGTCGAATAGCCAAGGTCACTGAAATACTTAGGAAGGCTCTCGGCGCGAGTAAGGTCGTACACGGTGTATGGATAGACGCTGGGCCCGAAGTTGGCAAGCGATCCGCCGGTGAGGAACTCAAACTCGGTGTTGGTCGTGCCGCCGCCGTTGACGGAGGTGTAGAACGTGCCGCGGCTCACGCAATCGCCCATCGACTTGAAGTACTGAGGCCCCTCGTAACCCGCGTGCATGCCGTCGAAAATCGAGAGGTCCGAGAACGTCTCGTTCATCACCGCGACGACGCTCGGTTTCACGTCGCCAAACTGCGCCTCGGCAGCGGCGCGGGCTTCGTTTAAGGCGGGCCCCAGGTCGGATGCGTCATAGGCAGCCGCATACTCGGCGGATAGAGACTCGGCATAGTCAACCGAATAGTCAGTGGGCTTGTCCGGCGCCATGAGCTGGCAAGCGGTAATGAAGGTGGGGATATACGCCTGGGTGGTATAGCTGCTCGAGATGTTCCAAGAATCGATGTTTATCTTGTATTTAGCGGAGTAATTCACACCCGTCACGTTGGAAACGATGGCCGCAAGAACGGCGCAGCCGGCAATCGCATTCGCAAGCACACCCGCGTTGCGGCGCGCCGGCGAGAAGGACGATCCCACGAGGTCTTCAGGACGGCGACGGAACTGCGCGAGCACCACGCACACGAGCAGCGCCAGGACTCCAGCCGTGACGCCCCAGAGGCACTGCGCCGAGACCGTATAGACGTAGCCCTCCGCCACGGAGGCAGCGGTACCGAGCGCAAGCAAGTCTCCCGGCTGCAAAGGCTGGTCCTTAAAGAGAAAGACAAAGTACTCCGCGATGCCGAGGCACATGCTCACGATCGGCACGAGCGCGGCCAGGAAACAGCGTCGTTGGCCGACGAAGTACAGTCCAACTAGAGCAGTCGTTAGAAGGGCCCACTCGACAAATACCGTCAGGGCATTGATCTCTTCAAAGTCAAAATTATGCGGCAGCTCGACCGCGAGCACACAGAGCGCACCGGCGCAGGCGAGGGCGATAAGCGCCACCGGAACCGAGATGACGCGATACGCCACCCAGTCGGAAGGCGCGGCGGCGAACAACAGCTTCCCCGAGACCTCACGACGCAGAAGCGAGAAATGCGCGGCCGCCATGCACGCAACGTTGACGACGACGACCGACGCGAGGGTGAGCGCACCCTCGTCGACTACGATCAAATCCTGCGAAGCCCAGGCAAATACCAGCGACTGCACCGCAACGAAGAGCGCAGCCCACACGATATCGCTCAGGTGCGCACGCCCCTCGCGCGTGACGACGCTAAAGACGTCGAGGCCGCACACAAGAACGCTGCACGCAAGGCAAACGCTGCAAATAGTTGTGATATTCATTAGTTAAACCTTGATTTTCGAATTCTGTTCAACTTTGTTAGTTTGCCTGATGTCAGCTTTCCGCAAGCTAACGGTAAGCAACACCCGTCAGAAATCCTTAAATCACGGGCGCCGAAAGCGCATTCGCGGCCGCTTTGAGCGCGCTCGCCGATAAGATAGTGCATATATATTTCAATTAACCGCACGACCTGCGACGAAGATTCCCGCGAGCATTCCGGCAGCATCGGAGGCACCGCCCAGCGCGTACGCTCCCCTCACCCGAAAACGTAACGAGAGGAGTCGCACATGAGCATCTACTTCCCTGAGGCTGACGTGGCCATAGAGGTCATACCCGAGCCGGAAGGCCTCCCAAGCGGCGGATATGGCAAGAAGACCGTGGTTTTGTACGTAGGCGAGGACCAGGTCTGCGACGACGCGCTGCTTGAGGCGCTGACCGAGCTCATCCAGTCGCGCGCCGCCGCCACCGAAGCAGAGGCCGAGGCTGAGATCCGCGCCGATGACGCAGCCGAGCCGAAGCACGCCACCGACAACGCCAGGACCGCCGAGGAGACCTTCGTCGACCTTCTCGACGCCCAGGACGAACTCGCCGACGCGCTCCGCGACCGCAAGGACCCCGACGGCAGGCAGCTGCCTAGCCCAGTGATTCTCCATCAGTTCGGAGACGCACCCGAAGGTGACGACGAGAGCCTGGAGGACTTCAGCTACGAGCAGATGCTCGAGGACTGGCTCGACGACATCTGCAGCCCGAACGTCATCGGCCTTCGCCACGCCCTTCCCAGCGTCAACGTCGGCCGCTGCAAGAACCTCTACCTGACCGCCTAGCCACTTTCCGCCCCGCCCGCGCCGCGACTCGCGCCGGCGGGGCGGTTTCGTTAAAGGGAAAGAGTTCCGAGTTAATTGTAATACTTAAAGGGGTTACGTTACGATAATACTATTTTCGGGTAGCGGGTCGATCGCGCCGAATAGCAGGAAGCTCGAAGTGCATCGGCGCGTTTTTCTAAAAGGAGCAACCTCATGGCGGAATACATACTCAAAGGCGGCGCAACGCTCACAGACGCCCAAATCGAGGAACTCGCACGTAAAGCCGAGCAGGGCGATTATCCTGGCGATCCCGGAGCATGGATAATCCGACCCCAAGGTCGACCGGCTCAGTTTGCCGAGGACCTCGTCACGGTTTCGCTTCGCGTCCCTGCCTCGATGCGCGATGCATTGGACCAGAAGGCCCGCGCGGAGGGAAAGACCCGCAGCCAGTTCCTGCGCCAGGCGATCGCACAGGCCATAGCCTGACGCGGCCGGCGGCGCGCGCAGCCGACAGGCCCCCGAACCGACCAATCGTGTCCCTCTTTGCGCAAATCGTGTCGCGCCGGAAGCGGCGGGCACCCCTTCGCCCTACCATCAAAACCGTACGGATAATTGCGCGAAGGGACACCTATGAAACACGCAGACATCATCGCTCAGCTCACGCTTGAGGAGAAGTGCAGGCTCCTCCAGGGCCAGACGACCTTCGGCAGCTGGCCGCTGCCCGACAAGGGCATCCCCGCGCTCGAGTTCTCCGACGGCCCCAGCGGCGTGCGTCACCAGGCAGGCGAAGCCGACCACCTGGGCCTCAACGGCTCCATGCCGGCAACCTGCTTCCCCACCGCCGTCACGGTGGCCAACACCTGGGACGAGGAGCTGGGCGAGCGCATCGGAGCCGCCATGGCCGAGGAGGCCGCCACGCAGGGCGTCCACGTGCTGCTCGGCCCCGGCCTGTGCATCAAGCGCAACCCGCTGTGCGGCCGCAACTTCGAGTACTTCTCCGAGGACCCCTACCTCGCGGGCAAGATGGCCGCCGCCTACGTGCGCGGCATCCAGTCCGAGGGCATCGGCGCCTGCCCCAAGCACTTCGCGGTGAACTCCCAGGAGACCCGTCGCCAAGCGTCCGACTCCGTCGTCGACGAGCGCACGCTGCGCGAGATCTACCTCACCGGCTTCGAGATCGTGACCCGCGAGTCCGCGCCCAAGAGCATCATGAGCTCCTATAACCTCATCAACGGCGTCTACGCCAACGAGAACGAGCACCTGCTCGGCGAGATCCTGCGCGACGAGTGGGGCTTCGACGGCGCCGTCGTCACCGACTGGGGCGGCTCGAACGACCACGCTGCGGGCGTTGCCGCCGGCTCCACCTTCGAGATGCCGGCCCCCGGCCTCGCTTCCGTCCGCGAGCTCGTGGCAGCCGTCCGCGAGGGGCGCATCTCCGAGTCCGACATCGACGAGCGCGCCGACGAGGCCATCGAGCTCGTCCTCTCCACGCGCAAGGCGGTCGAGGACGCCGCCTCGTCCTTCGACGTCGACGCCCACCACGCGCTCGCGCGCCAGGCCGCGGCGGAGGGTTGCGTCCTGCTCAAGAACGACGCGCCCGCCGAGGGCGCCTCTCCCCTGCTGCCGCTTCCCGCCGCCACCAAGGTCGCCCTCATCGGCGACTTCGCCAAGACCCCACGCTACCAGGGCGCCGGCAGCTCCGCCGTCAACTCCACGAAGGTCGACTCCCTGCTCGACACGATCGACGGAAGCGGCCTTGCGCTCGTGGGCTACGAGCCCGGCTTCGAGCGCCACGGCGGAAAGAACGACTCCAAGCGCGACGCCGCCCTCGACCTCGCCGGCAAGGCCGACGTCGTCATCCTGGCCCTCGCGCTCGACGAGATCGCGGAGTCCGAAGGCGCCGAGCGCCCGAACATGCGCATGAACCAGAACCAGGTCGAGCTCCTCGAGGCAGTCGTGCAGAAGAACCGCAACGTCGTCGTGCTTCTTTCCGCCGGCTCCTGCGTCGAGTCCGCCTGGATGGAGAAGGCCCCGGCCGTCCTCTACTGCGCGCTCGGCGGCCAGGCCGGCGCGGGCGCCGCGCTCGACGTGGTCACTGGCAAGGCCTGCCCTTCCGGCAAGCTCACCGAGACCTGGCCCGTCAGGTGGGAGGACGTCCCCTCGTCTGCCGCCTACCCCTCCGACGAGAAGCAGGCCCAGTACCGCGAGGGCATCTACGTCGGCTACCGCTACTTCGACACCGCCGGCAAGGAAGTCGCCTTCCCCTTCGGCTACGGCCTCTCGTACACCACCTTCGCCTACTCAGACATGAAGGCGACCGCCGAGGGCGCCACGTTCACCGTGACCAACACCGGCTCCGTCGCCGGCACCGAGGTGGCGCAGCTCTACGTCTCCAAGCCCGGCAGCCAGATCTTCCGCGCCGAGCAGGAGCTCAAGGGCTTTGCGCGCGTCGAGCTCGCCCCCGGCGAGTCCAAGACCGTGACCATCGCCCTCGACGACAAGGCATTCCGTTACTTCAACACCCGCACCAACTCCTGGGAGGTCGAGCCCGGCTCCTACGAGCTGCGCGTCGGCGCGAGCAGCCGCGACATTCGCCTTGCGGCCACGGTCGACGTCGGGGGCACCGGCGCCCCCAACCCCTATGAGGGCCGCGATGTGTCCGCCTACGAATCCGCCGACGTCCTGTGCGTGAGCGACGCCTCCTTCGAGGCGCTGCTTGGCCACGCCGTGCCCGACGAGGGACCGACCATCAGCCGCAACATGTGCTTCCGCGACCTCAACCACGGCCGCTCCCCGATTTTCTGGCTCGTGTGGGCCGTCCTCAGGGCCATGAAGACGAGCGCCGACAAGTCCGGCCAGCCCAACCTCAACGTCCTCTTCATCTGGAACATGCCGCTGCGCGCGCTCGCAAAGATGGCCAACGGCATGGTCAACATGCGCATGGTTGACGCCCTCGTCATGGAGATCCGCGGCTTCTGGATCATCGGCATCATCCGCTTTATCGTCGAGTTCGTCGTCAACCTTGTCCAGAACGCCACGTCCAAGTAGCCGCTAGAAAGGAAACCCGATTATGAGCTTCAAAACATGGACCGAGGAGCACCAGGCGATCTGGGAGTTCATCAAGTTCAACGTGCTGTCCAACATCTCGACCATCACGCGCCTCGTGTGCGCGGCCGGCGGCGCGGCGCTCTTCATCAACACGATGCAGCTCACGCAGCCGTTCCAGTTCCTCATCTTCAACTACACCGACCCGGGCTCCAACGGCCTCGGCGGCTTCCTTACCTTCCTCGTGGCTGAGGTCATGGCGCAGGTCGTCAACTTCTTCGTCCAGATGAAGTGGGTCTTCAAGTCCGAGGGCGGCTACGGCGACGCCGCGTGGAAGTACGCGATCCTCGCCGTGCTCATCGTGGTCGTCAACCTAGTCCTGCCCGGCTACGTGACGAGCTTCTGCCAGGGCACCTTCGGCATGGACGCCGCGCTCGCGAGCACCATCGCCTCTGTGGTCAACACCCTGCTCGCCGTCGTCGTGAGCTTCCCCCTCCTCAAGTTCTGGATCACCAAGTAAGAAGCGATCAGAGCGTCGATTCGCAAAGAAGAAGCGCGGCCGGGAGGGCACATCCTCCCGGCCGCGCTTTTGCCTAGGCCACTTTGAGAACGCCGGCTACGCCCCTGCGCTCCAAAGCCCGTGAATGTTGCAGAGCTCGTAGACCGTTACCGCTGCGCCGGCAGGCACATGGAAGACGGCCTCCGGGGCCTCGCCGGGCTTTAGGTGCGCCACCTGCAGGCGCTTCTGGCACGCGACGGCGATGAACTGGATGTAGTGCTCCGGCAGCATCGGGTGCTCGACCGAGCCCACGCGCACGCGCAGCTCGTCGCCCTCGCGCTCGACCGCGGGCACGTGCTTTTCGTGCGCACCGTCGGTCGTGCCGGCCTGCAGAAGCCCCATGGGCACCCCGCAGCAGACAGGCGTCACTCCCCCGTCGACCAGGACCGCCACGACGTTCCCGCAATGCGCGCACTTGTAGAACTTGACGTCAGCCATAACGACTCCCTTCGTTCAACGAGCCTTCGCCACCCTTGCCTAACGTGTACCCATATGCGGGGGCATATTCAATGGAGATCTAAAACTGCGGGAAACCAAACGCCGGATAAGGCGAAAGCTCGCCTTATCCGGCCCGTAAAATCCATCTATGCAACAAGTGGCTTAATTCGACAGAAGATAGTACCCACCAAAGTAGAAGTCGAATAGATACTGCGGGTCATCGCAACCCGTCGTGGACTTGAGCGTCTCAAGCGTCTGGCCCACGTCAAGGCCATCGGTCCAACCAGAAACGGTCGGGATAAACACAATGCACTTGCCGGATTCATCAAGGGCCGACTGCACGGCATCCCCATCAAGCACATTCTGCGCGGGCGCCGCATACACGGAATCGAAGGTTCGGATCAGCGCGTAGTTGCTCGTAAGGACTGTCGTCGGAGAATTCGCAAGCAAAACTACCAGCGGGACATCCTTATACTCTTTTGCCGCGTCAACCTTTGCCGCCGAGTCGGCAAAGGTAAAGGACTCGTCGCCCTTCAGCGCCGTATACCCGCCAGAAACCAAGCCAAACACAACCCCGATGGCCAGCGTAACCGGTACGAGCTGAGGCAAGGAGCGCGAGCCCGAATCTATCCCAGCGCCGAAACAAATAAAGACAACAGGCACGACGAAGTAGATGTAGCGAACGTACACGTAATTCCCGCCGACCTTGGAAACCGTGAGGAACGTGAGCACGAAAGCGGCAAAAAGCCAGGCAGCCGCGAGCCCGTTCTTAGCGTTGACGGCTGAATCTGCGTCAGAACTGCCTCCGCGCTTTTTTCCTGCAACGGCAGCTACCAAGGAAACCAGAACGAGCGCAAAGGCGACGACGGCCGCAGCCTTCCAAACGTGGGGAGCATAGGAAATACCGTGCAACGTCTCCTTAAAGAGCGAGACAATCTGGTGCTTCCACAGCCCGAGGTCAAACATGGACTGCGAGACCTCGTTACCGACATTGTTTGTGGAGGACCCTGTCGCCTGCGTGATCGCAAAGGGGAAGACGAGCAGCATCCCAGCAACCGCGACAATATGGAACAAGCCGTAAATAAGGGCATCCCTCACGCGTTTGTGAGAAAGAAGCCATATTCCGTAAATCAACGCCATCCAGAACACAAAAAAGAGGAAGTAATACTGCGTCATTGCGCCCACAAACACGGTTACACAACACGGCAGCACGGTTGACGGTCTCACTCCCCTCTCCACGATCAAAAGGCTCTGATAGACGTAGAGCATGCACAGGGCGGCAAGAAGGACATACATCCTGATGAACTCGACGTTGCCCACGCAAAGCGCCGTAAATCCGTACAACAAGGAAGGGACCAGCGTCAGCAGATCATTGCGAATCAGTTTTTTGGATATCAGGTACATAAGCACCTGACACGCAATGAACAGGACGATGTTCAGCCCTATGCCCGTCCACTTGGAGAACAAGCCGGGAAACAGCGAGCAGACCGCATGCAGGGTCCAGTAATACATCGGAGGGTGGCAGTCCGTCGAGGTGTTGTTGTACGCTGCCGCAAAATCGAGCTGATCGCCGTCCTGGACAGTGGTGACCTTATCGAAATCGGAGCCGGAAACCCACTGGTTCTGAAGCCCAGGCACATTCGAGAACCTATCGGCCTCGGCGCTGTTCGAGATCACATAGCTGTAGACCTCATCGATATGAAGATCGACCTTGAGCGAGGCGGCGCAAATCAAGACGATGACCTGCAGGGCAACGATAATCGTGAATGCAAGGGGAACATACCTACGGAACCCGTCCGTCTTCATATGCGCGCAACAATTAGTCATGCTGATACCTTTCGACGGACAGCAATCGCAGCAACCCGGAATCGACTACTTAAAAATAACCTTACGGTAAAGAACGTAGTTCCACAAAACAATGCAAACCTGCGTAAACAGCTTTGCCGCAACAGACGGTGCCCCGTGCGCCACAAGCACAGAGATTGCCGTGGTCGAAAACGTCGTATTGAAAGCGAACAAAAGCAGATACAGAATGACGCTGCGTGTGGGGTTGCCGCTTTGTCCGAACGCCCAAGAGCGGTTGAGCAGGAAATTGTATGCCGTTGCGACAACTACCGCACAGACATTGGAAACAGCAATCTGCCAGCCGCACACCGCGTACAGAACCTGAAACAAAACAAGCTCAAGCAGAGCGGAAGACCCGCCCACAAACAGGTATTTTGCTATTCGGACAACATCCTCTTTGGTTAATTTCACGTTATTCCCCAGTGGAGTTCAAACTTGCATTCTTCTTTTGGTCGTCCGACTCGTATCGGCGAGCCTCGATATACAGGGGCCTGTTCTTCCCCTGGACGTACATGCGCCCCATGTACTCGCCGAAGATGCCGAGCACGAGGAGCTGGATACCCCCCAGCAAGAGAATCAGGCACACAAGCGTCGGATAGCCTGGGATGTCCACACCGAAGCACAGCTTCTGTATAAGAACGACTACAAGGTAGACGAACGCGATCAGCGACGTCGTCGAACCCAAATACGTCGCCCAGCGCAACGGGGAGGTCGAGAACGACACAAGCCCCTCAATCGCATATTTGAGCAGTTTGATGAAGTTCCATTTCGATTCGCCGGAGTTGCGTTCACTCGGGACGTACGGATACGCATACGTGTTGAATCCGACCCAGGAAAAGATTCCCTTGGAGAAACGGTAGTACTCAGGAAGCGAAAGAATGGCGTCCGCAACAACTCGACGAAACACCCGGAAATCGCTCGCGTTACCGATAATAGGCGTCGCCGTCATGGAATCCATGACCTTGTAAAAGCAGCCCTTAAAGAAGGCAATGGCCGGGTTCTCCCGGCGCTCCTCCTGGTATGCGGCCACGACCTCGTAACTGTCATCCCGCTCCAGAATTCGCGCCATATTGAGCAGGTCTTGCGGCTGCTGCTGAAGGTCGGCGTCGATGATGGCGACGTAATCGCCATCCGCATTGTTGAGGCCCGCCCAAACAGCTGATTCCTTGCCAAAGTTGCGAGAAAAGGAGATTACCCGCACATGGGGATGAGACTCCGCAATGCCCCGCAATCGGGTAAGTGTCTGGTCTTTGCTTCCGTCGTCGACGAACACGAGCTGGTAATCAAACTCGGATTCATCAAACTCCCCGGCAAACGTCGTGTAAAAGAGCTCGACATTATCCTGCTCGTTATAGCAAGGGACAATAGCGCTAAGCAATGGTTTATGTTCTTTGCCAGACAAACAAAATCCTTCGAAAGACGCTGACGTGAGACTACTTTACCCCTCTTTGAATGGTAGTGTCGAGAATGTTGGTGTAAGGGTGACACCCTTACACCAACATTCTCGACGCGATCAGTTGCACTCAGTCCAATCAAGGTGAGCTTTCAGCCGCAGAGGCTCTCTTCGGCAAGCATCGGCGCAGGCATCATTCCTAGGCCGATCACAAGAGCCGCAGCAGCAAAGCCAACGACGATTGTATGCCGCACGCCCGTCGAAGCCTCCGTTATAAATAGTCCGGCGAGGCAAACGTGTCACCTCGTCGGACTACATCAATAATTCGTTAGACTTGTTGTTTTTGGATTGTAGGCATCTTGCACTACACAAGTTTATAGAAGCTGAACGACTGCGCATTGGTGACGTTGCGAGTATAGAGCTGAACGTTCGCGCCGCGGTTGGAGTTCGCACCGGCAATATCAAGCCCGAGCGATGCAGACAGCGCCGAAACAATGGTCTTTCGACCGTCCTCGCCCTCGATAACGATCCACTTCTGAGCCTTCGACCCGTTGGACTCATACTGCTGCACGTTTGCGCCGGCGGCGGACGTCCCGCCGGAAACATCAAGCACCTTGCCGCTGCCAACGTTCGAGAAGGTCACGTAGCCGTTCTCGTCGTGCGAGACTTGCCATTTCTGAGCATTGGAGAGGTTGACATCATAGAGCTGCACGTTCGCGGCGTTGTTCTTTGATCCGCCGGCAACATCAAGCACAAGCTCGTCTCTCAGGCCGCTCTGGACGACGTAAACACCGTCTTCGAGAACCGAGCTGTTGTCCTTCGCCCAATCGTCCATGCTCTTATACGGCTCCTTGGTCTGGGCGATAAGCCAGCGCTGGTTCTCAAGCCCATTCGCCAACGAACCAACCACGACAGTGCCGTTTCCGGCACGGTTGCCGTCGAGCGTGAGGTACAGACCGGAAGCGACGTTCCTCAAAGTGTAAGATCCACCCTCGTTGGCGTAAATCGCCCACTTCTGGTTGCTGTTGTTCCCAGAGAAAGCCCACTGCTGAATCTTCGTCCCGGGCATAACGCAGCCGGAATCAACATCAAGGGACTTACCGGACCAGGCGCTCGTGATCGAGTAGAATCCATCGTCCTGTTTCTTGATCTTGAACGTCTGGTTCTCTCCGTCGGTCGAGTCCCAAAGCTGAATCCGAGCACCATCACTCTTCGACCATGCCTGGACATCGAGCTTGTGCTTCAGGTCGGTCGCGGTCGTGAAGGTGTAGTAACCGTCGGCAATATCCGCCTGTCCATCTGCGGAGACCTTCGGGGACGTGGCCACAAAGGTGAACTTCTGTGCACGACTTCCGTTGGAGTTCCAAAGCTGGACATTCGAACCGTTGGCAGAGGAGCCGTTGCTAACGTCAATCGCCGACGTCGAGGACAGCGCAGAGACGATGCTCACGGTTCCATCGTCATTTGCAGTGATGCGCCATTTCTGGGCTTTGTTGGCATCGGAACCGGTGTATTGCCACACGTTCGTGCCGCTGTTGGAGTTGCCATATTGAGCGTCGAGGACCTTACCGCTGCCCACGTTCTTGATCGTCGCGTAGCCGTCGTCGTCGAAGGTCACCGACCACTTCTGGGCAGCAGACCCGTTATAGGAGTAAAGCTGGACATTGGCACAGTTGCTCTGAGAACCACCAGCGACGTCGAGAACGGACCTTTGGGAAAGAGCAGATTTAATGACATACTCCCCCGCCTCGACGGCAGGCTTTTGGTAGTCGCTCTTCGACTGATCGACGAGTCTGTAAGATGTCCCTTCCTTTTTATAGAACTTCGCAATCGAATCGGTAGCATCCCAGATGGCGATGTCGTACCCCTTTGCGGAGGAAACATCATCGGAAAACTCGACCAAGAAGTTCGAGTGCCCCGAAACAGAAAGTGCCTTGATCGTGGCATCGGTCGCATCAGTGATCCGCGAAGACCAGTAGTCCATATCGCTGTACTGCGGTTGAGCAAGGCCCTGAGCCTTTGTCATCTCGAACATGCCCTTGGCCATGCCGGACGGAACGCTGGCATACGTGCTCGACTGATAGCCGGAAAGGTAGATATCGGGATTGAAGAACAGAATCAACTCAGCGGCAACGGAGGAATCGACGTCGGTAATGCCGAGGTCCTCGAGCTGCTTGACTTTGTTTGGATACAGAGATGAAGGCGTTCCGGGGTGGCCCTTGTAGTAGTACTCGTACGAATCGCCGTAATACAGCTGCGCAAAGCGAGCGTACTCGGAGAACGACTGCTCGCTCGTCACTCGGGTTCCGAGGAACATCATGACGTCCTTGCCGTTCTCTTCGGCAGCCTTGAAGTAACCGTCGTTGAAGTTATAGAGGGCCTTAAACTCAGCGGTGTTCTGCTCGCTCGGCTGTATGTTCGTCTTTAGCAGGTTGGAAATATTGACCTGAACAACTTTGTCATTGCTCTGGACCTGTTTACCGAACGAGTTGTCATCACCCTGACTTTGAATCAAATCTTTTCTTGCGACCCACCATTGCGCGTTAGGCTCAGTATCGACAAGAGCCCAAAGGAAGTCGTTAGCGTAATCCCAGTTTAAGAAGTCTGAATCAACGGTACCGTTCTTATATGCGTCGGCTTTAGCGGTATTCCAAGCAGAAATCAGCTGCGAGTTCTTGGCAGAGTTGTCCTTCGAATTATACGAAGACGTAAACTCGTTATAAGAATAAGAGCCGTCAGACATCAAGACAATCTTGTACTGACTGTCGGGGATTTTATTAGCGTAGATGACCCTCTGAATCAGCCCAGCATAATAATCAACACAGTAAAGGTTGATATGAGAACTAGGGTCAAGTTCCATAAGATCATGGACATAATCAGCCACGATGTCAGTGTGTTTACGGAAAAGATCCGACGCTTTATCGAAATCTCCAGGTTGATAGCTAATTTCGTCCTGCGTGAGATATGGTAGCCCATACATACCATAGAGATCGCCCGTCGGCTGAGGAAGGTTATTCCAGTCATAGGAATTAGCGCGTTCCAACATTGCGATTACGGGGCCCGTCGACCTAATGCAGTTCTCGCCCCAAAGATTCAGGGAGAAGAAGGTGACAGGAAGTGTAGCGCTTACCGGGCTGATGTTATAGGTATCAGCGGTTACAGCAACATCCACAGCATCAAGAAACTTAACGGGCGATCCATGGAGACTGTATTCAACCGCAACTGAGACTTTACCGTAGTTCTGAGCGTCGAACACGAAAGCCGATTCGTCGTAATCGCCCAATGAGAAGCTCTGAGAAGTCTCACGAGTAAGCTTGCCTTTATAATAAAAAGACCCCGTGATCTTTACCTCATCAGCAACGCCCTTATTATACAAATCATCAAATGAGCCATTAGCGACATCTATAAAAGTCGAATTCCTCTTTGGAGTAAGAGTCACCTCCCATTCCGATTCGTCTACCGTAGATGAATCGGAATGGACAGCAGCTTCATCTTCTGGCAACTCCTCGGAAGCTGAAGCGTCTTCAACAGCATCTTCTAGACTAATATCGTTTTCATTAGTTGCAAAAGCTTGAGAAATTGGAAATGCTGTCAAAGAAATAGCCAGGGTTGCACCCAAGAGAACGGCCCTAGCACCGCCAGTATTAATCGGCACTTTCATCTTTCTTCCCTTTCACTCTAAGGGGATGCATCAAGAAATAAGCCTATCATTGCTTCAGAAATACTTAAGAAATATTAGGTAAATGGAAATATCCCGTCCCGAAGGGACGAGATATTAATAGAACAATAGATTTTAATTGCACATTCTATTTGTTTTGATACATATCCATGACCTTGAGCTCCCAGTCGCGGCGATGTCCCTTGACCACGGTATCAAGGATGAGGCCGCACACGAGCATGAGGGCAGCAAGGCCGCAGAACGCCACGGCAACGATAGCAGTAGGAAGCTTAGGAACAAGCCCCGTCGAGGCAAACTCCGCAATCACGGGAATACCAAAGCAAAGCCCGATGACGAAGAAGACGAGCGCGATAAGCGAGAAGAACCCGAGCGGCTTATAGTCCTTGAACAGCGAAAAGATCATCCTCAAAACCTTGACGCCGTCCGAGACGGTGTCCAGCTTGGACTCGGAGCCCTCCGGGCGGTCGCGGTAATCGATGGGAACCTGGGCGATGCGCCAGTTCTTGTCCACGGCATGGATAGAAAGTTCAGTCTCGATCTCGAATCCCGGGGAAAGCACGGGGAGAGTCTTTGCAAACTCGCGGTTGAATGCCCGGTAACCAGTCATCACATCCATGTACTCAAAGCCATAGAGAACCTTGATAAGCCAACGGACCAAGTCATTGCCAAATCCATGACCAGCGCGCTTGTTCTCAGCTGCGTAGGTTCCATTGGATAGACGATCTCCCACCACGTGATCGGCTTCGTCGTTGAGAATCGGCGCGATAACGTCTCGAACCTGCTCGATGGGATACGTGTCATCTCCATCTACCATCACGTAACAGTCAGCATTGATATCGCGAAGCATCTGACGAACAACATTACCTTTTCCCTGGCGAGGCTCAAGCTTCACTACCGCGCCATGTTCCCGAGCAATCTCGGCCGTGTTATCCGAAGAGTTGTTATCGTACACATAGACGGTCGCCTCAGGCAGAAACTTCTTGAAGTCATCGCAAACCTTTGCAATGGTTACTGCTTCGTTATAGCACGGCACAAGTGCTGCAATAGTCCGGCTCATGATCCTATAACCCACCTTCGAGTTTAAACAGAGGTTTATAACTTTGTATACCATAGATAGATGACTCTAGGTACTGTTTTGTACGCCTCAAAGTTAGTGACAAGATGTTTGCAAACTCCAAAACCGAAGCGACTTGTCCCCTCCAGCAAACCAATTCACTCCGAAAAGAAAGAATCATTGGATACGCTCTTGCAAAAAACAATCGCAATGCTTCTTGTTGTACTTCTTTATTCGATATTTTTTGATTCTCCGCTAGCATCACAAACAAGTAACGGCATACTCAAAATAAGTGGTGCAATGTACACAGACGGTATTGAGTACCAATAAAGGGCAATCGGCCCAACGATAAAAGAAATAAGCAATAAAAACGGAATTATTGATAGCATTACAACCTTTTTTTCACGTCTTGAAATACCATAAATTAAAATCGAGCTAGGAATTGCAAAAGCAAAAAGCCCATAGCTGCATATTGGAGCCAATCCTCTTTGAATTCCATCTAAAAATTCAACGGACTCTGAAAGAATCAAAGGAATATCTGAGCCGCCTCTCAACCCCTGCAATACCTCCTCCGTCTTCTTGACATCGCCGTCAAAAAAAGAACTCCAGGACTGCATTCGAGAAGGATTTAAAAGCTCTTCTTCCATGTTGTGGCCATAATCAATTGATGAAGCAAGAGAAAACCATCTGCCAGACATTAAAAGAAATGATTTCAGGCACGTTTTAGGGTCTCTAACAAGAACTTTTCCCCATGTTTTCAGCAAAGCGAACTTGTTGGGATTCCGACGAACTGTACCGCTTACTTCATCCGATCGAGTTGGATTATAGACTTGAATGGCACGTTCGGAATCCATATATTGATTTAACTCCTCATACTCATCCAGATTCAAAACTTCCGGATTAGCGATAATGCAAGCTGTAACTTCCTGCTCAGGAATTGAGTACATTTCATAGGTAGGATTTGAATCCGCATCTAATATCGCTATAGATACCGGATTCCATACAAATAAAAACACTAAAGCAGGAAGAATAGAATACAGAATAAGTTTTATACAGTGCCTATTACTTGAGCGAAGGTAAATAGATATAAAAATAGCACTTGGTACCAACACATACATCATGGTTCTTTTGGATGCGATGCACAAGAACACGGCACATGCGTAAAACATTAGGCAGCGCCTTTGATTCAGCCAAACCCCATTAGTACGAACGATGTCGACCTGTAACAAAACAACAAGTGCAAATAAATATCCGTTAAAAGCATCTTTTGACATCGTATCAATAGGCTGATAAACAGCTCTCGAAAAAGCGTAGAAAAAAACAGTACAAAGTATTAAGTTACCGGAAATCCCCGCCATACGTAAATAAGAAACAATAAGGGCAAATACAAACGAGGTTAGGATTGCTTGAACAACGATATAGAGAAATAACCCAAGCTTTAAATCAGAAAACAGCAGTCCGAGCTTCCAAAAAATCCCAAAGAACAGGGTGTCCATGATTGGATGTTGGGTGTAAAAATGATAATAACCGAGTGCCTGAAACATTTGCGGAATCGAATCATCCCTCATGGTTCCTGGCCAATGGGCCAAAATCCAAGTGCTCCAAACAAGTAGAAATATGAGCGCAGTTTTTATTACACAGTCACGATCAACTCTCCTGAAATCAGATTCGAAATTTACAGAGTCTTTCGAGTAATCGAAGTGATTAAATAAGCACTTTAGAACTATATATAAAATAATTAGGGAGATGGTTACTTTCATTGCAAAATCTGACAGAGTGGATATTGTTGAAAATTCCGGCCGGTTTGATTCCAAAAAGAAGGAACCAACGCATGAAGCAAGTGAGATGACGGTCGCCGCAATAAATGCAGCTGAATCAAAAATCTGGGTCCTTTTTCTTATCAAATAATCTGTCAGATTGGTCATGATCAAATAGAACGCTCCTTCTTAAATAGTACTATCATTTATAATGTGATAGTACTATTTATAGAGATCATTAAACTATCTATGTACTACTTGATATTCAAATAGCCCTTCCAAAAATGAACAGAGGTCATCTCTTCTCTAGCCTTTACATATGACTTCTTTAGAAGTTCCTTTGAATGCCTATATTGCTTCATATCCGAAATGTAGCGATCCCATAAAACTGCGAAGGTATTGTGATCTCGATATCTAATAGCTCCCCTATTGTTAGGAATGTCAATAATCAAGAGAGCATCAGCACCAGTAAGCTGTCCAACCGGAAACCCAAAAACATCCCCAACAGCAATTTTACCCTTAGAAGTAATGAAGCCGATGCCTCGCTGCCCATTGCAGGTTCGTAGAATTTCTGTTTTAACAAGACGGTTAGCCGGCAAGTCTCGATTTATTTTCCACGAAGTAAGCTCCTTCAAATCAATACCCAGCTCTTTAGCCTCATCGGAAAGAGTGGAAAGCGGGGTATACTTACCGGATTTTTTATTCGCTTCCATAAAGGCCCTCTGGGCAACCGGTTGCATTATCCAGTCAGGCCCCTTCAGGAAATCTTCGAAACCCTGCAAAATTAAAGCCGCATCTTTATAGTTAAATCGGGCAAGCTCCATGCGAAACGCCGTATCTATTTTCTTCTCAAATTGGCTAAGCGGCGCCATATCCGTTGTAAAACTGTTAATTAGAGAGTTTCTTGTTGTTTGATAGCATTCCTGAGCAGCGTTGTAACGCATATAGAAAGGCATGTGCCAAATGCATACGGAATTCATGCTGATAAACTTTGGCTTACAGCGCAAACTGTATTCAACGTCGTCGTAGCGAACAAAAATAGGAAGTGGCAAGCCATTCTTCTCTATTTGCGTCATCGGAATCACGCAGTACCACCATGCGGCGTACTGCTGGCTTTGATCTTCGCATTTCGGCATGTAGCTGGGCACATCAAAAGATTCATTCATGACAACGTCATGCAAGATGTCCATACGAGCGAAGCCTTTCATGGCGTGACAAGAGCCATCAAAGCCCATAAAGCCAAGCTCTTCCCATCGAACATTGGGCTCATCCATGTTCATCATGGCGCCAGAGATGAAGGCTTCGGAATACTCATTATTCACGATGGAAAGAAGATTGAAAGTCCTCTTGATGCTTTCAGTGGAAACGAGAACGTCGTCGTCCATGAGGAGAACATGGGTAGCCTTAGGGGTCTGCTCCATAGCCTCAATCATGCCACGTGCAAAACCGCCAGCACCGCCAGCGTTGTCGTTCGGATGAATCTCGATGCCATCGGAAGTCAACGCAGCAGCATCGAGCGTACGCCCGTTGTCGACCACATGCATCTTGAAATGCTTGGCGATCGCATCGCCAGACCCTAGAATCTGATCCTTTACGAGGCTAATATTGCGGGTAATGTAGTCTTCTTTTTTGAACGTGGTTGTGCAAAGGGCAAGCTCAACGTCACGGACCTGCGATTCATCAACAACGGCAGAATAATAGGAGTTTCGGATCAAAACATCCCCCGCCGTTACCAACGTGAATGAGGTAATTACATCCAAATCGCCGGCAGCAAGATCAACGTCAATTGACTTCCAAGTATCAGAAGATTCAACCGCGAGATCGGTTCCCTCGATGGGCTCAGAATAATAGCTGAAAGAATCGGCTCGAGTCTGGACAAAGGAAAAGGCAGCGCCCTTAATCTCCAGGTGAAGTTTGAAATCGGCGGCAACGGTATACTTGCGCCATTTCTGAATTGAGAGCGCATTAAAGAAAGTCATGAAATCATGGGTGCCCGGACCTTCAAGAAGCCAAGCCCCCTCTTCATCAGAACGACGCCACGGCCTAGTGGATCGGCACAACATGTTTGGAGAGCCCAAGAACTGGGGCTCATCGGATAACAGCACGTTGGCTATCTTTAGGTCGGTCATCATAACTCCCTTACTGCAGCACTTATCTATATTTGAAATAACCTAATACGGATTACATTCCATTAATCGCTCTAGCAATTAAAACACATCATGCACGCCGACAAACCGCGCAGAATTGCATGTCCATCGAGACCCCCGATAAATACACTCCCTCAGGAACATACCTTTATACTAATGTCATCAGCTACTAGGAAAAGGTGTTCCCTTGTTGACCATTCATTACGGAGATTTAGACAGCGTTGTCTACAACACTTCGATTTATTTTAATAATTCATATTCTCCTGAATGGTTCAGCGACCAGCTCGCCCAAAGAATCATCAAATCGGTCGACAAGGGCATTGTTCTAGGCCCCAATGCGATTCAGACCAAGGTGCTCGGGATTATCCCTCCTGAGAAACTATCAAGTGGAACCAAAACGCTCTTGCTGATGCTTTTCCAGCCTAACGTAGTCTTCAATGCATCTAACTGCGGCGATAATTGCGCATATTGGATTTTGCGAATAGCGTCCAAGCGGGACGTAACAATCAATCTTCATCATCTTATGGACTTCGGCAACGGCAAGTTTACCGCTCGAATTTCAAATACTGGCGACATCGTGCACTCGATGAACGAGCTCGTGCCCATTGCCTTGAACTGCCTGAGGGAGAGCAACTGATGCGCGGCGAATTCCTGGTTGTAGCCTCAAACAACCGTGTTCAATTCAAGCTGACGATTCGCCGAAACTTGACGATTCTCAAAGGTAACAGCGCAACAGGCAAAACTACTCTCCTCGACCTTGTGGCCGCTTATGACGAACTCGGTTCAAGCAGCGGTGTCACCGTTCGCTGCGATGTCCCCTGTCATGTTTTGTCGGGCAAGGACTGGGCTCGTGATCTCACCGGATATTCTTCGTGCATCATTTTCATCGATGAGGACAGTGCCTTCATGCGCTCCTACGAGTTTGCAAGCATGGCGAAAGCGAGCGATAACTACTACGTGCTCGTTGCACGAGAATCGCTTCGTCAACTCCCCTATAGTGTTGACGAGATATACGGGCTCAAAAACTCCAATAGGTCTACGACAAAATATCCGGTCTACTCACGAATATATACTTCAACATATCGCATTTACTCCCACTCGACCTTTGAGGGAGAACGACCGGAACTCGTAATCGTCGAGGATACCAATTCGGGATATGAGTTTTTCAGTACGCTATGCCTCAAAAACGGAATTCCTTGCATAAGCGCTCGTGGAAAAAGCAATGTGTATTCTGCCGCTCTGCATAGTGATGCATCGAAAATCTTGATAATCGCAGACGGCGCTGCTTTTGGCCCCGAGATGGAGGCCGTACATGCGCTTGGGAGATTCAAAGACATCGAGCTGTTCTTGCCCGAATCCTTCGAGTGGCTCGTTCTTAGGTCAGGGCTATTCGAAGACAACGAGACGCGAAAGATGCTTGAGAGGCCTGCGAACTATATAGATTCCGAGCGATTCTTTAGCTGGGAGCAGTTCTTCACGCACGAGTTAATCGAGAAAACCGCTCACTCGTATCTTGCTTATCAGAAAAGCAGCTTAAACGATGCCTATCTTGAGGACAGGTCGGTGGCGGCAATCGTGAAAGGTATGCCAGATCTCGGCATTGAGGCTCCGAAATAAGCGGTAACCAGAAAGTTCCAAACGCAACGCCCCTCCCCCGGCTTGGAGGAGAGGCGTTGCTCTAGAGACGGTCTCGATGCGTTCCGTCTAAAGCTTAAACAGCTGAGCCTTGGAGCCGTTAGCTTGGTAAAGCTGTACGTTCGTTCCGTCGGCGGTTGAGGCAGCGGCGATATCCAGGACATAAGACGGGTCAAGAGCGGAATGAAACGCTACGCCGCCGTTCTCCTGAACTGCAATCCACTTCTGGGCTTTGGTGTCGTTCGAGGCGTATTGCTGAACGTTGCGACCGTTCTCTGCCACGCCACCAGAGACGTCGAGAACCTTGCCGGAGCCCACGTTGGCCAGCGTGACATAGCCCTCAGAATCGTGTGACACGCGCCAGGTCTGGGCATTCGAACCGTTCTTTGCGTAAAGCCACACGTTGGCCGCATCAGCCTTCGAGCCCCATTGCACGTCGAGGGCCTTCGACCGATCGAGCGACGTCACAAGGCTGTACGTTCCATCGCTCAGAACTCCCGCGTTCCTCTTGGCATAGGCATCGACCACGGAGCTCGACGAGACATCGGTCGCATAGAATCTCTGCGCAGCCGATCCGTTCGATTCCCAGAGCTGCAGGTTCGCGCCGTCGGCCATTGATGCCCCAGAGATATCGAGGACGTACGCACCGTTCAAAGCGCTCTTGAAGGTATAGGAGCCATCGTCATTCTTGATGGCTATCCATCGTTGGGCATCGGTGCCGTTCGAGCCGTACTGCCACACATTCGCGCCTGAGGAGGCCCCTCCGTTGGCAACGTCGAGAACCTTGCCAGAGCCAACGTTGCTCAGGATGACGTAACCATCCACATCGTGGGTCACGCGCCAAGACTGAGCCGAGGTCCCATTGGTGGAATACAGCTGGACGTTTGCCCCATCGGCTCCTGACGCACCGGATACGTCCAGAACCTTCGTGAAGCTCAACGCGCTTGAGAAGCTGTAGGTGCCGTCGGGCAAGTCGGCCTCGTGCTTCAAAGCCTCATCTCCTGCAGCAGACCGGAAATAGAACCTCTGCGCATTCGTACCGTTCGCAGCATAGATATCCGCGTTTGTTCCGTTCAAAGTTCCTCCAGCGACCATGTCCAGGACAAGTCCTTGGCCGAGCTTGGAAAAAAGCACCACATTGCCGTCAGACTGCTTTACGGCCACCCACTTCTGCGCGTCAGACCCGTTGCCCGTCCACTGCTGCACGTTCACCCCATTTCGACGCAGGGCGCTGCTCACGTCGAGCACCTTACCGGAGCCCACGTTGCGCAAAGTGATATAGCCGTCGGCGTCATTGGTCACTTCCCAGAGCTGGGCATCGGAGCCATTTGCCTCGTATGCCCACACGTTAGCGCCGTCTGCGGCAGATCCATAGGACACGTCAAGGGCCATGCCTCGAGCAGAGCCGAGGCGAATCGTGTAAGTGCCGTCGGGAATCGCGAGCTTATTCGCAGCGGCTAAACTTGATACGGACGTCCCAAGATAACCCAGACAATCCTTAAGCTCGCTCTTGTAACGGTTCACGTAGGAAGTGCCGTAAGTGTAGCTATAGGTACCGTTCTCGATACCGGCGACCAAAGCATTCGCCAGAGAGCTCACGAACTGCGTTCCGGTCATCCCCTGGTATAAGTCAGCGTCATTTGCCCAGCGGCGCCAACCGCCCGAGCCGAAGAGGTTGCACATACCCCACACCATGCCACGGGCGCAATCGGGGTAATTGTCGAGGTCGATGCCATACTTGCTATAGAGCCAGTTAGACGCAGGCTCATAGTACTGGGAGTAGGCCCAGAAATTCTGCAGCCGAGAGAACTCGGTGGAATCAGCGGCATATGCCTGATGCCAGGACCAGTTGAGGTCGTCTGCCATAGTCCAATCGCCACCGGGAGACTTCACGTTCGTGACGCTGCCGTTGTCGCCGGTGGTATCCCAGCCGTACCAATCCCCTATTTGCTTGAGCGCCCGGTACTTCGAGGGGTTGTAGTTGTAAACGGCCTTTAGAAAGTCACCGAGGCCATAACGGTTATCGAACTGGTAATAGCCCATCGCATGATAGCCATCGCCATACGAGAGTCCCTGATCGTAGTTCTGCAAACTCTCGTACTTGCAGAAATAGCGCATTTCTTCGGAGAGATCGAGAGGCTTGATTGTGGTAGAGCGAACGAAACCGTCCAACGAATACGCCGAGACCTCTGAACCGTCCACGTCGAAAGCCTGATCATCCGACAGCTCATAGGCATCCGACCGATCGTAGGCAACGCCAAGGTTCGTCTCGGCATCTTCTGCCAAGGTAGTGGCATACGCAACGCCCGGGCAAGCTAAAAGCAACGCGGCCAATCCCGCCGCGATTCGGTGAGCAAAAGACATTCTTTGTTCCTCCTTTATAGAAGCAGCCCCTCCATTCTCCGCGAAGAATGGAGGGGCCGAGGGCACAAAATCCGCTCCATATACCTTAATTGAACGGTCTCAGCACGCCACGGATGCTCTTCTGGCCGCTCCAGACGTAGACGCTCGCGATACGCACGCCCACGGCAGAGGGCACAGCCTCGATGATCTGATCGTTGCCCAGATAAATCGCGATGTGTCCTGGCCAGCAGATGAGATCGCCTCGCTGACAATCGCCCCAGCCCACGTGCATGAACTTGTCCGTGTACCACATATCGTTCGCGTAGTGGTCGTGGCCAGGAGTGTAATAGTGATCGTAAGGGGTAAAGTAGCCGAGGTTCATTCCCGCCGCATAGAGCGCTTGCATCACAAGGCCCACGCGGTCGATGCCAACGCCCGGAGCGCAGGAATAGTCCCAACGATACGGCGTGCCGAGGCATTCCATGGCTCTCTGGATCATCGTCTCGATGCAATCCTCGCGCGTAGCATCAATCGCGATACGCGAAGGCGCCGCATAGCCAAAGGTTCCGGAGCCCGGAACCCACACGTTCCAAGAACTCACCTGGAAGAACCTCGAGTCGTTCTGATAGCCAATCTTTGACGGGGTCGCAGCCGCAACGAAGCGCCAGGCCTGGGCAGCGGTACCGTTGTACTTGTAGGCAACAACGTTCGTGCCGCTCTCCGAGCTAGCACCCACACATCAAGCACCGTACCAAGAGCGGAAACGATTTGCACGCCCTTCTCGCCCATAGAGAAGCGCCATCTCTGGGCTTTGGAGCCGTTGTCAGACCATTGCTGAACATTGGCCCCGCTGGATCCAGAGCCGTTGGCGATATCGAGGCGCAGGGCAGAGTTGCAAGACATAAGGGTATACCAGCCGTCACCCGCCGAGCGGATCCGCCAGCACTGGGCGTCGGTGCCATTGCTGTCATAGAGCTGAGCGTTGCCGCCGTTCGAAGTCGACGCGCTCGCCATGTCAAGCATTTTATGCGGGTCTTTTTTGCTCGCAATAACATACGTGCCGAATTCAATCATGTCCGGCTCTTCATCGACAGCGGAAGGAGCCTTCGTCGAATCAGGGCTCTTTACAGGATTCGCTTGCTCACCGCCATCAGACGAGCCTGTAGAAGCAGATGCGCTTGCAGAATCCTGGGATGGCGCTTCTGAGCTAGTTTCACCGCTCGATTCAGGAGTCTTCGATGGCCAAGTTGAAGACGTATCTAAACCAACGGGCTCTGCGGAACCAGAAGACACGTCAGGGGCCGCAGAACCCTCAGAAGCAGTTTTATCCAAGTTGTGCAAGTCCGCCAGAAGCGCGCACTCGAGTCATAGGCATGCACACTCGGGCCTCTCGTGCGACGTTATTTCGGCCCTTAAGCAACTCAAGGGCAGCATTTCCCCAGGTAAGGTTTCTGAAAAAGCTCGCAAAACACCTTCTAGCCAGGTCTTTGCGTCGCACGAAACGCCCGAGTATGCAGAGAAATCGAAAAAAGTCGCACGAACCCTTCGAGTGTGCAGCCAAAACTGACTGACCCCAGGAGATGCCGTTCACCTTCCCTCAGCTCCTGGCAATTTAGATGTGTTTCAGCGCCTTTATGTCCCATTTTGCTAGCAGACGGTAATAAGCGAACAAGCAGACGCGGTTGCTATACTTGGCGAGGTACTTTGCTGATTCGCAATCGATTTATCGAGGAGTTACCTTGGCTTCGAACGTACTGGTTCTTGGCGCAGGAATATACCAGGTGCCGCTCATCAAGCGCATTCAAGCAAGGGGTATGCGCGCCGTCGTGGCCAGCATTCCAGGCGACTACCCCGGCATCAGCCACGCCGACGAGTTCTTGCCCGTAAACACGACTGATGAGCGAGGTATCGTCGAAGCAGCCCGAAATAAAGATGCTGAAGCTGTCATAACGACCGGCACCGACGTTGCCCTCCGCTCTCTCGGCGCCACAGTCGATGCACTTGGTCTCGTAGGCCCCACGCATGCCATGGCCGTCCGAGCCACAAACAAAGCCGATATGAAGCAGGCATTCGAAGAAGGAGGTGTTCGTTCCGCAAAGCACGTGAAGGCAGCAAGCGAAAGCGATGCACTCAACGCATGGACGTCCCTGCATCCTCACGCGAACTCTCATCCGCTCATGGTCAAATGTCCCGACCGCTCCGGCAGCCGCGGCATCTCGATAGCGACCTCGCCCGATGAAGTTCTGGACGCCTTCCACGACGCCGTCGATGCATCGCTTTGTGGTTACGCCGTAATCGAAGACTTCATAGAGGGCCACGAGGTCGGCCTGGACGGTTACGTGAACACCGATGGACAGGTATCATTCCTCGCCTATCATGACAAGGTCGTTCGCAGCAACGGCCACACCGACGTTCCCGTAGGCCACAGAATGGATGCAGACTTCATCCAGTATTGCCGGACGGAAACAGACCTTGCGGAGCAGGCGCAGCGCACCGCCACCGCCGTTGGAATGCGGAGATGCTTTTTCAATATGGACGTGATCCTGGACACCGAAAACCGTGCCTGGGTCATAGAGGCAGGTGTCCGCGCAGGAGCAACCTGCATTCCTGAAGTCATCGGGGCTTATTACGGGTTCGACTACTACGAGGCGATGATCGACGCAGCGCTCGGCCAGGAACCGACCTTCCCCGCCGAACCCGTATGCGGAGCCTCAGAAGGTCGCCTCCTGCTATCGGATTCCGAGGCTATAGCGCAATGCGCGGCGATTGAAGACACGCTTAGATCCGTTAAGGACCGGTACGAAGTCTCAATCGAAGCATCCGTTGACTATGCCGCCGGAGAGCGCCTGCCCGCCTTCGAGAACGGGACGAGCCGCATCGGCCAAATTGTGTGCTCTGGGCCTGATTCGCATACGGTAGCCATGGCAATCGTCAGCGCACAAAAAAAGCTGGAAGCAGAGTACATAGGCGCATAAATCAACATCTTTCGAAATAGGTCGCGTCAGCGCTCGTCGGAGGCGTGGCAACGATAACTGAGCTTGGTCTCATACCACGGGCGCCGCTGGAGCACAAGGAGACGTTAAATGAGCTATATGGGCTGACCCCAGAGGAGTTCTGGAGCCAGCCCATCGCCGTGTAGTCATTTTTTAGTGCGCCCGAGTATTGGAACGCAGCTCAAATCACCTTATGTTCTTTTGCAAAACTCACAGGCCCAGCGAGGAAGACTCTCATTGCGCTTCCTCCTTATGTACCGGAGCAGCGAGCAAATCAACAACATGAGCCCCAAGCTCATCCATTCGACGGCTATAACCGCTATAACTCTTTGCCGCCTCGATCGCGATGGAAAGGAGCAATGTGGTTGCCGCAAGGACCACAAGGATGACCGCCGGTATCTGGAAAGAGTAGTAGAAATCGAGGAAGAAGTACGAATACAGCAGTGTGTGGGTAAAGAACAGGTTGTCGGAATGCTTCCCAAACACGCCGAGCACCGCACAAAGCCCCGGAAGCCTGGAAATAAACGTCATAACGCTTGCGCAGATGAGCCAGGCGAGCGAGACCTCCAGCACACCGAGGAAGTTGTAGTTGAGGAAGGCAGCGAAGCAGACAGCCATCGCGGCGATGAGCAAAATAGCCTTCATGGCTATGCCCCAGCGTCGGTCGCCCCAAAGGTCATTCCACTTATCAAAGAGCCTATATTCGAAACATACGATACCGAAGAAGAAGCTCGGAAGCGAAAGCGCAACGGTCGCAGTGAATTTGAAGCCACCGAGTATCAGCCAGAATACCGCGAGCAAAGTCAGGGAGCCAACGCGCCGGGAGATGTAGTTCGCAAGCGGTGCGAGGAAGATCATCAGGATAGCGAGCGACATGTACCACCACGTCGGGTTGAACCAGCCGCTCTGGAACGACTCGGAGATGCCGAGGAAGTCGAGGACAGCACGGGATGCCGTGGACATAAAGCCAGGCCCATACACATCCCACGGCCTCCGCCCGAGGAACTGCCCGGACACCCATGCGAGCACCACGATAAACCAGTAGCGCGTCATGAGGTTCCACCAGCGGGTCAGCGAGAACTTGGTGAGCTCCCTTGGGGTCTCCTTGCGCCCGCCGCTGAACGTCTTTGCGTAGCTCGCGGCCAGGCCGTAGCCGGTGATGAACACAAACACCGCCACGCAAGCACGGCATGCCAAGGCGATGTTCGTGACCTGATCTCCCGTGAAGGGCCAGTAGTTGATGTAATGCCCCTCATACTCAGGATAGTCGTTGAACAGGTGGTGGAACAGCAACATGAGGACGGCGATGCCTTTGACAATTCTCGTGTGGTTCTTGGTGAACGCAGTAGCCGACGGGTCCTTAGAAACCATGCCAGAAGCCACCCCGCCTACATGCCGTAGAACTCGTATACGGCACGGACAACCTGCTGCAGGTCCTCAGGCGCAAGGCCATAGTACATGGGTAGGCGCACGAGTCGGTTGGAAATGTCGGTCGTGTGCTCATCCTTGCCGTCGAAGCGGCCGTAACGCAAACCGGCAGGCGACGAATGCAGCGGCACATAATGGAAAACGGCGAGCACGCCGCGACGCTTGAGGTGGGCAATCAGCTCCGTGCGCTCCTCAAGGCTTCCGGTCATGAGATAGAACATATGGGCGTTGTGCTCGCACCCCTCGGGAATCACGGGCAGCTCGAGCTTTCCTGCGTCCTGGAGCGGGTGAAGGCCCTCGTAATACGCGTTCCAAGAAGCAAGGCGGTTTTGATTGATCTGATCAGCGCGCTCGAGCTGGGCCCAAAGGTAAGCCGCGTTCATGTCGCTCGGAAGGTAACTCGATCCATACTCCTCCCAGGTGTACTTGTCCACCTGGCCGCGCAGGAAGCGTTGGCGATTCGTGCCCTTCTCGCGGATAATCTCGGCGCGCTCGTTGTACTTGCCTTCGTTGATCACGATGGCGCCGCCCTCCCCCATCGAGTAGTTCTTGGTCTCGTGGAACGAGTAGCAGCCAAAGGTACCGATGGTGCCCAAGGCGGCCCCTTTGTACGTGCTCATAACGCCTTGTGCGGCGTCCTCGACCACAATAAGGCAGTGCCGTTTGGCGATGTCCATAATCGTGTCCATCTCGCAGGCAACGCCGGCATAGTGCATAGCGCAGATAACGCGCGTGTGTTCTGTGATTGCAGCCTCGATTTTCTTCTCGTCGATGTTCTTCGTGTCGGGGCGTATATCCACGAAAACAAGCGTGGCGCCCGCCAGCACAAAGGACGTGGCGGTGGACGAGAAGGTGAAACTCGGCAGAATCACCTCATCGCCCGGCTTAAGGTCGCACAGCAGGGCCGCCATCTCGAGCGCCGTCGTACCGGAGGTGGTCAGCAATGCCTTCTGGGCGCAGAAACGGTCCTCGAGCCATTCATGGCAGCGCATGCAGAACGGGCCGTCGCCCGAGATTTTGTGATTAACCTCGCAAGCCTCCCGCACGTACTCCATCTCGGAGCCCACAAAGGGCGGAACATTGAACGAAATAGCCATGAACCTCTCCTAGGCCTTCGGGCAAACGCCTTCGTATGAATTGGTTTTCTATTGTACGGCTCCAAATACAACGGAAGCAGCAAAGAAGCCAAAGGCCAAGTGTTAAACTCAAATAACTGTGCGCAAAACATCCAAGGAGCAGGGTTCATGAGAGTACTTGCCGTAGTGCCGGCTTTCAACGAGGAGGAGTGCCTCGCGAACACGATCGCCGACCTCAGGGCCCAGTGTCCCGACGTTGACTACCTTGTTGTAAACGACGGCTCCAAGGACGACACCGCGGGAATCATATCCCGCAAAGGCTTAAATGGCATCAACCTCCCCGTAAACACCGGGCTCGCCTCCGCATTCCGCACCGGAATGAAGTATGCCCTGCGAAACGGCTACGACGCCGTCATCCAGTTCGACGCGGACGGCCAGCACCTTCCCTCCTATATCCCCGTAATGGCTCAGAAGCTGCAAGAAACGGGCGCCGACATCGTAATCGCTTCGCGATTCCTCGACGGCAAACAAAAGCCTTCAGGTGCGCGAGGGGTCGGCTCAAAGCTCATCACCACGCTCATCAAGTTCACCTGCGGCGCAACCATCACCGACCCCACAAGCGGCATGCGCATGTACAGCCGCCGCATGATAAAGCTCTTTGCCACTGGCTTTGACTGTGCGCCGGAGCCCGATATGGTGGCTCTTGTGGCTCGCAAGTACGGCCCCGTAGTTGAAATTCAGGCCAAGATGCGCGAGCGGCAGGGCGGCGAGAGCTACCTCAATCTGAGCAACGTGATTAAGTACATGAGTCGCACGTGCCTCTCCATCGTCATGTCCCGATTCCTTAGGTAGGTCATATGCTGCCGTTCTATCTTCGAGCATTGCTCGTCATCGGAGCCGTCGCCGCCCTCTTCGTGGTCGGAAAGCAAGTTAAGAAACAGAAAATCCTCGTTGAGGATGCCGTGTTCTGGGTTGTCGTCGCCGTCGTCTTCGTAGTGATAGCGATTTTCCCCGACATAGCAATCAATCTCGCCCATGCTCTGGGCTTTATGAGCGCAAGCAACTTCGTCTACCTCGTGATAATCTCGCTGCTGCTCTGGAAGGCGTTCACGAACTCGGCGGAGATAAGCCGCCTAAGGACAAAGGTCAACGAGCTCGCACAGGAAATAGCCCTTTCCAAGCTTGACAGCCATAAGTAGGCCAGGCGACCCGAATACCAGAGAAACTAACTCCCATACGACGGACGCATACGGCCTGTTTTTAGCCCAGATGCGTCCGCCGTATGGGAGTTAGAAAGAAGTGCTCCGGCCCACAGGCAGCTAGAGTCTCCCGAGCAGGAACAGCAACCGCAGCGCCAGCTCCTCGGGAAGCTTCTGGCGAAGCCTCACAGGGGCTAAGGCCTTCGCCAAGCGACCACCGTGAAGAAAACGGTGGAGTAGTTCCCTCTTTTGCGCGTCCATCGCGTCGCCGAAGCACTCGTCGAGTTTGCGGAGCTGCTCGGTGATCCTCTCGAGCCCCTCCCCCGCAAAGAAGGTCCTCACTCGGTAGCGAAGCAGCGCGAGCCCTCTGTTTCCCGTCGGGCTAGCGTTAGAGCCAGTACGCCGGTACTCGAGGCACGAGAAGTCGTCGTAGGTGAGCTCTCCCAGCGCAGACCCCACGAGCGAGATCCACCAGTCGTGGCAGTAGACACCCTCGCGCCCCGCAGAGACCACAAGCTCGAGCAGTGCGCGGTTGATGACCATGGTGTTGCCTGACGTCATGTTCTCATAAAGCATCTTCGCGTAGTCCACGCCGTTTCGGTTGAGGCGCGACCTGCCCTGGGGGTTCATCTGGGCGTCGCAGAACATGTATTCTGCGACGTAAACCTGCGGAACGGAGACGTCCTTGGAGGATAGGACCTTGACCGCACGGGCGAGCTTGTCGTTATGCCATACGTCGTCCTGGTCGCAAAGCGCCACGTAGTCATAGCCTTTTGGGACCGCCGCCAGGCCGGCAAGAAACGACCCCACCACGCCCAGGTTCCCGCCGGGAATGAGCTCGAGCGATCCGGCAGCGGCATAATCCTCAAGGATTGCTACGGTTTCGTCGCGGGAGCCGTCGTCGCGAACAAAGAGTCGCAAGTCCACGCCCTTCTGCGAAAGCACGCTGTCGACCTGCTCCCGTAAATGCCCGGCCCCGTTGTAGGTGCTCATTACCACCGCGATCTTCGGCTGTTCAGTCAACGCATATGCCTCTCGTCCGCCCGTCGTTACACAGGGGTTAGTATAGAAGGTCAAAGGAAGTTACGCCGAGAGGATATGCATGGCCCCACAGAGCCCCATCAAGCTCAGCATCGTTGTCCCCTGTTACAAGACCGAAAACCTGCTCCCGCGATGCCTCGACTCCCTGTTGGCTCAGGACCTCGACGGCATCGAGATCATCGCCGTGAACGACGGCTCCCCTGACGGTACGCTTGCCCTGCTGCGCTTCTACGAGAAAGCCCATCCCGACCTCGTTCGCGTGGTAGACAAGAAAAACGGGGGCCTGTGGAACGCGCGTTGGTCGGGCACCGAGGTCGCGGCGGGCGATTACGTGGCCTATCTCGATAGCGACGACTACGTTGCCCCCACCTTCGCCTCCGATCTCTACGGGACCGCCGTTCGCGAGGATGCGGACATCGTGGTCTGCGGCTTCAACCGCATCGACGAGGAATCGGGCGACTGCATCTCGACCGAAATGAACACCGCCAAGCCCACCTTCCTGCCCCACGAGGAGCCCGGCCGCCTAGTCGAGATCAACCCCGCCGCATGGAACAAGTGCTATCGACGCGACCTGCTCATGCGCATGCACCGCCTGGATGCGCCGCCGCTCATCCTCGAGGACGTCACGTTGACGCAGCTCGCCTACCTTGCCTGCGATGGCAAGCTCGCCTTCACCGGAACCGCCCCGCACTATTACATGGTCCGCAAGGGGTCGATGATCAATACCGTGACACCCGCGCAGGTGGAGAGCGTGAAAAAGGCTATGCTCGAGGTCAAGTCGGATTTCGTCGCCGATGGGGCCTCGCAAGCGCTTCAAGAGGAGCTCGACGCCGTCGCTTTCCTGCACCTCGGCGTCTCCATGAGCTTTAGGCTCTCGTCGGTGGAGGGCCTCGATCTCGGCTCCGCGATCGCGCAGACGACGGCGTACCTCGACGAGAGCTTCCCCACCTGGCGCAATAATACCTATATCAAGTTCGGTTACGCCGCTGTCCACAAGGGGGCGTACGCCAAGCTCTTCTTGTCCCACGCTGTGTACAAGGCCCACCTTATGAGACCTTTCCTCGCAGCATATCGGTTCTTCCTAGCTCACACGGGCAAAGACATCAAGTGGTAGCCAATGATCCTAAGGAGCAAACTATGTCCGAAACTCCTCTCGTCAGCGTCATGTGCGCGACTTTCAACCAGAAGGACTATATCGGGGACGCCATCGATAGCTTTCTAATGCAAAAAACAAGCTTCCCTTTCGAGATTTTAATCAACGATGACTGTTCAACCGATGGAACGACCGATATCTGCTTGGATTACCAGCGACGTTATCCAGACATTATCCGAGTAATCACCCATGACGAGAATCAGTGGCAGTACGGAGCAAAGGTATGGAGTGAGTTCCTCATGCCCGAGGCGCGCGGCAAGTATATGGCCATGTGCGAAGGCGATGATTACTGGACGGACCCGCTTAAGCTCCAGAAGCAGTTCGACGTCATGGAGGCTAACCCGGGTTTCACCTCTTGCGCCCATGCAACAGCAAGCGTAAACGCAGCAACAAAGAAGCGTCTCACGCTCATGCATTTCTACGACGAGAGCCGTCGCGTGGACTTTGCTGATGTGGCGAAGACCGTTCAGTGCTTCGCCTTCAACAGTCACTTTATCCGCATGGACGCCATGTGGGATTATGTGCACTCTGACCTCGCGCAGTTGCCTGACGATGCCGACCACATGATGGTGCTGTACTTCTGCACCCACGGCGACGGCATGTACTATATCGCTGAAGAGATGAGCGCCTACAGGCTCTTTGCCAAAGGCTCCATTAACAGGACGATGATGGACAGCGACGATTATCTTCAGCAGGTTCGCGTCAAACACGACGAGCGGGTTCAGACGCTTGAGTTCGTCGACAAGATGACCGAGGGGCAGCTGCACAGCGAGATTGTTGCCGGCATCGACGGCATGGACTTCGCATTGTACAAAGACTTGCGAGACTACCGTACGCTCAAGAAGCGCTGGCCCAAACGTCTTGCCAGCGAAAGCTTCCCCTCCCGTGTAAACCTCTTTCTTTACACGTATGCGAAACCATTACACAAGCTTGCTTATTCGGTGTACTGCAAGCTTTAGACTGCATTCTCGCAGACATGCCAACGGCCGCGTTTCCAGGCGATTGTCGCCATGGAAACGCGGCCGTTTTCATACTGGGAAATGATGTCCTTTAGTCCAATGCGGTGATGCGATAGAGTCGCATATCCCCCTCTGCCAACACAAGGTCAAACCCAGGGGTGTGCTCATCGACTTGCATAATGCCATTCCATTCCTTTTTGTGATACGTCATCAAATTGACGCTGGCATCTTTGCTCAAAGAGCCGTTGACGGAACCCTTATCGAGTTGGAGAACATACTTTAACCCCTGACGCCGAGCGGCGGTCTCGACCTCCGAGTCGATCGCCACCCGATTCAGGCCATGACGAATGATGACCGAATCTTCATCAGGGTCAAGGCCAAAGAGACTGAACACCACATCGATGTCGTCGGTAGCATAAGCAAAGGCGCTGCCGTCATAGCTCATGTTTGCCACCGCTTCGTTGCCGACAACATCCTTGACCTTTTTAAGAAATGCCCGTTCTCCAAGATCAAGCGTATGATTCGAGTCGTTGCGGTAGGCGTCTCGCATCTCGTATTGCACGGCATCAAACCCGTAGCATCGCCAGTACCAATCGACGAAGCCAAGCGCAACATAGTTGAAGACCATAACGCAGGCAACAACCACCACGGCAGCATAAGACCCTATCCTGAGGGAATCACGGAGAGGCCTGTTTTTCCGCCGGCCCGCACACGTCGCATAGGCTTGACAAGCATCTATGACGGAATCGATGCCCAGGCAAATCAACGGTACGGCAAAGATTGAGGCAACCGCAGCCAAACGATGGTAATCGCTGTAAAAGAATCCACAGATAACGTACTTGATATCATTCCAAACGCTGACAGCAACGACGTAAAGAAATACCGCTACGAGGTACGAGAGAATCAACCAGCGGTGCTCGTCATCCTTCATCAGCGCGATTGATCCAAGCACCAAAGCGATTTCCATGGCGAACTGTGGGCGCCACAAAACATACGAGAAGTTGAGAGCCCAATGAACAGCGGTCCCAAATCGGAGCATCGGGTCGCGCGGATAGTAGACGATGTCATGCAACGCGGAAACCTGGGAGAGCCCGACCCACAGTACGAGGAAGAACAGGGCGAGTCCAAGCTCAGCGAGAATCGAAACGGCGGTGGAATGTGGCTTTTCTCTAAGTTGGGATTTCACGAATAAGCGCATCTGGTGCATACAGAACGGAATCAGGAACATGCCGGTAGCAAAAACCCCGTTAGGCTGTGCAAGGGCAAGAGCGATGCCCCCAAGCACAAACATGGCGATTTTCAACCTGAGCGTCTTTCCCATTTGCGGATCGAAAAAGGAGATGAACACCGCAGCCACGAGCGGCATCATGCAGAAGGTCGCCAAGTTGGGATACAGCGGGCCAAAGAGCATGATGCGCCAAGGCCAGAAGGCGACGGAAAGGCAAAAAATACCCGAAAGCCAGACCAACCGAGGCCTGTTCGGAAAGAGCGTCGCCATAAGCGCGATCACACCAGATGGATACACCCCGACGATAAAGGCCAGGTTCGCAATATGCTGAGCAACAGGCGCCGTGGTCCCGATCGTCGTCTGGACCAAAGCACCGACCATATGCCATGCCGAGGGATAGAACGAGCCGCGCAAAGACGAAAAGTTCTGCGTGTTCACAAAAGACTGGATACGGCTAAGGTGAAATGCATTGTCGTAATACTGGATGAAGTTGTCTGGGCTGCCGAGCGACGTTACGTACACGGCAAACGAGGTCGCGATGGCGGTCGCGATGGCAAGGACCATACCCAACTGAATCGCCGTCACTTGGCTCGGCAAGCCCTTATTGCCGAGGCCCGCGTTCGATTTTCCTTGAAATGACAGCGTACTCTCGTGGGCGGCTGGGCGTGCAATTAGATTGCCGACAATGCCAAGAGCGAGCATGGGTAGAGGAAGGGTGAGCCATCCGCAGGGAACATGCACATAACCATAGATAATCGATAGAACAGAATAGAGCGCGACCGAAACAACGGGTGCGGCGGCAAACGCCATCTCTCTCTGGACGCAAAACGCGCGAACAATGAAATAACCGGGAATCCACAGGAACGCTAGAGCGACCAAAAAACCCAAACCAAGCTCAAGCCACATTTAGTTCTCCCCAAGCTCACGAAGTTTTTTGCCTTGACGGCCGAGAAGCACACAGCACAGTGCCGTAATCGCAATCCCAGCAAACGAAAGCGCAAGCCCGAGATTCTGACCTTCAGTGTGATAAATCACTGTTATGGAATGAGAGCCGACGGGAGCAAGAAATCCAACGAAACCGTAGTCGGCTCGGAACGTCTCCGTTGATTGGCCGTCGATAGCCACCTCCCAAGTGCCCGTGTACGGCACAGGAACACAAACGACGCCCTCATTGTCGAGGTCGAAATCTCCGACAAGCTCGTGCTCGCTCAACTTCCTCATGGACACCGACGAGCTTGAGGCCCCAAGGCCCGAGACCCGCTCAGCGACCTCATCGGGAACAATCACCGCGTCTTTAAGCGCCTGGCGACGAGATTCCGCATCGGCCATAGCATCGGCTTTGGACTCGCTTACCACATTCCCGCGAACGCTTGCGAAGCCTTCGCTCCCACGAACGCGATATACGTTCACGGGGCCGACCTTCTGCACAAACTCAGCCCAATCGTGAGGCTGCTCGTCATAGGAGAAGACATAACGCAAGCCGATCAGGTTAAGGGCATTGACGTCAGGTGCCGGATCGTTGAAGAACATTTGTGTGTAGTAAGCCCAGGAACATTCCGCCTCAGGCCAAAGCTGATCATAAAAATCAAGCAAGTCGGCATCAAGCGTGCTGTTATAGGCCGACGCTCCGTCATAGTGCTCAATCCAGCTATCGCTCGCCAAGAAATGGTCACAGTATGTCTTGTCCACGCGGTACATATCATCATCAAGACCGCGGACATAATCCAATGCAGCTTCGGTGTTAGCATCGGCAGGAGCAGCAAATGAGTGCGGGAAGCTCTCAATTGGGAGCAGGTTGCGATTATTCGTGCAGTAAAAGCCGTCAAAGAAAGCGGAGGCGACGATTATGCCAAGGAACGCAACGTTGAGAGCTCGTTCGACCTCTTTTATCCTCAATGCGACCACTATACAGGCAAATGACGACACAAGCATGATCCCGAACACAGCGGAAGGAAGCCTGCCGCTGGCGGCATGAAGCAGAGACCACGCAAGAACCGCAATCGAAACGACAAAGGACCCGGCGAGCGGAACGATGGCAACTTTACCAGGAAGGACGCGCTTTTCCAGCGCCAAAGCAAGGGCAATGCAAATGGGGATACCAAGGACGCCGGAACTGCGGTATTGGAACCGAACCATCGCGGTAAACAGCGTGGGAAGAAACTGACCGAAGCAGAACAATAGCACGAGCACGGTAGAAACGCCCACGAGTACCTTGCCGCGAAGGTCGAGCTCTGTCACAGCCCAGTGGAAGAACTGGGACAGCAGCAAAAGCACGCCACATGAGAAGCCAAGCTGGATGAACTCATACGGGAAGCTGCCGGTATACCCGACTTCACCCATATCCGAGACTATGGCAGCAGTGGTGTTTGAACCGTTATTCAGAAGGCTTCCCCCAAGAAGTCGAGAAAGAATCGCGGGAACCCAGTCGATGTTCACAAACCCGAGGCTACCGACAACCTTATCCGTCATGGTAACGTCACTCGAAGTCCTTGAGGTCTCCTGAAGAAGAAAATGCGCATAAGGAATGAGCAAGACGCCACTTAAGAGGACGCCACAAACAACGGGAAGCACCATCTTGAGAATCGTAATCGCTATTCCAGTCGCGGTGTCGCCTTTCTTTGTCGCAAGAATGCGAAGCAAAAGGTATATGGCAGCAAATAGCAGAACCATGAAAGAGATGTACGCGGACCACAGCAAAGTCACGGTTATGGATACGGTTACGCGAAGAAATGCGGAAACCGACTGACTCTCAAGGTAGAGCTCGTAGCACAGCACAACCAGCGTGAGCATAGGAAGCATGCTGCCGAGAAAAAAGTTCTGGCCCAATAGCAACAGATAGCTAGAAAAAGCGTAGAGAATCGAGGCGGCGGCACGGGCAAGAGGAGACTCGGAGTAACGCGTGAGCAAGTGATCAAAGAGGAATGCAGAAATCAATATTCGCGCTGACTGCGTAAGCACGAGAGCCAAGCTCAGGCGTCCCGCGCCGAGCAATAATGCAAACGGAATTAGCAATAGATTGAACGGGTCGTACAACCACGTCTGATACGAGGGCAGGTTAACACCGAGACCATACTCAAAGCTCCAGATATCGAAACTGCCGTTGCGGATATTCTCTATGAGATTTGTATAGAAAGGAACATACTGCTCAATCGTATCAGTGCCGGTATCCCCGGGTCCAAAGCAAAAACCAACCCTTTGGGTATACAAACGCCAATAAATCGTTGCAAGGCCAATAATGGAAATGATGGCAATAAAGATCAGTTCATCCTTAGTGCGCCTGTATGAAGCAGTGGACAGCTTCGGATAACGTTTATACGCAAATAACGCTGCAATAAGGGCGAGGGCACCTACGATTCCCAAGTATTTAAATTCAGACCAAACCATAAAATCTCCGATGTCAGCAATGCATAGCCGATTCTTAGTTTACTTCAAGTAAACATGCATCCCGTAAGCATGCGAAATGCTCAGGGCATTTAGATACCCTGAGCATTTCGAGGATCAATCATCTTGACTTAGAAGCTATACACAAGCGTTCCAAGAGGTGCGTTGTTATAAATCCACCAAGCGTTGGCCTCAAGCAGGCGAACGCAGCCGTGCGAAATATGCTTACCGGTCTGCGAAGGGTCGTTATGGTTACCGCAGGTAGAGTGAAAACCTTGGGCACCAAAGAAAGAGGTGAATGCGACAAGGCCGTCCGAGGGAATCGACGGGTTGTGAATCTGAGTGCCATCCCAATTGTAGCCAATGAACATATCAAGACCCTTGCCGCCGATGTTGGGGTCGTTCGTGAGGAACGTACCGTGGTCATACGTGTTAGCGTCGCCGACGCCGGCAGCCCAGTCGTAAATAGGACGCCAGTCGCCCTGTTTGCCCTGGAAGACCTGAACACGACATGCCGTGTTGTCAATAGTGATGATATACGGCTGAACGCCATACGAAGAGGCGCGGGCTGCGCCCGAGAGGTCCTTAATCTTCTCCCACGCGCTGTGACAAGACGTCGTGAAGGCGTTTCCACCGAAGTACCAGGTGTTCCCAACCTTGGTCCATCCATCGGAGATAGTGGTGGATGCCAGCTTCCACGTCTGACCCTTAGATCCGTCAATGTCGTAGAGCTGGACATTGGCGCCATCGCTCGCCTTGTCGCCAGCAACATCCAGGGCTCGTCCCGACTTAGTATTAATAAATACAACACCGCCGCCGTCGGCAATCTTCAGCGTCCAGCTTTGAGCCGAGGTGCCGTTCGTAGCGTATATCTGGACATTGGTACCGTTAGACGTGCCACCATTTTGAGCATCCAAGGCATAGCTCGAAGAGCCGGAAGTCACCACATAATAATTGCCGCTCTTGGTAATCTTGAATTTCTGAGCATTTGAATCGTTAGAAGACCAAATCTGAGCATTTGACCCATTAGCAAAAGAGCCGTTTTTCACATCGAGCGTCTTATTATTTCCAAGACCAGATGCTATCGTGTAATACCCGTTCTTAATCAAATCCGCAGCACGGAAGAGGAAGTGCTGAGCAGCGGTGCCATTGGCCTCAAAGGCCTGGACAAGCGTACCTGAGGACAAGGAACCGTTGGTAAGGTCAAAAGCAAAACCGGCAGCACTCACCAGCGAGAAGTAGCCACCCTTCCAGACAGCTTTCCACGTATTGGAAGAAGAAGCCTCGGTCTTGGAATTACCGCTCTGGACAATCTTGCCGTTTTCGATGGTCAGCCAACCACCAGAAGCCGCGGTGCGAATACGATACTCATTGTTGCCAAGAGCATGAATCTCGAAGCGTTGAGCCAGGGAATCGTTCGAGTCCCAGAGCTGAAGCTGCCCGCCGTCAGACGACGAACCATTCTTGATGTCGAAGACTCGGTCCGTGTTGTTGAAGGCAATGATCTGATAGATGCCGGTGCCGTCAGAGCCGGTCTTGATGAAGTCGCCATCCTTGGTCAGACGCCAACGCTGGGCAGAGCTCTTATCAAAGAGGTAGCCCCAGACATTAGTCCCGTTGGAAGTTCCCGCCCACTGAGAATCAAGGGCAAGACCCGTCGCCTTGTTCACAAGGTAGAAGAAGTTGCCGTCCTTGCGAACAGCCCACTTCTGGGCATCAGTCTTGTTCGAGACATACTGCTGAACGTTCGTGCCCGGCATAATCCCCGCACCGCTCAGGTCCAGCACCTTGCCGCTGCCCATATTCGTAATGGTGTAGTAGCCGGCACCGTCATACTCAAAATAAAAACGCTGAGCCGCAGTCCCATTGGCCTGATAGAGCTGAACGTTGCCGCCATTGCTCATCGAGCCGCTGTTGATATCCAAGACCTTGCTACCGTTGGCCTTATCGGAGCCGACGACATAAATGCCATCGCCAACCGGACGGTTATCGCCCTTGGGAGCGGCGGGATTATACTGCAGGAAATAGTAAGACTGCGAGGCCGTTCCGTTGCCCTGATAAATCTGCAGGTTGGTTCCGTTAGACACGCCACCCCACTGAGCATCAAGGTAGAAATTTCCAAGTTGTGAGAGCACAGACCAGAGACCCTGGGAGTTCTTTACGATGGACCAGCGCTGAGCCTTTGAACCGTTGTTCTCGTAAAGCCAGACGTTTGAGCCGTTCTTTGCAACGCCCCACTGAACATCGAGGACAAGGTTGGTGCCCGAAAGACCGATGGTATAGTAGCCGCCGTCGGCCTCATGATACTTGACGTCCCATTTCTGGGAGCCGGTCATGTTGCTTTCGTACAGCTGGACATTCGTCCCGTTCGCACGACCACCGTTCTGAGCGTCAGCGACGGCACTGACCTTATTTCCAGAGCCGATCGCGTAGGTTCCGTCAGCAATGGTCTTATTCGAGTCGGCCTTCACCGCAGTAGGAGAATCAGTTTTCGAATCCTCGCCTATCACGGAGTCTTCCGCCTTAGGCAACTCGGGAGCAGCTTCTTCGACCTTGGGCTCCTCGGCCTTAGATTCTTCAGTCTTAGGAGAATCCGCCTTCGGCTCTTCGTTAGTAGAAGGAACCGAAGAAGGCCCCTCATCGGTCTTGGGCGCAGCAGATTCAGCAGACTGAGCAGGCGCGCTTCCCTCACTCCCGGGGACGCCGGACTCCACCTTGGCCTGCACCTCGCCAGTCACGGAAGTCGGCGCTACCTGATCATTCAAAACGACCTGTTCGACGGCAGCCTTCGGGGTACCATCGGTTGCAGAGACTTCATCGGCGAGAGCATTGACGGGGGCAGATGAAAGCACAGCAACGAACGCGGCGGACGAAATTACCGCCGCAGGACGCCACCAGCCTCTCTCGAACTGAGCCATACGTAAACCTCCAATAACGGTTCCATTGCGATAGCCTGAAGCAATTTTACCAGCCAGCCTTCAGCTGGCGCGCAATTACACAATCGTAGCTAAGTAATCCGCGAGTCCCTTCTCCCAGTCGGGCATGTGGAACCCGACGCCCTCGAGCTTGGAGAGGTCGAGGGCCGAGAAGTGCGGCCGGGGCGCGATCGGGCCCTCGGCGCTCGCGTAGTAGTCGGCGGTCGAGACGGGGACGACCTTGTCCCCGTTGCCGTTCTTCGCCTCGAAGCACGCGCGGGCGATGTCGGCCCAGGACCTGACGGCGCCGGAGCCGGTGCAGTCGTAGGTCCCGTAGGGGGCGCGAGCGTCGAGCACATGGAAGATGGCGGCGGCCATATCGTGCGTGAAGGTGAGGCGGCCGAGCTGGTCGTCCACGACGGTGACGCGCTCGAGGTCGCCGGCAGCGACCTTGTCGGAGAGCGCGCACATGGTCTTGGCGAAGTTCTTTCCGTCTCCAATGACCCAGGAACTGCGCATGATGTAATGGCGCGGGCAGCCCGCCACGGCGATGTCGCCGGCAGCCTTGGACTGGCCGTAGACCGAAAGCGGGCTCATCGCCTCGCCCTCGTCGTGGAGCTCGCGGGTGCCGTCGAACACGTAGTCGGAGCTGATGTGGACGAGCGTGATTCCGTGCTCCGCGCAGGTGCGGGCGAGAAGCGCCGGGCCGGTCGCGTTGGCTGCCCAGGCGATGCGGCGGCCCTCCGGGGTCTCGGCGGCATCGACTGCCGTGTAGGCGCCGCAATTGATCACGGTGCCGTAGAGGGACCAGTCAAGCTTGCCGTAGGCCTCGGGATCGCTCATGTCAAAGGTGTCGATATCGCGGAAGTCGAAGTCCTTGGCGACTTTGCGCTCCTCGGCGAGCGCCCGCACGGCGCGGCCGAGCTGGCCGTTGCAGCCGGTGACGAGCGTCCGCTTAGGCGCCATGGGAATGACATCTGCGAGCATCGGGTGATGCTTGTCAGCCTCGGAGAGCGTCGCCTGCTCGAGCGGAATGGGCCACTCGATGCCCAGCGCGGGGTCGGCGAGGTTCACGAAGGTGTAGGTCTTCTTCAGCTCGGCGGACCAGTGGGCGTTGACCAGGTAGGTGTAGGCAGTCCCGTCCTCGAGGGCTTGGAAGGAGTTTCCAACGCCGCGCGGCGTGAACACCGCACGCGAAGGGTCGACCTCACAGCAGTAGATCGCGCCGTACGTAGCGCTCCCCTCCCTCAGGTCGACCCATGCGCCAAAGATACGGCCTGTGGCAACGCTTATCCACTTGTCCCACGGCTCGGCATGGACGCCGCGCGTGACGCCCCGCTCTGCGTTGAAGGAAATGTTGTTCTGCACCCACGTAAGATCGGGGGCGCCGAGCGCGCACATCTTTGCCCGCTGCCAATTCTCCTTGAACCAGCCGCGGGAGTCCCCGTGCACAGGCAACTCGGCAACAAGGAGTCCCTCTATGGGGGTCTCGCGGATCTCAAGGTCCTTCTCGAACTCGAACTCGGACACGTTTCCCCCTACTGACCCTGCTTGGCGTACTTAGCCTCGGTCGCGGCCTTGGCGGGGCGCCACCACGCCTCGTTGGCCACGTACCAGTCGATGGTGGCCTTAAGGCCCTCGGCGAAGTCGGTGTGCCTGGGCTCCCAGCCGAGCTCGCGGCGCAGCTTCGTGGAGTCGATGGCGTAGCGGCGGTCGTGGCCGGGGCGGTCGCGCACCCAGTCGAAGTCGTCGGCGTCCCTGCCCATGGCCACGAGGATCGCGCGCAGGACGTCGATGTTGTTCCTCTCGCCGTCGGCGCCGATGAGGTAGGTCTCGCCCATGCGGCCCTTCGTGAGGAT
>ERZ507026.105-NODE-105-length-55295-cov-7.018374_pt1 | contig 55295 bp, 37 predicted proteins | sample MGYA00512876_ERZ507026 | MGnify/ENA metagenome assembly ERZ507026 | reverse complement strand
CCTCCCTGACCGGCGAAGAGGCTACCGGTGCCGCCATCGTGTTCCGCGCCATCGAAGCTCCGATCAAGCAGATCGCTGAGAACTCCGGTGTGTCCGGCGATGTCGTGTTCAGCAAGGTCCGTGAGCTGCCTGACGGCCAGGGCTTCAACGCCGCAACCGACGAGTACGAAGACCTGATGGCCGCTGGCGTGACCGACCCGGTGAAGGTGACCCGTTCCGCCCTGCAGAACGCCGCCTCCATTGCCGGCCTGTTCCTCACCACCGAAGCCGTTGTGGCCAACAAGCCGGAACCGCCGGCAGCCGCTCCGGCTCAGGGCGCCGACATGGGCTACTGATCCAACCGTTAGGGCATAACACCCAGCGTATGGATCGAGGTCAGGCCGCCTGAAGCGGAACTGACATGCTCATAAGCTAACGATGAGCTTACGATTCGGGGCTTCTCCAGTGCATTGCGCACGGAGAAGCCCCGTTTTTTGTTGCCTGTTTTGCCCGCCGTCGCGATTACTGCGGGGTTTGTGACGATCCTGCTCCGCATGAGACCCTCACCGTGTCGGGCCCGGCGGCGCCTCTGATGCCAGTGCTCGCCAACGTTTGCCCGCCGTCGTGATTATTGCGGGGTTTGTTGCGATCACTGTGACTGGCGTAACGTTTTTTGTCACACCAGTCACAGCAATTGGTATTTCCGCCGCAGAATTTGTCACTAAGCCCGCAGCATTGCGCCCGTATGTCGCGGTTGTCGCAGTTATTACTGCGCGAACAGGCGCGAGGCGGCGGTTTCCGCCTCGGCATACACCGTGGAGGCCTGCGTCAGCGCTCGTTGGATCGATTCGAGCGATGCCTCCATCTGCTGTTGCGCGGTACGCCATTGCGCCGCGACCACGCTGAATTGCGTCGCCGCCGATCCCCGCCACACGCCTTGCAGGGTGTTGAGATTGGAATACATGCCGGCCACCGCCTGCCTGATCTGGCTCACCGAGGCCTGCACGGCCGCGCTGGAGGATTGGATCTGTTCGGAATCCACTTGGTACTGAGGCATCATTGTCTCCTTATATGTCAATGATATTGGTTTTGTCTGTTCTGGCCTAATCTGGCTTGCATTGTGGAGTTATGGCCGAGTCGGTCGACGTTTAGCCGAACCGGTCGGTATGGTGGAGTGTATGACATTCGAAGCGTTGAATGACGAACAATCAGGTGCTGTGGTCGGAACCTCCCGTATTGGCGTGTCGCAGGCGGCAAAATGGCTTATCTGCTTGGTTATAGCGCTCATGTGCGCATTGTGGATAACGCCGTGCGCCTTCGCCGAGGGCGAGGGGACGCTTACGGAGAACATCACCGACCCGCAGAATCTGCTTGGTTCGAATGTTTCCGCGGTCACCGACAAGATCAAGGAGACCAAGCAGCAGTCCGGCGTCACGGTCCGTTTGCTGTATGTGGAGAGCTTCGGCACCGAGGTGAACCCTACGAAATGGGCGAGCGGCGTGCTTGAATCGTTGAGCCCGAAGCCGAACACGGTGCTGCTGGCGGTGGCTTCCGGCGACGGCAAACTGGTGGTGGTCGCCTCCGGGAATTCGGAGGATTGGCTGCGCAATTCGAAGACCATGGATGCGTTGAGCGAGGCCGCCACCGACAAGCTGGCGAAAAGCGGCGCGCAGGATTGGTCCGGTGCGGCGATTGCCATGATGGATCAGATCATGCTGTTGAAGAAAACCTCCACGTCGGGGTCGTTGTCGAAGATCGCCGTGATCGTGCTGATGTGCGTGGTGGTGCTGCTGATCGTGGGCACGATTGTGTTTGTTGTGCTGCGCAACCGTCGCAGGCGCAAGGAGGCCGAGCTGGATGCGGCGCGTGCCGCGGCGGGCAAGCGCACCAGGGCGAACCGTAGGGGGCATGCGGTGGGTCATGCCGCTGAATCGGCGAGCCGTTCCCGTGGCAGGCGTGGCGAGGAGCATGGCCGGGGCAGGCGCGGTAAGCGGAGTGATGAGAGTGTGGAATCTGCCGACGTGGCTAAGTCTGTGGCTAAGTCTGATGCCGATAAGGCCGGTATCGAGGCGGCAAGCGTAATGGAGGGGGCGGCGGAGCCTGCAATGGTTTCGGCTGATGCGCCTGCAGACGATTCCGCCAAATTCATGCCGGTAAACAATCAAGTCGAACAGTCTGAGATGGCTGGGCCAACCGAGTCGACCGAGCCGGCTGAGTCGACTGAGCCGGTTGAGCCGACCGGGCAACCGGTTGCGCAGCGTATGGAATTCCCCGAGGCGACGCCTGAAGCCGGTGCCGCTGAGCGCACTGAGACTCAGCCTGTGGAGACTCCGGCAGGCGACGAGAGCGAGCCGAAGAAGCATTCCGGCTTCCACCTGTTCGGTAAGGGTGGTACAGGTGGCAAGGGCGGCGCGAAGGGCGCTTCCGCCGAGCCGCTGTTCCACGCGGGTGACTCGTTTATGCCGGGTGACGGTTCCGTCGATCAATCCGTATCCGACGACATCGAGTCCATGTTCGCCCGCCCGTTCATTCCGGGAACGCAACGGCCGAGCGGCGAGAATAACGAGAACGACGAGAATAAGGACTAGATCGAGGATTAAGCCAGGAATCAAGTAACTCACAGCAACTCACAGCAGCAGAAAGCCCTGTGCCACCGTGCAAACGCGGCCCGGCACAGGGCTTTTGCTATTGGTCGAAGATCGGTATTGGCCGTGTATGGCTATTGGTTGGGATGTCACAGGCTTGTCTGCCCCGCGGATTCGCCCACGCGTCGTTGCGTGCGGGCAATTGCATTAGATACATGAAAATTCAGAAGACATTCAGGAAACCTACAGACTTGCGGGTCATGCTGGAGGCTATGAGCAAGCCTACTGAAGCATCTATTGTCGTCGTCGACGACGAACCGTCCATCCGCGAACTGCTGGTTGCGTCCCTCCATTTCGCCAATTTCGAAGTCTCTACCGCAGCCTCCGGCTCGGAAGCCATCGAAGTCATCGAAAAGGTTCAGCCCGATCTCATTGTGCTCGACGTCATGCTCCCGGACATTGACGGATTCACCGTCACCCGGCGCATCCGCCAGGAGGGTATCAACGCTCCGGTCCTGTTCCTCACCGCCCGCGACGATACGCAAGACAAGGTGATGGGTCTGACCGTCGGCGGCGATGATTACGTCACCAAGCCATTCAGCCTCGAAGAGGTCGTGGCGCGCATTCGTGCCATTCTGCGCCGCACGCGCGAACAGACCGAAGAGGATCCGATCATTCGCGTGGGCGATCTGGAGATCAACGAGGATTCGCACGACGTAACCCGTTCCGGCCAGACCATCGACCTGAGCCCCACGGAATACAAGCTGCTGCGTTACCTGATGGACAATGCCGGCCGTGTGCTGAGCAAGGCGCAGATCCTCGACCATGTGTGGCAGTACGACTGGGGCGGAGACGCCGCGATCGTGGAAAGCTACATCTCGTACTTGCGCAAGAAGGTCGACGGAATTGAGGTGACTGACGAGAACGGCGAAAAGCACAAGGTGACCCCGCTGATTGAAACCAAGCGTGGCATCGGCTACATGATTCGAGAGCCGCGCTCATGACACCCCCTCGGCATGAACCGTTCGAGCAGGATCCGAACGATCCAAGCGGGCTGAACGATGCGAACGAATCGCATGGTGTGAATGAGCAGTATGGCGTGAACGAGCCGCATGATTCGCAGGTCTCCTGCGAAAGCGCGGATACCGAGAACTCGGGTGCTCCCATTGACGGTGGCGCTTCGGATGGTGGCGCCACCAATGCGGCATCTACGCCAGCCCAGTCAGTCCAGCCAACTCAGCCGGCCCACAAAAACCGGTTCGCCTGGTTCCGCAATCGCGGTCAGGCCAAAGCCAACCAGGCCAAAGCCACGGCTGCAGCCGGCGCGGAAGCCTTCAAAACCAAGCATCGCACACTCGCCAAACTCTTCTTCTACAAATTCGACCGCTTCTCGTTGAGCACTAAACTAGTGGCCTGCACGCTGGTCGTACTCATCGTCGGCACCGTCGGCATCTCCACGGCCATCCGCCAACTGGTCAGCAGCTACCTGCTGCAGAAAACCGACAACCAGCTCATCTCGCAACGGTCGCTGATCCTCAGCAACACCACCATGCTGCGCGGCTCGAACAGCCAATCCAGCGGCATGGGCAACAACTACTTCCTGCAAGTGCGCTACGTGGAAAACGGCGAATTCACCGGCAAGGTAAGCACACCACTCGTGCCGTCCGTCGCAGGCCTGGCCGGCAACTCCATCGTGTCCATGCCCAAACTGCCGGCCAACAGCCAGATCACCGACGACATGTTCGGCAAACCGTTCACCACCAGTGCGATGCTGCGCACAGTGACGAACGATGCGAACGGCGGATTCGACCTGAACGGCGTGGACGTCGTGCCGAACGAGGGCGGCAACGCTTCCGGCAGCGGTGATACGGGCGGTGACACGAACAATAAAGCCGAACGATTCGCGGCTGGCGGCAACGTGCTGCAGGCGGCCCGATCGCCGTGGCGCGTAGCCGCATTCAAATGGGTCGAACCTGACGGGAAAAACAACGAAACCGTCAAAGGCGTGGTGTTCATCGGCCTGTCGTTATCCGACCAGATCGACATCATCAACACCCTTACCCAATACTGCGTCACCGTAGGCATCGCCATCGTACTGCTCGGCGGCTCGCTTTCCGCACTCATCATCCGCCGCACGCTACGCCCGCTCAAACGCATCGAAAAAACCGCCGCTCAGATCGCGGTAGGCGACCTCAGCCAGCGCGTGCCCCCTGCACCCGAAAACACGGAAGTCGGTTCACTGTCCACCTCGCTCAACACCATGCTCGCGCGCATCGAACGCAGCTTCCACGAGCAGGAACAGACCACCGAGAAAATGAAACGCTTCGTCTCCGACGCAAGCCACGAGCTGCGCACACCACTCGCCGCAATCCACGGGTATGCGGAGCTATACACCATGCAACGCGATCTGCCAGGCGCCTTGGAACGCGCCGACGAATCCATCGCGCACATCGAACGCTCCAGCCAGCGCATGACCGTACTGGTCGAAGACCTGCTCTCGCTCGCCCGCCTGGACGAAGGCCGCGGCATCGACATGACGCAACAGGTATCGCTCACCTCGCTCGTGGCCGACGCAACCGACGACCTGCACGCGCTCGACCCGGAACGCGAAGTCACGCGCGGCACTATAACGCTCAAACCCGCAGATGGCGAACACCCGTGCGACTTCGCAATCGAAGAAGGGCAGATGCAGCCGATCAGCCTGATCGGCGACGCCTCACGCCTACGCCAAGTGGTAACGAACATCATCGGCAACGTGCACCGCTACACGCCATCCGATTCGCCGGTACGCGTATCGATGGGCACCATGCTCGCCTCCATCGACCAGCACACATTGGCCACACTGCCACCTACCGACGCATCGCTACGGCAGTTCCTGGACGCCGCTGAAGTGGGGCAAAGCATGTCCACCGGCACCGCGTATGCCGTCATGCGCTTCGAAGACCACGGGTCGGGAGCTCCTGCGGAAACGCGCTCGCAGCTGTTTGAACGGTTCTATACAGCGGATCCTTCGCGTGCGCGAGCCAAGGGCGGAACCGGTTTGGGTCTTGCCATCGCGTTGTCGGTGGTGCGGGCGCATCAGGGGTTCATCTGTGCCACGGAGACGCCCGGCGGCGGCCTGACCTTCACCATCGTGCTGCCGTTGGCGCATATTGACGACGGTGTTGGCGGTGTTGGCGGTTCGGGTTCGGCTGGTGCGGCGGCTGGCGCTGGCGTTGGTGCGGCTGGTTCTGCTGGCATTAAGTGACTCGCGTATCCAGCCAACGACCTCCCTGGCGTGGCTGTTTCCGGTTCCCGTCCGTATCTGGCCACGCTGGGAGCGGCCCTGGCGTGGCCAGATCAGGGTGGGCGTTGTGAGCGGCTGTGGGCGAAGCCATATGGTATCCATACGGGACTTGCGCTAAAATAAATCGGTTAATGTTTTTACGACTAAGAAAGCGAGAGTGCGCAATGCCCACCGGTCGAGTTCGTTGGTTTGACGCCGCTAAGGGGTACGGCTTCATCGCCAGTGAGAAAGGCGAGGATGTGTTCCTGCCTGCGGCCGCTTTGCCCGCTGGAACCACCACGTTGCGTAAGAATGCCAAGGTGGAATATGCCGTGATCGCAGGCCGTAGGGGCCCGCAGGCCATGGATGTGAAGCTGATCGCGTCTGGACCGTCGATGGTCAAGGCCAACCGCCCGAAGCCGGACGACATGGCCGCGATTTGCGAAGACCTTATCAAGATGTTGGATTCTGCAGGCAATACGCTGCGTCGCCACCATTACCCGGCTCCTGCCGAGAGCCGTAAGCTGGCGACGTTGCTGCGTGCAGTGGCCGACAATTTCGACGTACAGGACTGATTGAGGACTGATATATGACCGAAGCTGCAGAAGCTCTTGATCCGCAGATGCCGCATGAGCCGTTTGAGCAGGCGGAACTGCCGGGGCAGCCGGATCCGCGCGATATTGCCCGTGCGGTGGCCATGGATGTGGCCGATGAACCCGAGCAGGTGGGCGATGTTGTCAATGCCATCGAGCTTGGCGACAATGTGACGGATTTCCGCTTGGCTGCGGATGTGCGCGGATACGAGGGATGGCAGTGGTCGGTCACGTTGTATCACGATGCTGAGGTGGGCACGTGGACGGTGAATGAGTCGTCGCTGGTGCCCACGGATGATGCTTTGGTGCCGCCCGCTTGGGTGCCGTGGAAGGATAGGTTGGAGCCTACTGATTTGGCGCCGACTGATTCCATTGGTACCGATCCTGACGATCCGCGTCTTGAGGGCGGGTTCCGTAAGACCGAGCCGGTTGCCGGTGCGACTGCGGGCGAAGACGGGACGTCGGCTGAAATGGCTGAGCAGACTGAGACGTCGGCTGAAACGGCTGAGCAGGCCGAACCAGCCGAGCCGGTTGCCGAAAAGACGCAGGATTCCGCTGAAAATGCCGAGAATGCCGAGTCTGCCGAATCCACGGAAGTTACGGAATCTACGGAAACCGCTGAAACTCAGGAAACCGCTGTAACCGAGGCGACTGAGGAAACCGCTGAAGACGCCAAGGCCGAAGCGCAGACCCAGCAGACCGACGAGATCGTTGAGGAATTCGCGCTGTCCCGCCGCCACGTGCTATCCCCGAAGGGCCGTGCCCAGGTGGCGAAGCGTTGGTATGAGGGCCCGCGCGGCCCGAAGGCGCTGTCCACCAAAACCGCGGACGGCAACCTGTGTTCCACCTGCGGGTTCTTCGTGCCGTTGAAGGGTGAACTGAATCTCATGTTCGGCGTGTGCGCGAATAAGTGGAGCCCGGATGATGGCCGCGTGGTGTCGGTCGATCACGGGTGCGGCGAGCATTCCGAGATCGATCCGCCGGAGCCGAGCCACTTGTGGGTGCAGTCGAAGCCCGCATATGACGATTTCCATATTGATGTGATCGCCCAGAAGCCGCGTGATGAGCGTGGTGCGGTCGAAGCGATCGAGCAGTTGGATGACGATTCGCAGGATTCGGATGAGGCTACGGAAGAGGATATTCTGGCCAACACCGAGCCGGACACCGGTGATGATGAGCCGAACGAGACCCAGCCTGCTGGCGTGGAGGCTTCCGCCGAGTTGGAGGCTGTGATTACCGTTGGCGAAGGCGATGGCGATTCGGACGAGAATGAGGGCGAGGAGTCTGCGGAGACTGAGGAGTCCGCAGAGACCGCTGAATCTGCTGAGGGCGCTGAGGGCGAGGTATCTGCTGAGCCTACTGAGCCTACTGGGTCCGTTGAGACTGAAGAAACTGCTGAGACCGGAGAGCCGTGCGACGCCGAGGAGTCGGTGAAGCCGGAAGAGCCGGAAGAGTCTGTGGCGTCTGCCGAATCGGGCGAGTCCGGGGATGCCGGCGAATCCGAGGAATCTGCTGAGGCCGCGGAGGCTGAGGAGGCTGCGGAGGCCGTTGCCCAATCGACTGGGTCTGCTGAACCGGCTGCGGCTGAAGATGCCGAACCCGCTGAGCCAGCCGAAGCTGCTGAGCCTGACGAGCCGGGCGAATCTGACAAGCTGAACAAGTAAATACTGCGAACAAGTAATACTGCGCGTAACGGTGGTTTGTCTCCGCCTGCTGGCGTGCGGGGATTGGCGTTGTTTGTGGCATGTGGCGTAGTGGGTCGCACTGAATCGTGATGATTCGGTGCGACCTTTTGCATAGGCATAGGCATAGGCAGGTTGCTGGGCAGGCGTTGCATGAGTGGCGGGCAGGCGTTGTATAGGTATGCGGCTATGCGGCGCGGCTGTAGAGCGTAGATGGTGTGGCCGGGTGTGGGCTGGGGGAGTGTGCTGCAACACGGGGGAGTGCGAACCTGTTGCGGGAGATGAAGGGTGGTGTGTAACGGGGGGATAGGTGGGGGGTGGAGGATAGGTGATGACAACGCTCTCATTTGGTGGTAAAAAAGTCGCTATAAAAAACAGGTGAAACGTCAATAGTTGTTGGATGCGAGTGATGAATATATAGACAAATAGGCACAATTTATCTATTGTTTTTCTGGCGAACCCAAGAAAATAACACTGTTAAACAGCTTTATCAGGCGGTAAAAACCGCGAATTTCCAACGAAAACACATTGCTGTGCCGTTGTGGGGCGGGGGTGGGTGCAAGCAATAAACCAGGATGCAGGGTAAACCCGCTCAACTTGCCGGTTGATCGATTTGCGCAATGCAAACGAACGCTATATTCTCGTATTTAGGTTTGTGAATAACTGAATTCATCGTTCCCCAATGACATGAAAAGTTCACCGGCGAAGGGGTAAGAAGGGGGGACGATGGCATTCAGTACATAGAGCTATTTGAGGAGCATGAAACGATGAGGCATCAGGTGGAACGGCTGAAGCACGTAGCGCTGAAGCATGGGGTAAAACCGGCCCGTGCGCTCACCGCAACCCTCGTCGCCGTCGGCATGATGGCCACGGCCGCCATCTCCTTCGTCCTGCCCCCCACCACCAGCGCCAACGCAGATGATGGCCATGGTGACGGTAAGGTCTTTGTTCCGTCTTCCATCACCATGGGTGACAGTGGTGCCAGCACGAATGATATCGATACCGGCCTCTCCACGTTCGTCGGGCGTGATTTCTATGTGGGCAAGCCAAAGAGCGGCGATATCCAGTCGCTGAACGAGAATTCCATCGATGGCTCTTGGGCTGCCGAAATGGAAGGCCAGACGTTCATTCGTGGCCGTTATATGCAACGTGCCCAGAAGGGCTTCTTCACTATCGGTACCGTGGCGTTCGGTGCACAGTACCTTCCTTCGAACGATAGCACCATCATCGCCGTGGAAGGCAAGCATTCCGCCTTCGATAGCAATGTGCAGAGCATTGTCCAGGCGTGGAACTCTACTGCCAACGGTATTACGCAGCAGCAGGGTGCCGGCGTTCAACAGACGGATCGCGGTAATAAAGGCAAGACTAATTTCGGCACCAAGCTTGCAGGCCCCATGACGAAGCTGTGGGGTACCTCGTCCTCTGATGGCACCATCAAGAAGCAGTCGATCTACAAGTACGGCTTCAATGGCGTGAACGATTCGGCGGCATCTTGGGACCAGACCGATTTCTCCGACGTCAAGGATGGCCAGGGCAATGCCATCGGCGATTACGGTGCCAAAGTATCCACGGATTCCGGAACCCTGAAGAAAATGCCTGCCAACGGCACCGTGACATTTGCGGATGCTCCTGCGCAGAGCAATTACGAACGCCGCAAGTACGATTACGACAAGTACGATGCGTTTGCGAAGAACGCGGACGAAGTGAGTGCCGGAAAGCCGAAATGGGCCGGCAATGCATACGGCGAAACCTCATTCTCCACCTATAAGGTGAACATGAATTTCCAGTCGGGTGATGAGCGCCTTGCCGTCTTCAATGGCGACGGAACATCCAGCATGCAGATTTTCGAGATCAAGGCCAGCGCTCTCAACAGCGACAAGGGTCTTGACTTCTGGTTCCGCAATATCCCCGACAATGCCTCCGTGCTGGTGAACGTTGTGGACGATACCACCGGAGTAAAGACCCCGATCACCATGCGTACCGGTTGGCGTTTCTGGTGGGGCGGCTCGAATGCGAGCGATCCTATCTCCGCGAATGCCACCGAAATCTCGAACGGCTACGTGACCGGCGATACGAACAGTGCGCTGTACTCCAAGGTCGCGCAGAAGATCATGTGGAACTTCGCGGACTCCTCCTCCGTTACCGTCAAGGGCGGTAAGGCTTCGAACGTGACGGTTTCACGACTGCATGCGGATAAGGCGGACTGGTGGTACTCACAAACGGAGAGCATCTCCAACTCCTCCGTGGACGATGATCCCTCCGCCGATTTGCTTGGCAGCATCATGGTGCCGAACGGTAGCCTCGAATCCCATGTGACCACCAATGGCCGTGTGTACGTGGGCGAAGACTTCTGCATGTACAACCCGACCCAGGCGAAGCATAACGGTTCCTTCATCAACTCTGCATCCATCATCGATATGGATCAGGAACGCCACAACTTCCCATGGGGCGGTCAGTTCAACGCCCAGGGCGTGCGTATCCAGTGGAATAAGGTTGACGAGAGCGGAAACGCTCTTGTTGGCACCACGTGGGCGGTATACGGCTCCAAGAACGACGCCATGAACAATACGAACGCACTGCTGACCGTCACTGATAATGGTGCCGGCGACGCTGATTCGATGGCCGGTACCATTCAGCCGATGGTTGATCTCACGGCGAATGCCACCTACTATCTGAAGGAAACCGCGTCGGTCAGCGGTTATATGCTCAACACGAACATCTACCGCATTCTGGCAGGCGATGCCGGTAAGACGTACAGCACCATCGACAAGGTGTATGACGCGAATTCGGACATTACCGCCGACACCGGCAAGAATTTGCTGAGCAATGGCGCGGTTGTCAACAAGGCTACCGGTTCGTCCCTTGAATGGTCGAAGGTCGATGCTGACGATACTGATACAAGGCTTGCCGGGTCCACGTGGAACCTGACCAAGTACACCGATGAGAACCGTACGAATGCTGAATCCGGCTGGCCGAAGAACATTCATGACACCACGGTCGCGGTGACTGGTGTCAGCATTGTCGGTTCGGATGGCACGGCATATGCCAATGGTCAGGATGTGGGTGACAAGGCGGTCAACAACGTATTCACGCTGTCTGCCACCGTCACTCCGAGCGGGGCTCCGTCCGGCGTGGTGTGGACCTCGTCGAACGATTACTACGCCACCGTTGACGCCGGTAGTGGCATCGTGACACCGAAGTCCAACAGCGGCAATGATTACGTCACTATTACGGCATGCTCGACATCGAATACCAATGTCTGCTCGTCCGTGAAGTTCAAGGTGACCGGTGCCACCGCCGCCAAGGTGACGGTGGCCCCCAGCACAGCGACGGTGGTTGAAGGTAAGACCATGCAGCTTACTGCAACCGTCAACCCCCAGCAGGATGTGACTTGGTCATCCAATAATGAACTGGTCGCTAGGGTTGAACAGAACGGTTTGGTGACCGGTGTTTCCGCAGGTACTGCCACCGTTATGGCAAGCACCGCGGATGGCGCGTCTGCTTCCGCTAAAATTACCGTGACATCGGCGCAGAAGTACCTCACCCTGTACTTTGATTCGAATTATCAGGGGACTTGGAGCGCGAGTAATGTGCAGGTTTACTACCGCACGAAGAACAACGCATGGGTTGCTCAGAGCATGACTCAGATGAGCGGTTCCTGCGGCCAGTATGCGTATGTGCGGATTCCTATGGATAACATCAACGTGAGCAGTCAGTTCGGCTTCCGGCATCTGGACGGTAGTGAGTGGTATGGTCCGGGCAATGCGAAGGTGCCGAAGAGTGATGGCAACTTCAAGTTCACCAGTGAAGCCATACTCCCCGAGAACGTGACCATTTCCGCCGGCCCGAACTACAGCGCCACCGCGCCGAACGGTTGCGCCGTGTCCGCCAGCACGCGGTCGGCCAAGTCCGCCAAGGCGGTTCGCAAGGCTGCGAAGGTTGCCACGCAGACGAGTGGAACCAGTCGTGCGGCCAACGCCGCTCAGGATGAGCTGAAGGATGAAGACACCGATCCGGGTGCGTTCCGCATCAGCAATCTTGCGGACGGCTACTACGTTCTGAAAGAAACCGGCGAGCCGAACGGCTTTGATATCGGCGGCGAGTACACGATCACCATCAAGAACGGTCAGGCTACGTGGGATCCTGCCAAGACCGGCAACAAGCTGCCGAACAATCGCAAGACCGGCATGGTCACGTGGAACAAGGTCGATAAGACTGATGGCACCAAGCTGCTGGGCGGTTCCGAATGGAAGCTGACCCGGACGAAGAGCTTCTCCTGGGTGAACGGCAAGGCATCGTACACGGATGCGAGCCAGCTCCTCGCAACCATCACGGATTGCGTGGACTCTGACTCTTCCGCAACGAAGTGCGACGTTTCCACCGAAGCTTACGAGGATATCGACGGCAAGGCCGGACAGTTCAGAATCAAGGGCTTGGAATGGGGCGAGTATCAGCTCGTCGAAACCAAGGCTCCTGACGGATTCAACCTCGACAGCACCCCGCACATGTTCCGCATTGGCCCCGCCGAAGGCTCCGATGTGACCGGCAACTGGTACACGTCCAGCGGTTTCCAGACGGATAGCACCGGCGTATACAACGCGAATACGGCGTTCACCGTTAATGGTGGATCCATTACCAACACCCCTGGTGTCGTCCTGCCTGGCACGGGCGGCGAAGGGTTGAACAAGATGTACGCTGCGGGATTCCTCGCAGTGGCGATTGCCGTGGCCGGTCTGGCCTTGAGCCTCAGGAGGCGGCAATGATGGAAACGTCTAGGAGAAGGGGGACTGGTCCGTAACGTAGCGAACTTGCTGCCCTCTAGGCAATAACTGAATATAAACAACCCAATTTTTAACAAAACAAGAAAGAAAGGGAGAACGATGAACAAGGTTCTCAAAGGCCTCGTAGCTGTGGCAGCCACCGCAGCAATGGCCATCGCCGGAGTCGCCGGCGCCTCCACCGCCATGGCGGCAGAGACTACACATACTGTTACTATCACCCCAGCCAAGTCTGGACACACGTACGAGGCATACCAGATTTTCAAGGGCAACCTTGGTGCGGATGGTTCCTTGGGCAATGTCGAATGGGGTTCTGGTGTTGACACTGCCAGTCTCACGTCAACAACTGATACCCTGCTGAAGAACAAATCTGCTGCAGAGGTTTCTGCTGACTTGGCTATTAAGAGCCCCAATTCTACGGAGGCCAAGGCTTATGCCACGGCGTTCGGTGGTGTGCTCTCCACCACTCATACTGATTCCAGTGTGTTTAACCCGACTGGTGAGGGTTCCTACACCATCTCTGACCTGAGTGACGGTTACTACCTTATTCAGGATAAGGCCGACAGTCTGACCGGGAAGAACGATGCCTATACTTCCTTCATTCTGAAGATCATCGGCAAGGATGAGACGGTTAAGCCGAAGAGCACCCAGCCGACCGTCGACAAGAAGGTTCAGGATGAGCCTGCTGACGCTGAACAAGGAGCCGCTGGCGGTTGGGGCAATACCGCCGATCACGACATCAACGAGTCCTTCCAGTTCAAGCTCAACGCCACCATTCCGGCAGAACCCAATCTCGCTGATTACAATACCTACAAGGTCAAGTTCAACGATACGATGAGCAAGGGCGTCACCTTCGAATCCATCGAGTCCGTCAAAGTGAACGGCAATGATGGCACTGCCGCTAAGTCTTGGACTCTTAGCACGAGCGATTACACCAAATCCGACATCACTACTGATGGTACAACTGGTGAGCAGTCCTGGTCCCTGACCATCGATGATGTCATCGCCAAGTGCGAAGGCATCAAGATTGCCCAAGGCTTCACTGTTGAAGTGATCTATAATGCGCACCTCAATGAGAAGGCCACTATCAACGGCGAGACCGGCACTACGGACAACAAGAACTCCGTCAACCTTGAGTACTCCAACAACCCGAACGCTGAAGGTCTAGGCAAGACCGAAGACAAGACCGTCTACGTCTTTACCTTTAGCATCACCAACAAGAAGGTTATTGACAACAAGGACGGTGCTGCTCTTCCAGGCGCAGGCTTCAAGCTCTATAAGGATGAGAACTGCACTCAGGAGTATAAGCTTGTGAAGGATGACACTCTGAGCGCTTACCGTCCGGCAAAGAATGGAGAGACCGCAGTGGAAATGACGTCCGCTGCAGACGGTACTTTCCCGATCAAGGGCCTTGATGCTGGCACCTACTACCTGAAGGAAACCACCACTCCGGCGGGCTACACCACTGCCGAAGTCACGGCCATCAAGATCGATGCCACTCACTCTATTGATAATTCCGGTACTCCGCAGGTGACTCTGACTTCTGAATCTAACCTTAATAACGTGATTGTGGATAAGAAGGGTTCCAACCTGCCGTCCACCGGTGGCATGGGCACCACGATCCTGTATGCTGCTGGCGCTGCCATCGTCTTGGTGGCTGCCTTCGGCATCGCCTTCGCTGTCCGTCGTCGCAACGCTCGCTGAGCGTAGCCACGGCCAGCCAAGAAAATAGACGTGGGTCAAGCGCGATGCTTCAATAGTGGTCGTTCAATGGGTGAAGATTTGGGCCTGCTATTGCGGCATCCGCTTGATTCCACCCCACGGCAAGAGCCAAAATAACTTAATACGCACATGACCCGGATCCGGCTACGCACCGGATCCGGCCGTCAGTGCCCAACCGCACCAAACTACACACAACACACGTTGTACCCGCCTATCAAGGCATCACAGCGCACGTTGTGCCCAACCACGTCGCCCAACACAACATATGTTGAGCCGTGTGCCCTGAACTTGTCCTTATGTTACGAATGGCCAGCAAACGCGCCGAACACGGTTGCCAGCTGTCCGCATCCTAAGGACCCTGACCAGGAAAACTAGGGAACTTCCGACGAGGGGAAAGAAATGACAAGCCACAACGAGAGGGCAGAGATGAACAACAGAACGGCAAAGCACCGCACCATCATGGCGTTGTGCTGCATGTTCGCACTCATGCTCGCAACCATCGGCTTGAGCGCGCCCGCCGCCACCGCCGCCACCGCCGCGGAAGGCAGCCTCACCGTCACCTACCAATACCAGGAAGCCGCGCTCAACAACGCCGACATCAACCTGTACCGCCTGGCCGACTGGTCCGCCAAAGGCGGCTACACGCCCACCGGCGACTTCGCCAACCACACCGCATACCCGGTGGATTGGGATATCCTCAACGCCGACCAGCAAACCCTGCGCGACTTCGCCAACACCATGGCCGGCTACATCGCCGTAAACAAGCCCGCCGCGGAAAACACGCTCAAAACCGATAGCGCCGGTGTTGCCACCTTCAACCAACTGAAGGACGGCCTCTACCTCGCGGTCGTCGCCCCCTACCAGGGCAACGTGCTCACCTGCCAAACCGCCGCCATGCTCGTCGCACTGCCGAACGTGCACAAGGATGCCGCCGAACAGCGCACCCTCAGCATCGAACCGAAAGCGGACTGCGCGGTACCGCCCACCACCACCATCAGCGTCACCAAAGTGTGGAAAGACAAGGATCAGTCCAAGCGCCCCGAAAGCGTGACGATGAACCTGCTGCAAGACGGCAAGATCTACGATTCCATCATGCTCAACAACGCCAACGACTGGAAATACACGTGGAAGGGCTTGCAAGCCAAGCACGAGTACACTGTGGTCGAAGCGAACGTGCCGGGCAACTACACCGCGCTCGTCGACCGTGAAAACAACGATTACACGGTAACCAACACCGCCAAGACCGGATCGGCGAAAACCGGTGCGAGCGTTGCCATCATCGCCGTGATCGTAGTCGTACTGGCCGCTGCAGGCATTGCAATCGCCGTCGTGGTACGCAAGAAGAACACTTCGGAAGACGATGTGGAGCAGAACTCCACGGAACAGCCCTTGGAACAGGTTTCGGAGCAGTCTTCCTCGGACGATAGCGAGTGATGTTCGAAACACACGGAAAACGTGCCGGCAAACGTCAGCACGAACGTCAAACAGCGGATAGCGACGCCGAAAGCGTCGCATCCGAAGGCGCCGCGAACCCCGAAACCGACGCAACAGCCCCCGAAACCGACGCGCAGCAATCGGAAACGATGACCCGCGTCGCACGTCGCAAAAAACGCAAAAAAGACAACCTCGGCCTGAACCTCATCATCGGGTTCCTGGTCGTGGTGCTGATCGGCGGCCTCGGCCTCATCGCCTACCCATCCGTGGCCGACTGGTGGAACCGAATGCACCAGTCATACGCCGTCGCCGGGTACGTGGCCAAAACCAAAGACATGTCCAAAGCGGAGAAGAAAAAACTCCTCGACGCCGCACACGCCTACAACCTCAAACTCGCCGCCACCAGCGACCGCTGGCACATGAACGACGAACAGAAGCACGAATACAACAAGACGCTCGACGTGACCGGCACCGGCATCATGGGCTACGTGACCATTCCCCGCATCAAAGTGAAACTGCCGATCTACCACGGCACCGATGAAGGCGTGCTGCAGGTTGCCACCGGGCATTTGGCAGGCACTTCACTGCCGGTCGGCGGGCCGACCACGCACGCGGTGATCTCCGGCCATACCGGCCTGCCGTCCGCGCGACTATTCACTGGCTTGGATGAGCTGAAAAAAGGCGACACTTTCGCATTCCACGTACTTGACGACACCTACACGTACCAGGTCGATCAGATCAAAGTGGTCCTGCCGGACAACCTGAGCGCATTGAACATCCGCACTTCGCTCGACTTCGCCACGCTCATCACCTGCACGCCCTACGGTGTGAACTCGCATCGACTGCTCGTGCGCGGGCATCGTATTCCGAACCCGACCACGCCGGACAACACGCAATACGACGATCCGACCACCATGGTGTTCACCACGATCATCATGGCATTGCTGGTGCTCGCGGCCCTGATCGCGCTCGGCACCTGGTTCGTGCGCAGCCGCAGCGCCCGCGAATCCACCGGATCGCACAACTCCGGGCGCGCCTACCGCAAGTCACGCCCCAAGCATCGCAGTCCCACGCATCGCAGTCCCAAGCATCGCAGCAAACGCTAGGTGAGTGGAGCGTCCAAGGGGTCGAGGTGGCCTGTCTGAACTGTTTGGATTGTTTGGACTGTCTGGTTTGTCTGGATTGTTTGGATTGTTTGGACTGTCTGGATTGTTTGGACTGTTTGAACTGTCTGGATTGTTTGGACTGGGTGGCTTAGGCGGTTTAGATGGCTTAGGCGGCCTGGAACCGGTTGACCCTGCCTGATCATCGGATTATTCGGTCTCGTTTTGGTCTCGTTTTGGCCCCTTGATTCGTTTTCTGCGGGGTTAGTGACAACTACTGCGGGGTTGATGACAACTTCCGTGACGAATGTGACAGAAATTGTCATTTTTATCACGGAAGTTGTCACTAACCCTGCAGTAATTCAATCCGTCCGCCGCTAACCATCCCAATCGGCTGTGAAAGTCCCCATTTGGGATTGGCTGGTTTGCTGTTCTGTGATGGCTGGCTGTGAAAGTCCACATTTGGGGTTGGCGGCTTCCGTAGGTGGTTTGGGTGTGAGAGCCCCCATTCGGAGGTGTCGGGAATGGCGGTTTTCCGTGGTTTGCCGTGACGGTTGTGCTGTGGTGCGCGGCTGGGGGCAGCACTGTGACTGGTGTTACGACAACGCGAGGTGATCGTGACAGCAACTGTGACCGAGGTGACGGATTCCGTCACTCCCGTCACAGTCATTGTCATCTCGTCACGGTTTCCGCACTCCCGTCACGGTTGTTGTGATTCCGTCACGGTTTGTGGTGTGACGGTTTGTTGTGTTGTGACGGTTTGTGTTGTGACGGTTGTGGCCTGGTTTGCCGTGACGGTTGTGCCGTGGTGCGCGGCTGGGGGGCAGCACTGTGACTGGTGTTACGACAACGCGAGGTGATCGTGACAGCAACCGTGACCGAGGTGACAGATTCCGTCACTCCCGTCACAGTCATTGTCATCTAGTCACAGTTTCCGCACTCCCGTCACAGTGTTTGTAATCCCGTCACGGTTGTCGCCGCTTGGCCGCAGTCATTGTCATTCCAGTCACAGTTGCTGTCACTTGGTCACAGTTATCGCCCGCAGCTCCAAGCATCACAGCCGTTCGTTTCCGCTTATTCCGCTTATTCCGCCCCTTATTCCATACCCTCACCGCGTGTCGACCACAACCCCCGATTCGAGTGGATAATCGCAACCCAATCCCTCTACGGTAAATCCATGACCATGCGCCTGCACATCAAGCAACAAGTACGCCAAGCCCACCAAGCGCGCCAATGCTACACACCTCGCTCAAATACCGAACGCGTCACCGTACGCCGAATGGCAGAGAGCTGCGAACTTGTTACCCCTCACCGCGGCATGTATGCGGAACCTGAATATTGGAGCATGCTCAACCACATCAGCAAAGTGCAACACATCGGTAGCACGTTATGCCGCGAAAGGCCTGGAACTATCATCGCCGGCATATCGGCAGCCGCGGTTTGGGGACTCGACCATTCCGCGTATCTTCATAAGAGCGGCGTCATCACCATCGCAAAGCCATACGGCAATCCCAATCGAGCCACGCATTCGCAGCTGCGCCGTATCTACCTTCCGGCACGGCACATGAACCACGTCACCATGCACAACAACACACAGGTCACCGATCCCACGCGCACGCTTTTCGACTGCGGGCGAACGGAAGCGTTCCATGACGCATTCCCCGTATTCGAATCGGCGATTCGGCAAAATTCTGTTGACAGTACTGCGTTTCTGGAGTATTGCAGTCAAGCCTACGTTGGGCGCAACCGGCATTTGCCGGCATTCGTCATGAGCAAGGCGCGAGGATTGAGCGAAAACGGTGGCGAGTCGTTTGCTCTGGCCGTCATCTTTGAGCTTGGTTTCCCTTGGCCGGAGCAGCAAGTGGAATTCATGTGCATAGGGTCGGATGGCGCACGGAAGGTGAGACGCGTGGATTTTGCGTGGTATTTGCCGGACGGGCGGATTGTGGTCGGTGAACTGGACGGCCAGCAAAAGTACGTGGATCCCAGCATGACGGGCGGGCGTTCGATTGCCGCGATTGTTGAGGACGAACGTGAGCGATCGCAGATGTTGTATCGATGCGGTGTCAGCGCCGTTGTTCGTTTTACTTTCGATGACGTGGTACGGCGCGTGCCGTTGGAACGGAAGCTACGCGAGGCCGGGATTCCCTGCGGTGCGCCGCCTGTATTGCCGCAGCCGCATGGACGCCGATGACAACAAGGTGGTAGGTGGCATGTGGGGCAGGCGGGGCAAGTGGACAGATGATGTGGGGGCGGATGCAGGCGGGGCGAACAGGTACGTATGAGCACCGACGGAAATGCGCCTGGACTCGCCGTACCGCATCGTGCCGTCAATTCGCGTTTTGTTCGCGCCGATTCAGTAATCCGACGCGGTGAATACGCGGTGAATCCGCGGTGAATCCAGCTATGGGTGCTATACGGCAACCCGGCGAATACGTGGCGAATACGTGGCGAATACGTGGCGAATAAGCGATGTGGTGGTTGCGGCAACGACTGTGACTGGTGTTGCAACAACGCGAGGTGATCGTGACAGCGACTGTGACCGGGGTGACGGATTCCGTCACTCCAGTCACAGTCATTGTCATCTAGTCACAGTTGTCGCCGCTGAGCCGCAGTTTCCGTAATTCCGTCACAGTTTGCGGTGTGATGGTGTCGTTGTGGTGTGGCGCGGGGTTGCTGACTGGGGTGCTGTGGTGCGACGGTTTGTGGTGCGACGGTTTGTGGTGTGACGGTTTGTGGTGTGACGGGTTGTTGTGTTGTGATGGTTGTGACCTGGTTTACCGTGACGGTTGTGCCGTGGTGCGCGGCTGGGGGCAACACTGTGACTGGTGTTGCGACAACGCGAGGTGATCGTGACAGCAACTGTGACCGGGGTGACGGATTTCGTCACTCCAGTCACAGTCATTGTCATCTGGTCGCAGTTTCCGTAATTCTGTCACAGTTGTCGCCGCTGAGCCGCAGTTTCCGTAATCCTGTCACGGTTGCTGTAATCCCGTCACAGTTACTGCCGGCAACCGGCGCTCAGTGCACCACGGTGATCGGGCACTCGGCAAAATTAATGATCTGGCGGCTTACCGACCCCAGGAAATGCGCGTCCATACCGGTCAGGCCACGCGACCCGACCACCACATGGCTCGCATAGCGCGACGCCGCGATCAAACCCTTCGACGCCGGAATGTGGAACGCATTCGCCACCACATCCACATCGTCCGGAATATCAGCCTTCGCAATCAGCTCGTTCAACACCTGCTCCGCGAACGCCTGGCCTTCCTCAGTGCTCGGCACCGTGGTCTCATGGCCCGGAACCGCACCCAAATCACGCAGCTGCCAGCAGAACATCACATGCAACGGCAGCTCATGAACACGCGCATGCCGCACCGCGAAATCCAGCGCGCGCAGCGACGTAGACGATCCGTCCACGCCAACCACCACCGGGCGTTGCGCGGGCTTGGCGGGCGAAGCACCCTGCGTGTAATGCACCGTCACATTCGACGGGGTAAGCGAATTCGCAATCTCGTCGGCAACGGTCTCATCCTCACTGCCCGCAATACGCACCACCGTAACCGGCACTTGCGCCGTTTCCGCCAGCGATGCGGACAGCGAACCCATGAACCAGCGGGCCACACGCCCCAACGAACGCCTGCCCACCACAATCTGCTGCGCGTCCTTGCCGATCTGCAACAGTGCGGACGTGCCCGAAGCGCGCACGGAAGTCATCTTCAAGCGTTCCGGATCAAAATCGATGCCGTCGCTGGCCTGCTCGACCCAGGAGCGCAGTTCGTCCGCGATCTCATGGCGTACGTGCGCCCAGGATTCGTCGCTATCCGGCTCGTCGGAATTCGTGTCCCACGAGTGCGTCCAGCCGAACACGGCATTGATGCTCTGCCCGGTAAGCGAAGCCTCGCGCATGGCCCACTTCAAAGCGGCGAACGATTCATCGGAACCATCCACGCCGACCACAATGTCGGCCAGGGGAGTGGTTGCATTGGTTGCAGTTGCAGTAGTTTCGTCCACCATGGGTTGCCTCCTTCAGCGGCATGGTTCTCAGCGCCATCACCGGCGCACCTGCTTCAAGCATACTGTGTAAACCGCGTATGGTGTTGAGCGCAACAGGTTTGTGGCAGTTTGCGACGGGAACACGGCAGGAATGCGACAGGAACACGGCAGGATCGCGGCAGGAATGCGACGGGAACGCGGCAGGAATGCGACGGGAACGCGGCATCATACGCCCGCAAAACCGCCCCTGAACCCCCAATCGCACGATTTCACTGAATTTCATCGAATTTCGCCTACGTTCTGAGCGGAAAGTGAGGAATATCACCGTAAACGTCACTGTGAATCGGTAAAGTGGGGCGCAGTGTAACTTGAGGAAGGACAAGCATGTTCGAACGGTTTACAGACCGTGCACGGCGCGTGATTGTGTTGGCGCAGGAAGAGGCACGGTCCCTTCAGCACAACTACATCGGCACCGAACACCTGTTGCTCGGCCTGATTCGCGAAGGTGAAGGCGTGGCCGCCAAGGCGCTCGCTTCCAAGGGCGTGGAGCTTGAGGCCACCCGCAAGCAGGTCATCGAAATGATCGGCAAGGGCAACGCCTCGTCCAACGGCCACATTCCGTTCACTTCGCACGCCAAGCAAGTGTTGGAACTCAGCCTGCGTGAAGCCCTGCAGCTCGGCCACAGCTACATCGGCACGGAGCATATTCTGCTCGGCCTGATTCGCGAAGGTGAAGGCGTCGGCACGCAGGTGCTCATCAAGATGGAAGTGAATCTGGGCGAACTGCGTTCGGCCACCATCGACATGATCCGCGGCAATGCGGGCGGCGACGAAAAGGGCGAACTGGCGAACGCCGGTGGCGTGGCAGACAAGACCAACAAGTCCGGTTCCGCCATTCTCGACCAGTTCGGTCGTAACCTTACCGCCGAAGCCGCCGCAGGCAAGCTGGACCCGGTGATCGGCCGCACGCAGGAGATCGAGCGTGTGATGGTCGTGCTGAGCCGCCGCACCAAGAACAATCCGGTGCTGATCGGCGAGCCGGGCGTGGGCAAGACCGCTGTGGTCGAAGGCCTGGCGGAGAAGATCAACGCGGGCGACGTGCCAGAAACCCTGAAAGGCAAGCAGGTGTATTCGCTTGACCTGGGTTCCATGGTGGCTGGTTCGCGTTACCGTGGCGACTTTGAGGAACGCCTGAAGAAGGTGCTCAAGGAGATCAAGACGCGCGGCGACATCGTGCTGTTCATCGACGAGATCCACACGATTGTGGGCGCGGGTTCCGCCGATGGTGCGCTGGGCGCGTCCGACATGCTTAAGCCGATGCTGGCTCGTGGCGAACTTCAGACCATTGGCGCCACCACCACCGACGAATATCGCAAGTACATCGAAAAGGATGCCGCGCTGGAACGTCGTTTCCAGCCGATCCAGGTGCACGAGCCGACCATCGCCGAGACCATTGAGATTCTGAAGGGCTTGCGTGAGCGTTACGAGAACCACCATCATGTGACGATCACCGATGGCGCGCTGCAGGCCGCGGCGGAACTTTCCAGCCGCTACATTCAGGACCGCCACCTGCCCGACAAGGCCATCGATCTGATCGATGAGGCCGGCGCCCGACTGCGTATCCGCAGGCTCACCGCTCCGCCGGAGCTCAAGGAATTGGACGCCAAGGCTGCCAAGCTGGCCGAGGAGAAGGACCAGGCCATCAAGGACCAGGACTTTGAGAAGGCCGCCGAGCTGCGTGACAAGCAGGAGAAGATCGAGTCCGAGCGCAAGGAGAAGGAATCCGCTTGGCGTGAGGGCGAGTCCGATGTGAAGATGGTGGTGGATGAGGACGTCATCGCTGAGGTGATTTCCCAGACCACCGGCATTCCGGTGTTCAAGCTCACCCAGGCCGAGTCCAAGAAGCTCATGGGCATGGAGAGTGAACTGCACAAGCGCATCATCGGTCAGGATGAGGCTGTGTCCGCATTGAGCCGTTCCATCCGTCGCGCACGCGTCGGATTGAAGGATCCGAAGCGTCCGGCTGGCTCGTTCATCTTCGCTGGCCCGACCGGCGTTGGTAAGACCGAGCTGGCCAAGGCCCTCGCCGAATTCCTGTTCGACGATGAGGATGCGCTGATCCGCGTGGACATGTCGGAATTCTCCGAAAAGTACGCCGCGTCGCGCCTGTTCGGTGCGCCTCCGGGATACGTCGGCTACGAAGAAGGCGGCGAACTTACCGAAAAGGTGCGTCGCAAGCCGTTCTCCGTGGTGTTGTTCGACGAAATCGAAAAAGCCCATCCGGACATTTTCAACACGCTGTTGCAGGTGCTGGACGATGGCCATCTGACCGACGGCCAGGGACGCAAGGTGGACTTCAAGAACACCATCATCATCCTGACCACCAACCTCGGCACTCGTGACATCGCCAAGGCCGCCAACACCGGTTTCAACCTGGGCACGAACACCGAATCGAGCTACCAGCGCATGAAGGAACAGGTCTCCGCCGAACTCAAGCAGCAGTTCCGTCCGGAGTTCCTGAACCGTCTGGATGACATCATCGTGTTCAAGCAGCTCACCGAACCGCAGGTGCGTCAGATCGTCGACTTGGATGTCAAGCAGCTCAACGACCGTCTGTTCGACCGTCACATGTCGCTCGAACTGACCGACGCGGCCAAGGATCTGCTCGCACAGAAGGGCTTCGACCCGCTGCTGGGCGCCCGTCCGCTGCGTCGCGTGATTCAGCGCGACATCGAGGACGCCATTTCGGAGAAGATCCTGATGGGCGACCTCGAAGATGGCCAGCGCGTGAAGGTGGACGCCGAAGGCGAAGGCATTCTGGGTGAGTTCACGTTCACCGGCGAGGCCTTCGAAGAGCCGAACCAGAAGGATAATCCGGCGGAGGCGACCGAAACGGCCGCTGAAACCGATGCCGCCACTGAACCGACGGCATCGACGGAACCGGCTGATTCCGCGCAGTCGCAGAACTGATTTCCAACGTTGCCGGGGTAAGAACCCCGGCAACGCGTATGCAAAAAGACCGGTGGGTTTCATGATGGAATGTCATGAAACCCACCGGTCTTTTTTACATATGCCTATTCGTCCAGCTATCCGTTCAGCTGGACGGTTGTGGTTCCGCCCGCTTCCAAGCGGAACCACAACCGTATCGCTCTATGGGAGCGTCATTACTTGATGGCGTTCAGCCACTGTTCCTTGGTGGCCTTCTCCGCCTCAAGCTTGGCCTTCTTCTTCGGATCGGACTCAGCGGCGATCTGGGCGTCAAGTTCGGCGAGCTGTGCGTTGAGCTGCTCCTCGAAGGAGGACTTACGGGCGTCGGCTTCCGGATCAGACTGCTTCCAGGCGGCATCCTCAACAGCCTTGATCTGCTTGTCGACAGCATCAAGACGGCTTTCGATGCGGTGCATGTCATCGCGCGGAACGTAGCCGATCTGGTCCCATTCCTCCTGAATGGCGGCCAATGCCTGGCGAGCCTGCTTGGCGGCCTTCTCATCCTTGACCGGCACCAAAGCCTCAGCCTTGGTCAGCAGTTCTTCCTTCTTGGCGAGATTTTCCTTTTCGGACGAGCTAATCTGCTCGCGATCGGCCTGACGGGCGTTGAAGAACGTGTCCGCCGCAGCACGGAAACGTGCCCACAGCGCGTCATCATCACGACGGCCCGCACGACCGGCCTTCTTCCAACGATCCATCAGCTCGTTGAACTTGCGGGAGGTTTCCACCCAAGCGGTGGAATCCTTGATCTCCTCGGCTTCGGCGATGATGGCCTCCTTCGCGGCCTTGGCGTTGCTGCGCTCCTCATCGCGGCCCTGGGCCCACTTGCGGCGGGCGCTGTTGAACGTAGTGCGGGCGGAGGAGAAACGGGACCACAGGGCGTCGGCGTCGGCCTTGTCGAGACGGACGCTATTGTGCTGGTGATCCTGCCACTGCTGGAACAGCGAACGGAACTTGTCCGCGGTGGAACGCCAGTTGGTGTTGTCGCCCAGGGAATTGGCCAGAGCCTCGGCCTTCTCCACAATCGCGGTACGTTCGGCCAGCGCCTTGGCGACGGCGGCCTTGTGAGCCTCGCTCAGCTCGGCCTTCTTGGCCGCTCCGGCCTCCTTCAGTGCTTCGAACTGGGACTTGAGCGCCTCAATATCTCCGACGACGGCCGGCTGCTCGATTTCGGCGGAAAGCGTCTTGATGGACTCGTCGATCTCACGGTTCTTCACATTGCTGGACTTGAGCCTGTTGGCGAACAGGTCGAGCTTTGCCTTCAGATCGAGATAGCGACGGGCATACAGTGCCAGGGCCTCTTCCTTGGAAGCGTCCGGAAACTGTCCGACCTCGCGTTCTCCCTCGCCTTCCTTCACGAACACGGTGCCGTCATCGGCGACACGGCCGAACGCTTCGGTGGCCTTGATATCGGCTTCGGAGAATCCGGTGGAGGTTGCAGGACGCTGCGGAGCCTTCTTGGCGAAGGCCGCGGGGCTCGGCGCATGCGGCTTCATGGCCGCTGGGCTCGGGACGGCCGGTTTGCTGGCCTGGGTTGCGGGCGTCGCTGCCTGCTCGTTGGTTTCAGTGGTGTTCTCGGACGCGGTGACATTCTCGTCGGCCATGGCCAGCTCCTTACGTAAGCTTCATGTAGTGCAGAGGTGACGGTCCGTGACGTGCGCTTCCACACCTTGAAAAACGCGCGGCATTTTCCGTAACCTCATTTATTATAGAGAACCGTGGCTAAAGGTGCATCTATTTCAGGATTTCCAGAGTGGCTCCCCTCTGAACGTGTTGTGGAGCAGCGTGTCATCGACACGCTCCGTAATGTATTCGAGCTCAATGGCTTCATAGGCATTGAAACCCGTGCTGTTGAGCAGGGTTCCAGCCTGCTCAAGAAAGGCGAGACCAGCAAGGAGATTTACCTGCTGAGCCGTCTTCAGGAAGTCGGACACGAGTCCGACACTCCGATTGAGGATCGTCTTGGTCTGCACTTCGATCTGACCGTTCCGCTGAGCCGTTATGTCGTCGAACATTCCGGCGATCTGGCGTTCCCGTTCAAACGTTGGCAGATTCAGAAGGTCTGGCGTGGCGAACGCCCGCAGGAAGGACGTTTCCGCGAGTTCGTGCAGGCCGACATCGACGTGATCGGCAATGGCGATCTGCCCGACCATTACGAGGTCGAATTGCCGTTGGTCATGGTGTCCGCATTGGAACGTCTGCGCGAGTTCGGTCTGCCGAAGGCCACCGTGCATGCGAACAACCGCAAACTCTCCGAGGGCTTCTACCGTGGTTTGGGACTTACGGATATCGAAGGCGTGCTGCGTGAGATCGACAAGCTCGACAAGATCGGCGCCGATGAGGTGGCCAAGCTGCTCGTCGAAGGCTGCGGCGCCGACGAAGCCCAGGCCCGTGCCTGCCTCGAACTGGCCGAGCTGACCGCCGCCGACGGCAAGGAACTGTCCGACAAGTTCGACGCATTGTGCGCCAAGCATGACATCGCGTCTGATTCCGACGCCTACGTGTTGGCACGCCAGGGACTCGACACGCTGGCGATGATCGTCGACGAGGCCGCGCGCATCCGTCCGGGCTCCGTGATCGCCGATCTGAAAATCGCCCGTGGTCTTGATTACTACACCGGTTCCGTGTATGAGACGTTCCTCGACGGCGCCGCCGCTTTGGGCTCCATCTGCTCCGGCGGCCGTTACGACAACCTCGCATCGCAGGGCAACAAGAAGTACCCGGGCGTGGGCCTGTCCATCGGCCTGTCCCGCCTGGTCTCCTACATGCTGCACACCGCGGGCGCGCACGCCAACCGTGTGTCTCCGGCATCCGTGCTCGTGGCGGTATGGAACGAAGCCGACCGCTCCGCGTCCAACCTGATCGCCAACCAGCTGCGCTCCCGTGGCATCGCGGCGGACGTGGCGCCGACCGCGGCCAAGCTCGGCAAGCAGATCAAATATGCAGACAAGCTCGGCATCCCGTACGTCTGGTTCCCGGCCGACGCTTCCGAAGAGGGCGCCCAGGACGAAGTCAAGAACATCATCACAGGAGACCAGCGGCCGGCTGACGCACAGTCGTGGGAGCCGGATACTGTGTATGCCCAGCAAACCGTTACCGTTGAAGCCTGAAATCGCAAGACTTCGCAACATACAAGAGGATAAGGAATAGGGGAAGCATGAGCCAGACGGCTTACAGAACACATCATGCAACCGAAGTGACCGAACAGCTCGTCGGTCAGAAGGTGACGCTCGCCGGTTGGGTCGATCGTCGCCGCGACCACGGTGGCGTGGCCTTCATCGATCTTCGCGACAACACCGGTCTGGTGCAGGTCGTCATCTATGACGAGGAGATGGCCCGTCCGCTGCGCTCCGAATTCGTGATCCAGGTCGTCGGCGAGGTTCGTCTGCGTCCGGACGGCAACGAGAACGAGCATCTGGCCACCGGCAAGATCGAAGTCGTGGCCGAAAGCATCGAAGTGCTGGCCAAGTCCGATGCTCTGCCGTTCCAGGTCTCCACCGCTCTTGAGAACGAGTCCGAGAACAAGCTGCCGGGCGAGGACGTGCGTTTGAAGTACCGTTACCTCGACCTGCGTCGTCCGTCCATGCAGCGCAATCTGAAGCTGCGCGCCCAGATGTCGAAGGCCGCCCGCCATGCGCTGGAGGAAATGGGCTTCGAGGAGATCGAAACCCCGACCATGATCAAGTCCACGCCGGAAGGCGCCCGTGACTTCGTCGTGCCGGCCCGTCTGGTGCCGGGTTCCTGGTACGCTCTGCCGCAGTCCCCGCAGCTGCTCAAGCAGCTGCTCATGGTCTCCGGCGTCGAGCGTTACTACCAGCTGGCCCGCTGCTATCGTGACGAGGACTTCCGCGCCGACCGCCAGCCGGAATTCACCCAGCTCGACATGGAGATGGCCTTCGTGGACCAGGAGGACGTGATGGCCATGGCCGAAAAGGTCATCGCCGCCATCTGGAAGTCCGCCGGCTACGACATCAAGCTGCCGATCCAGCGTATCACCTGGCAGGACGCCATGGACAAGTACGGTTCCGACAAGCCGGATCTGCGTTTCGGCAATCCGCTGATCGAACTGACCGATTACTTCAAGAACACGCCGTTCCGCGTGTTCCAGGCCCCATACGTCGGCGCGGTGCTCTTCAAGGGTGGCGCGGCCACGCCTCGCCGTCAGTTCGACGCATGGCAGGATTGGGCCAAGCAGCGTGGCGCCAAGGGCCTCGCCTATGTGGTGTTCGCCGAGAACGGCGAACTCAAGGGCCCCGTCGCCAAGAACCTGTCCGAAGAGGAACGCAACGGTCTGAAGGAAGCCGTCGGCGCCGAAGACGGCGACGCCGTGTTCTTCGCAGCCGGTCGCCGCACCTCCTCCCAGGAACTGCTGGGCGCCGTGCGTGTCGAGCTTGCCCGCCGCGCGGGCCTGCTCAAGCCCGACGATTTCGCCTTCACTTGGGTTGTGGACTTCCCGCTGTTCAAGCCGACCGATGACCCGGACGACGACGATGTGGCAGTCGGCCACTCCAAGTGGACCTCCATGCATCACCCGTTCACCATGCCGTCCAAGGATTGGATCGACAAGTTCGACAAGGATCCGGAACACGCCATGTCCGATTCCTACGACATCGTGTGCAACGGCAACGAAATGGGCGGCGGCTCCGTGCGTATCCACCGCGACGACATTCAGGACCGTGTGCTTGACGTGCTTGGCATCACGCCGGAAGAGGCCGCAGACAAGTTCGGCTTCCTGCTTGAGGCATTCAAGTACGGCGCTCCGCCTCACGCCGGCATCGCTCTCGGCTGGGATCGTACCGCCGCAATTCTGGCTGGCGCCGACTCCATCCGCGACGTCATCGCCTTCCCGAAGGCTGGCGGCGGCCGCGATCCGCTGACCGGCGCTCCGGCTCCGATCTCCGCTGAGCAGCGCGCCGAGACCGGTGTCGATTACGATCCGGATGAGGACGAGGACTGATACGGTTTCGCCCATAGATGAATGAAAAATGTCCGAACATCAATGATGCTCGGACATTTTTTATTATTCGCGTTGTCTATTTTCCGTCGCTGTCATTATAGTGGAGCGTGTTTGATTATCCGGCAACCAGAAAGGGTTGAAGCGCGGTATGAAATCGAAAACACAGGACAAGAAGCGACTGAACGCGGTCGGCATGCGCATATGCGCGCTGTTCGCCGTGCTCGCCGTGGTCTTTGCGGCATTCATGACGACCGTTCCGCATGCGCTCGCCTCCGAAACTGGCAATCCGGCCTCGGTCAAGGGCAAGACATATAAAATCGGCACCGACACCACGTTCGCACCGTTCGAATACCGTGAGAACGGCAAGATGACCGGCATCGACATGGAGCTAATCCGAGGCATCGCCAAGGAAGAGGGCTTTAAGGTCGAGATACAGTCGCTGGGATTCAACGCCGCGTTGCAGGCCCTAAGCTCCAACCAGGTGGACGTCGTCATAGCCGGCATGTCCATCACTGATGAGCGTAAAGCCTCCTATGATTTCTCGAATCCGTATTTCCAATCCGGCATCCAGATGGCCGTCGCGGCCAACAACGACGACGTCACCGGCTATAAGGACCTCAAAGGCCGGACGGTTGTGGCGAAAACCGGCTCGGAGGGCGAATCGTACGCCAAACAGCATGCCGACAAGTACGGTTACAAGGTGACTTCCGTCGACCAATCCTCAACCATGTACGAGATGGTCAAATCCGGCAATGCCGTCGCGGTGTTCGACGATTATCCGGTACTGGCATATGGCGTATCGCAGAACAACGGTCTGAAAATCGTGACTCCGAAGGTGCCGCACGGCGAATACGGCATGGCCGTGAACAAAGGCATGAACGCAGATTTGCTGGCCGCCATCAACGATGGATTGAACAAGATGATCGCTTCGGGAGAATACGAGCGAATCGTCGCACAATATCTTGGCAAGCAAGGCGCGAAAGAGCAGGCCAAATCGATTTCCGGCATGATCACCGACAATGGCGACGACAGCGCCGAACAACAGAAGGTCGGTTTCCTCGGACTGGTCAAACAGTCGATGCCGGCATTGCTGACGGGCTTGAGGAACACGCTGCTGATCACGCTGCTTTCCTTCGCGATCGCATTGGTGCTCGGCGTCGCGTTCGGCCTGATGAAGGTTTCGGAAAGCAAAATCGCCGCAGGATTGGCCAATGTGTACATCGCGGTGTTCCGCGGCACCCCGATCCTGGTGTGGGCGTTCTTCTTCTACTTCGGCGTGCCCCAGCTCATCGGACATAGCGTGAACATCTGGGTCGCCGGCGCATTGACCTTGTCGCTCAACTCCGGCGCGTACCTGGCGGAAATCGTGCGTGGCGCAGTCCAATCGGTCGATTCCGGACAGATGGAGGGCGCACGTTCGCTGGGACTCAACCACAGGCAGGCCATGCGCCGAGTGATTCTGCCGCAGGCCAGCAAAATCGCCATGCCTTCGATCATCAACCAGCTGGTCATCATGATCAAGGACTCCTCTCTGCTGCTCGCCATCGGCTTCGGTGAGCTGCTGTACCAGGCGCAGCAGCTGTACGCGGCGAACTTCCGCGTAACCGAAACGCTGCTGATCGTCGGCGTCATGTACTTCGTGGCCATCACCATCCTGACGTGGCTGGCCAACATCGTGGACAGGAAGGTGAACCGATGAACGAGAACGACGTGATCATCGACGTCAAGGATCTGCACAAAAGCTACGGGCAGACCGAGGTCATCAAAGGCGTCGACATGACCGTGCGCAAAGGCGAGGTGATCTGCATCATCGGACCGTCCGGCGCCGGCAAATCCACCATATTGCGTTGCCTGAACGGACTCGAACAGGCCACCGGCGGCAAGATCGTGGTCAACGGACACGATTTGACGGACAGCCATGTGAACATCGACCAGGTGCGCGAGCAGGTGGGCATGGTGTTCCAGCATTTCAACCTGTTCAACAACATGAGCGTGATCGACAACATCACCCTCGCACCGAAACTGGTGCATCATGAAACGGATGAGCAGGCCCGCGCGCACGCCATGGAACTGCTGAAAACCGTAGGATTGGCCGAAAAAGCCGACGCCATGCCGAAATCGCTGTCCGGCGGGCAGAAGCAGCGTGTGGCGATCGCGCGCTCGCTGGCGATGAATCCGAAGGTGATGCTGTTCGACGAGGCGACATCCGCGCTCGACCCGGAAATGGTGGGCGATGTGCTCGAAGTGATTCGCGACCTTGCCGCCAAAGGCATGACCATGGTGCTGGTGACCCATGAGATGGGCTTCGCACGCGAAGTGGCCACGAGGGTCATCTTCACCGATGCCGGCGTGATCGAGGAAGAGGGAACCCCTGACGAGATCTTCAACCATCCGAAGAGCGAACGATTGAAGACCTTCCTCTCCAAGGTGCTGTGAAATTGCTCCGGCGGCGATCCGTTTGATGAATATGTTCGTCAAACGGTATGAAATGTCTCATATTCCGGACGAAATGATGTGAACGGGCAGTATAGGAAACATGAATTTCGCATTGCTTTCTTATACTGCCTTTATGTCTGAAATGAAAGAAACCGAAGCGAAGCGTCCCATCATGCCGGACGCGGGAGCGGATAACAGGCCGCTCGTCGAACTGACCCATGTCGAGAAGCATTATGGCGATCTGCATGTGCTCAAGGACATCAACCTCACCGTACGCAAAGGCGAGGTGCTCGTCATCGTCGGACCGTCCGGCTCCGGCAAATCCACGATGTGCCGCACCATCAACCGTCTGGAAACCATCGATTCCGGCGATATCCGCATCGACGGCAAACCGCTGCCGCAGGAAGGCAAGGAACTCGCCAAACTGCGTGCGGAAGTGGGCATGGTGTTCCAATCGTTCAACCTGTTCGCCAACAAAACCATTTTGGAAAACGTGACATTGGCGCCGATCAAGGTGCGCCACATGGACAAGAAGGAAGCCGAGGACCTGGCCATGGATCTGCTGGGCCGCGTCGGCGTGGCCTCGCAGGCCTCCAAAATGCCGTCGCAGCTGTCCGGCGGCCAGCAGCAGCGTGTCGCCATCGCCCGCGCCCTCGCCATGCAGCCGAAGGTCATGCTGTTCGACGAGCCAACGTCCGCTCTCGACCCGGAAATGGTCAACGAAGTGCTTGACGTCATGGTCGAACTCGCCCACGAAGGCATGACCATGCTGTGCGTGACCCACGAGATGGGTTTCGCGCGCAAGGTGGCCGACAAGGTCGTGTTCATGGCCGACGGACAGATTCTCGAACAGAGCACGCCGGACGACTTCTTCGAACATCCGAAGACCGATCGCGCCAAGGACTTCCTGTCGAAGATCCTCACCCACTGAAGTGACGGAACATAACGACAGAAGAAGGAACCTGATATGAAACCACTTTCGATCACGGCGAAACGCATGTTGCGCAGAGCCGTCGCGGCATTCTGCGCGTGCGCGTGCGTGTTCGCGGTATCCGCATGCGGCGCGGACGAAACCGGCAAGATCCGCATCGGCATCAAATTCGACCAGCCTGGCCTGGGCTTCAAGAAGAACGGCACCTACGTCGGCTTCGACGTGGACGTGGCCAAGTACGTGGCCAAGAAACTCGGCTATTCCGAAGACGAGATCGTATGGAAGGAATCGCCGTCCAAGCAGCGTGAGGCTATGCTGCAGAACGGCGATGTCGATTACATCGTCGCATCCTATTCCATCACCGACGAACGCAAGAAGGTCGTCGATTTCGCCGGCCCGTATTTCGTGGCCGGACAGGATCTGCTGGTACGCAAGGACGAAACCGGCATTGACGGACCTAAGGATCTGAACGGCAAGCGGCTGTGCTCCATGACCGGCACCACATCCGCCGTCAACGTCAAGGAGAAGTTCGCCAAGCAGACCCAGCTGATGGAACAGCCCGGCATGGCGGAATGCGCCACCGCGTTGCTTTCCGGCATTGTGGACGCCGCCACCACCGACGACATCATTCTCGCCGGCCTCGCATCCGCCTCACGTGGACGCCTGCGCGTGGTGGGCAAGCCGTTCACCCAGGAGTATTACGGCATCGGTGTCAAGAAGGGCAACACCGAGCTGAAGAACAAAATCAACAACGCCATCACCGATATGATTCAGGACGGTTCTTGGCAAAGGGCCATTTCCGACAACACCAGGGGAGTGGCCTACACGCCGAACGCCAAGTACAATCCGCCGGTGCCGAATGGAAAGGGGAATAAGTGATGGACGGATTCCTCGCGTTGTTCAGCCAATACAACATTCCCGGCGCGTTTCTGGTGAACATCGAGCTGACCCTGTGGTCGGCGTTGTTCTCCACGATTCTGGGCGTCATCCTCGTGATGATGCGCATTTCTCCGATCGCCTCGCTCCGTACCGTTTCCGGTGCCTACGTCGAACTGTTCAAGAACCTGCCGCTGACCATCATCATGGTGTTCATGGTGCTGGGTGCGTACGCGCAGCTGAAGTTCAGCTTCTCCGACACGTTCGCCACCAACTTCTTCTGGCTGGCCGTGACGGGCCTGAGCCTGTACACCGCGGCTTTCGTATGTGAATCGCTGCGCTCCGGCATCAACACCGTGCCGCTTGGTCAAGCCGAGGCCGCCCGCGCGTTGGGCCTGAACTTCATGCAGGCCGCCACTCAGATCATCCTGCCGCAGGCGTTCCGCGGTTCCGTGGCACCGTTGGGCAACACGCTGATCGCATTGCTGAAAAACTCCACCGTCGCGGCGGCGGCATCCGTGGCCACCGAAACCTCGACGATGATGAGCGAAATGATCGAATACCACGCCGACCAAATCGTACCGATCTTCCTGATCTTCGCCTTCGGCTATGTGGTTCTGATCATTCCGATCGGCATGCTGACCACGTATCTGTCCAACAAGCTCGCGGTGAGGAGGTGACGCGACATGGCAAGCAATGAAAGCGCGGTGCTGTTCGACCAGCCTGGTCCGAAGGGCCGCAAAACCATCCGTATCGTCAATTGGATCGCAGGCATCATCTTCGCGGTGGTGGTCGTGCTGATCCTCATGCGTCTGCACAATCCGCCGGACGGCGAGAACCAGCTGAGCTGGGAACTGTGGAAACCGGCGCTTGACGCCGAAGCATGGACCGACTTCTATCTGCCGGGACTGTGGGCCACGATCCGCGCGTCCGTACTGGCCGTGGTCGGAGCCGTGGTGTTCGGCCTGGTCTTTGGTGTGGGCCGACTGCTGCCGAGCCTGCTGATCCGTACCATTTCCGGCGCGATCGTGGAATTCGCACGAGCCGTCCCCGTTCTGCTGCTCATGATCTTCTTCTGGCGCTGGTTCGCCTTCGCAGGTCTGCCCAGCCCCGCGTATTGGGCGGTGGTGCTCGCGCTTGTGATCTACAACGGATCCGTGGTGGCCGAGCTGGTGCGTTCCGGCGTGGGCAACCTGCCGAACGGCCAGCGTGAGGCCTCGCTCGCCTTGGGATTGACCCGCACGCAGTCGCTGTTGCAGATCGAAGTGCCGCAGGCCATCTACGCCATGCTGCCGGCGGCCGTGACCCAGCTGGTCGTCGTGTTGAAGGACACCGCGCTCGGCTCGATCATCATGTACACTGACCTGCTGCAGGAATCACGTCGACTCGGCTCCATGTATTTCAACATCCTACAGACGCTGGTGGTGGCCGCGGTCGTCTATTTCATCGTCTGCTGGCTGCTAAGCAGGCTGGCCGAATGGCTGCCGTCGCGCATGCAGCAGCATACGGCTGCACCGGCCGAACCGGAACCGGTCGCGCCGATCGCCATCATGGATCCGTCGAACGTGAACCAGATCGCCGTGGCCAAGGAAGGCGTGCCGCTGGGTGGCGCGCAGCGTGTCTACCATGTGCACCATCGCGGCACCAACGCGTCCATCCACCAGTGGCGTCAGACCAGGTACGCCCAAGGCTTCGATGAGACGCATCCGGAAAGCCAGGTCAAATTCGACAAGAATGGACATCCGATCAAGGACAATCCGTTCAAGACGAAGGGCGATGGCAAGGACAAGAACAAGTCCGAAGCCGACGAATAGCACCGGTATCGCATAACACGCGTAGGGGTCGTTTTTCCGCGAAATACGGGGAAGCGGCCCCTTTCGTGTCTACGATGGACTGCACGCATGTGGTCCGTACCAAGCAGGGAGGCTTGACATGGCGGATAAAACCAAGGATGCGAAAAAAGACGACGCCAGAATGTCGTCGATCGCGAAAACGCTGAACAAAGTGGAAGATCGGCTGGAAAAAAGCGAGAATTGCGATTCCGTCGCCGAAGGATTGGCGAACGCCGCCAAAGCGAGCGAACTACTGAGCTCGGTATGGACGTTGCCGCCGACCCAGCTATTGCGATTCCATCACGACACGAAGGTATCGGACATAGATGGCGATTCCACTCCTGGTTTTGACGGCAACAAGGATGATGCCGAACGATTCATATCCATCAGCTCGTCGGAGATCGCCCGTTACCAGCGGCTTATGTACGCCAATGGCGTGAAAGGCTCGCATCGGCGACTGCTGATCGTGCTGCAAGGCATGGACGCGTCAGGCAAAGGCGGCATCGTACGACATGTGTTCAGCCAAGGCGACCCGATGGGCATGCACTATCACGGGTTCGGCGCGCCGAAAGGCGAAGAACTGGACCATGACTATCTGTGGCGCATCAAACGCGAGCTGCCGAACAACGGATGGATCTCCATCTTCGACAGGTCCCATTACGAGGACATCGTCATGCCGCGCATCTACAAAACGCAGCCGGAAGAAATGTGGCAGGCACGGTACGACGAAATCAACCGATTCGAATCGCAATTGACGGCCGACGGATGCGCCATCATCAAAATCTTCCTCGTGGTCAGCAAAGACGAGCAGAAACGCCACTTCCTGAGCCGTCTCGATGATCCGACCAAATACTGGAAGTTCGATCCGAGCGACCTTGAGGCGCGCGCCCGCTGGGACGACTACATGGCCGCATGGCAGGATGTGTTCCTGCGCACCAGCACCGAGCAGGCGCCGTGGTATCTGGTGCCTGCCGACAACCGCTGGTATTCGAGGGCCGTCGTCTCCGAGCTGCTGCGCAACACGCTCAAGAACATGAACATGATCTGGCCGCCGCTCGAAGTCGACGCCGACGAAATGCGCCGTCAGTTGGACACGCTGTAGTCGAAGAAGACAACCTCGCCGCTGGATTGCGTGGCGTCCAGGTCGACGGTTCCGGTGATGGCCCAATCGTGGTCGCCATCGGAATCGTCGATGATCTGCCGCACCTTCCAGGCGTGCTCGCTGTTCTCCTTGCTTTCGTCGAGGATGAACAGTTCGCCGCTGCGTGCCTTCGCGTCGATGTTGACGTATTCGTGCTCGTCGTAGTAATCGTCGAGCGTGTCCTCCCACTCGTGCACGCCGTAGCCCCAGTCCTTATCGAGCGCGCCGAGCTCGTCCGGCTTGTCGAGGTCCATGAGCTGCACACGGCGGAACATGGCATTGCGCACCAATACGGTGAGTCCACGGCGATCCTCCACCACGGCCTGTTTTGCGCCGGGCGCGGCAAGATTGGCGGCCGCTTCGGACGCGTCGGTATCGGTTCCGGCATGCTCCCATTCGTCCACCAGCGAGGAGTCGATGGAACGGACCACCACGCGCAGCCAGGAGATGATGTCGTCAAGCTGCTCGTCGCGCTTTTCCTGCGGAACGGTACGCGCCAACGCACGGTAGGCGTCGGACAGGTACCGCAGCAGCGTGCCTTCGGAACGGGCGATGTTGTAGCGGGCGATGTAGCCGGTGAAATCGGAAGCGGTCTCCACCATGTCGCGCACCACGGATTTCGGGCTCAGCCAATAGTCGTTCGCCCACGGAACATCATGGCGGTATTCATCGAACGCGGCCTGCAGCATATCCTCCAACGGCTTCGGATAGGTGATCTCCTGAAGCCTGTCCATACGCTCGTCATAGTCGAGGCCATCCTCTTTCATGCGGATCATCGCCTCGTCGCGCGCCTGACGTTCCTGCGCGCGCAGCACCTGCTTCGGGTCCTCCAACGTGGCCTCAACCATGGATATCACATCCAACGCATACGTGTCCGACTCCGGGTCGAGCAGTTCCAACGCGGCCAGCAGGAACGGGCTTAGCGGCTGGTCGAGGGCGAAATCGTCCGGCATGTCCACGGTCATGAAATAATCCTTGCCGCCATCGTCACGGTCTTCGGTCTCGATGACGTTCGTGTCGAACAAGGTCTGGAAGATCTCGTCCGCGCGGGCGTGCAGGCGCTCCTTCTGCTCCGGAGTCTGCGCCGAATCGTCGATAAGCCGGTCGATGCGGTAGCGGGCGTCGCCGCCCTGCTCCACCTCGTTCAACACCATGGAATGGGTGATCTTCATATGCGGCACCAGTGTTTCCGGAGCCGCGTCGATAAGCTTGTCGAACGTGTTCTCGTTCCACGTTACGAAACCTTCAGGAGCCTTCTTGCGCTTGATCTTCTTCAGTTTCTTCGGATCGTTGCCTGCCTTGGCCAGAGCCTTGGCGTTCTCGATTTCGAATTCGGGGGCTTCGGCTATGACCAGACCCTCCGTGTCGAAGCCCATGCGTCCGGCGCGTCCTGCGATCTGATGGAACTCGCGGGCGCGCAGCTTGCGCATCTTCGTGCCGTCGAACTTGGTCAACGCGGTCAATACCACGGAATGAATCGGCACATTGATACCGACACCAAGCGTGTCGGTGCCGCAGATCACTGGCAGCAGTCCCTGCTGGGCGAGCTGCTCCACCAGACGACGATAGCGGGGGAGCATGCCGGCATGGTGGATGCCGATGCCGGTACGCAACAGACGCTGCAGGATCTTGCCGAACGCGGTGGTGAACTTCGTGCCCTTGATGGCTTCCGCGATCGCGGCGCGCTGCTCCTTGCTGGACACGCCCGTGCTGGCCAGCGCGTTGGCGGTCTCCAACGCGGCATCCTGAGAGAAATGCACCACGTAAATCGGCGTCTCGCCCTTGCCGAACGCCAATTCCACCGTCTTCTCCAACGGGTCGAGTGTGTATTCGTACGTCAACGGTACGGGACGTGGCGCATCGGCGATGATATCCACGTCGGTGTCCGTCATGTCCTCAAGCTTGTCGGCGATTGCGTCGACATTGCCCAGCGTCGCGCTCATCAATAGGAACTGCGTATCCGGCAGCGTAAGCAGCGGCACCTGCCAAGCCCAGCCGCGCTCGGGATCGCCGTAATAGTGGAACTCGTCCATCGCCACGCAGCCGACATCGGCGTGGCGGCCCTCGCGCAACGCCTGATTGGCGAGGATCTCCGCGGTGCAGCAGATGATCGGCGCATCCGCGTTGATATGCGTGTCGCCGGTGATCATGCCGACGTTCTCGCGGCCGAAAACTTCAACCAAGTCGAAGAACTTCTCAGACACCAGAGCCTTGATCGGAGCCGTGTAATAGGAACGGCGGCCCGTGCACAACGCGGCGAAATGCATGCCGAGTGCCACCAGCGACTTGCCCGAACCGGTCGGAGTGTTCAAAATGACATGGTCGCCGGCCAGCAGATCCATGATGGCCTCCTCCTGATGTGGCCACGGTTCCACGCCTTTGACGTCCTCCACCCAGGTGAAGAAACGCTCATAGATCTCATCCGTGTCGATGTTGCGCTCGCCCTCGTCCCAATTCGGCGCCAACGCGCCCAGCGAGCCATAATTCGTATCGTCTGCCATGCTTGCCAGTCTACCGGTTGGGGCGAACGCATGCATCGAACGTGTGTTCGAATTGTTGGGTGTGTTGCGGTACAGTGGAAAGCATGACTGACGATTTGTTTGCCGCGATGGACGCGCCGGATGATGTGACGCGCCCGCTTGCCGTACGCATGCGCCCAGCGAGCATCGACGATGTGGTGGGGCAATCACGGGTATTGGGGGAGGGGTCGCCATTGCGCAGACTCGCCAACCCCGCTTCGAAAGGCTCGCTCACCGCACCGAGCTCCATCATCCTGTTCGGACCTCCCGGAGTCGGCAAAACCACCCTCGCCTATATCGTCGCCAAACAGTCCGGCCGTGTCTTCGAGGAACTGTCCGCGGTCACCTCCGGCGTCAAGGACGTGCGTGACGTGCTCAAACGCGCGCACGAACGTCTCGTCTCCGAAGGCAAGGAAACGGTGTTGTTCATCGACGAGGTGCACCGCTTCTCCAAATCGCAGCAGGATGCGTTGCTGCCCAGTGTGGAAAACCGCGACGTCACCTTCATCGCGGCCACCACGGAAAACCCAAGCTTCTCCGTCATCAAGCCGCTGCTCAGCCGATCCGTGGTCGTCAAACTCGAATCGCTGGAACCGGACGATCTGAAAACGCTGATCAATCGCGCCATCGCAAGCGAACACGGCCTTGACAACGAAATCAGAATCACCGACGAGGCTGTGGATGAGATCATCCGCATGGCCGGCGGCGACGCACGTAAGACACTGACCATCCTCGAAGCCGCGGCCGGCGCGCTCACTGGTGACAAAGAACGCAAAAAAGGCGCGAAACGGCCCATCATCACGCCTGATGTGGTGTCGAAGGTCATGGACGTGGCCACCGTGCGTTACGACAAGGACGGAGACGACCACTACGACGTCATCTCGGCGTTCATCAAATCCATGCGAGGCTCCGATCCGGACGCCACCATGCATTATCTGGCCCGCATGCTGCGCGCGGGGGAAGACCCGCGCTTCATCGCACGACGCATCATGATCGCCGCATCCGAGGAAGTCGGCATGGCCGCCCCGCAGGTCCTGCAAGTCACCGTAGCCGCGGCGCAGGCAGTGGCCATGATCGGCATGCCCGAAGCGCGCATCATTCTTGCCGAAGCGGCGCTCGCCGTCGCCACCGCGCCCAAATCCAACGCCAGCTACAACGCCATCAACGCGGCGCTCGCCGACGTGGACGCGGGGCTTATCGGCCAAGTGCCGCTGCATCTGCGCAATGCGCCGACCGCGCTGATGAAAAGCTGGGGCAACCACGAAGGCTACCGGTACGCGCACGATTGGCCGGGCGCGGTGGCGCCGCAGCAGTACATGCCTGACGAATTGCAGGGGCGCGAGTATTACCATCCGAACGACCGCGGTTACGAGCATGAGGTCAAGCCGAGATTGGAGCGGATTCGGAAGATTCTGCACGAAGAGGACGATAACGGTGACGGCCGTTCCGGCCAGCGCAATGCCTGATGTTCGTTTCCTGCAGGCATTGGGTCAGGGGTTCCGCTAAAATTCTTCGCTGGGGTTGACGCCTGCTTGCTTTGCAAGGCCCATGCGTCAATCGCGGCGTCGCACATGGCCGCAGGAAAAAGTGCGCGGAAAGTGATTATGAAAGAACGGAATACAACGCTCGAAACCACCGACCATAACAATCGGAACAATAGCGAAAACATCAAGGAAACGCCGGACGAACGCATTCCCGGCAAACTCATCGGCGCCATCGTGGCGGTCGGCTCGCTCGCCTTCATCGGCATCCTCACCGAAACCGTGATGACGGTGCTGTTCCCACAGCTCATGCGGGAATTCAACGTGAACACTGCTACTGTGCAGTGGATCACCACCATCTACCTGCTGACGGTCGCAGCCACCATGCCGCTGTCGTCGTATCTTAACCGCAAATTCAAGCATCGCGTCCTGTTCCTCGCCGCGGTGGCGCTTGCGGTGCTTGGCTCGCTGACCATGATCTTCGGCCATGCGTTCCCGGTGATTCTAGTAGCCCGCATCATCCAGGGCATCGGCTCCGGCGTGGCCACACCGCTGATGATGAACATCATTCTCGAACAGTCCCCACGCAGCAAGGTCGGACGACTGATGGGCGTCGGTTCGCTCGTCATCACCGTGGCGCCCGCCATCGGCCCGACCGTGGGTGGCGCGGTGTCGAGCATTCTGCCATGGCGTGCGATTTTCGTCATTGTCATTCCCGTGATTCTGCTGATTTCGCTGCCTGTCGGCCTCAAATGCATCGAACAGCACCGTCCGACGGAAGAGGCGCATCTGAATCCGCTGCAGTTCGCGGCGATTGTGCTGGCGTTGTGCGGTCTAGTGATGTTCCTGAACCAGGCGGGCGTGGCTGTTGCCGCCGCCGTTTCGGGTGGTGTGGCTACAGCGCCGGCGATTTTCGCAGTGATCAGCCTGATCGTCGGCTTGGGATCGCTTTTCTTCTTCGGATGGTCGTCCCGTCGTTCCTTCTCGCCGCTGATTCGCTTGGGATGGCTGCGTGATCCGATGGTGCTGCTGCATCTGATCGCCTACATGCTGCTGCCAATCGTCGGCATCGGCTTCGGCTATGTGATCACCAATCTTGCCCAGCTTTCCCTGGGAACGAACGCGTTCCTGGCAGGCGCGCTGGTGCTGCCGGGCGCGTTGATCGGCGCTTTCTTCGCACCGATCGGCGGCACGCTGTACGACCGTTTCGGCCCTGTCCGCCCGATTCTGGGCGCGTTCTTCCTGGCGATCTGCGGCCCGATCCTGCTGCTGGTCTTCTCCATGCGGCTGACGCCGGCCACGCTTGCCGGTTTCTACTTCATCTTCGGACTTGGCTATGCGCTTGGCTTCTCCAACATCATGACCAATGCGTTGCGCAGCATTGCGCCGCAATTCATGCCGGATGGCAACGCCGTGTTCAACACCTGCCTGCAGTTCGGTGGCGCAGCCGGAACCGCGCTGTTCTCCACGGTGCTGTCCGTGGCCCAGGCCGGCGCTGGCAAGGAAGGAACCGAGGCATTCAGCCATGCCACGGCGGTTGGCGGCAGTTGGACGTTCACCGTCATGATCGTGATTGTCGCCGTTGCAATCTGCTGCCTGATTACCGCCTTCCGCATCGGCGCGAAACGCAAATAACCGTGTTTTCGCCGTCGGCTTCTCCACTGTGGGCGCAATTTTGTTCCCCGTCGCTTCGAAGCGGTAGGCTGTGAAACTATAGAGAACACTGGAAAAGGAGACAAGGTGAGCAACCTTAGTGCACCCCTGCCCGTCATGGCTGGCGAAGACATGCCGGCAGGACCCACCGATCCGATTTTCAACCGCCTGCTCAAGGACCGCATCATCTGGATGGGTGAGGAAGTCAAGGACGAGATGGCCAACCGCATTTGCGCGCAGATGCTGATGCTGGCCGCCGAGGATCCGAAAAAGGATATCTGGCTGTACATCAATTCCCCGGGCGGCTCCATCACCGCGGGCATGGCCATCTACGATACCATGCAGCTCATCGAGCCGGACGTGGCCACCGTGGGCTTGGGCATGTGCGCATCCATGGGCCAGTTCCTGCTGAGCTCCGGTACCAAGGGCAAGCGCTTCCTGACCTCGCATGCGCGTGTGCTGATGCATCAGCCGTCCGGCGGCATCGGCGGCACCGCCACTGACGTGCGCATCAACGCCGAGCTGATCATGGACATGAAAAAGACCATGAGCGAGTTGACCGCCGAGCAGACTGGGCACACCGTCGAGGAAATCTACCGCGACAACGAGTACGACCACTGGTTCACCGCCCAAGAAGCGTTGGAGTACGGCTTCGTGGACAAGCTCGTTTCCACCCACGACACGATGAGCGCCACCAAGGGAGAGTGACCATGGCAAGCGAAGAAGCACAGTTTGTAGCCCGCGCCGAACGTCTGGCCGGACCGACCGGTGTGGTCGGCTTCCAGAGGGCTGCGGCGCGTGAGGCCGCGTTCGCACCGCAGAACCGTTACGTTCTGCCGCAGTTCGAGGAAAAGACCCCGTACGGATACAAGAGGCAGGATCCGTACACCCGCCTGTTCGAGGATCGCATCATCTTCATGGGCGTGCAGGTGGACGACACCTCCGCCGATGACATCATGGCCCAGCTGCTGGTTTTGGAAAGCCAGGATCCGAACCGTGACGTGATGATGTACATCAATTCGCCGGGCGGTTCCATGACGGCCATGACCGCCATCTACGACACCATGCAGTACATCAAGCCGGACGTGCAGACCGTATGCCTCGGCCAGGCCGCCTCGGCCGCGGCCATCCTGCTGGCCGCCGGCGCCAAAGGCAAACGTCTGATGCTGCCGAACGCCCGCGTGCTCATCCACCAGCCGGCCATCGACCAGGGCTTCGGCAAGGCCACGGAGATTGAAATCCAGGCCAAGGAGATGCTGCGTATGCGTGAATGGCTGGAGAACACGCTGGCCAAGCATACCGGTCGTGACATCGAGAAGATCCGCAAGGACATCGAAGTGGACACGTTCCTGACGGCCCAGGAGGCCAAGGAATACGGCATCGTTGACGAGGTGCTGGAACATCGCAGCTGAGCCTGCGGTGGAATGATATCTTCACAAATGCAATACCCCTGCCGGGTCGCGGCAGGGGTATTGTGTTTTCTAAACGGCAGATATGTGAAACGAAGAGGTTGCGAATGGGACGCGTGGTCAGCTACAACGATGCGGTGCCGAGATGCACGTTCTGCGGCAAGTCCGAGAGCCAGGTGCGCAAACTGGTCACCGGTTCGGGCGCGGCCATCTGCGACGAATGCATCGAATTGTGCGTGGACATCATTTCCGAGGAACGGGACAAGGACGCCCAGCTCAATATCCTGCAACTGCCCAAGCCGGCACAGATCAGCGCCTACCTCGACAATCACGTCATAGGCCAGGAGTCCGCCAAAAAGACACTTTCAGTGGCGGTGTACAACCATTACAAGCGCGTCAACATGGAAATGCGCGAGTCGTCGCGAATCGGCAAGGAACGGATGCATGGACATGACGATTCGTTCGAGGGCGTGCAAGTGGCGAAATCGAACATCCTGCTACTCGGGCCGACCGGCGTGGGCAAAACATATCTCGCGCAGACGCTGGCCCATGTGATGAACGTGCCGTTCGTCATAGCGGACGCCACCACGCTCACCGAGGCAGGATATGTGGGCGATGACGTCGAAACCGTGCTGCAGCGCCTCATCCAGGCTGCTGACGGGGATGTGGCGCGTGCGCAGCAGGGCATCGTATATATCGACGAAATCGACAAGATCGCCCGTAAAAGCGGCGAAAACACCTCCATCACGCGTGACGTGTCCGGCGAGGGCGTGCAGCAGGCGCTGCTCAAGATCCTTGAAGGCACCGTCGCCTCCGTGCCGGTGGAAGGGACCCGCAAGCATCGTGAAATGGAAACCGTGCAGATCGACACCCGCGACATACTGTTCATCTGCGGTGGCGCGTTCGTGGGACTCGCCGACATCGTGGCGCAACGGTTGGGCGCCAGGGAAAGCGGTTTCGGTGCGGCCTGGCATGACCATGAGGTTCCCAAGCGTGAGCTGCTTGCGCAGGTCTCCGCCGATGATCTGGCTGATTTCGGATTATTGCCGGAGTTCATCGGACGTCTGCCGGTAGTCAGCGTGCTTGAGGAACTTACCGAAGACGATTTGGCCCGAATCCTCGTCGAACCGGAAAACGCGCTGGTCAAGCAGTACCAGAAGCTATTCGCCGTCGATGGGGTGACGTTGACCTTTACCGAAGGGGCGATACGGCAGATTGCGGCGACGTCGATTCGGCGGGGTACGGGCGCACGTGGATTGCGTTCGATTATTGAGAAGACGCTGGAGGACACCATGTTCCGTCTTCCCAGCATGGAAGGCGTCGAAGAGGTGGTCGTAGACGAAGCCGCAGTCACCGGATCGGGCACTCCGAAACTATTCAAGGTGTCGACGCAGAAAATTCCTCGTCTACGTGAGGCGTAAGGCCGAAAACTCCTGCGACACGCCGAGATTTTGCCTGGAGTTCATTTGGGTGTATCTTATTCGAGTTGCCGAAAACAAGACAACGTTGCGCGAGTAGCCCAGCGGATTAGAGCAGCTGACTACGGATCAGCAGGTCGCAGGTTCGAATCCTGTCTCGCGCACATGAACCTCCTTCGCGAATGCGGAGGAGGCTTTCTTTATTTTCCATGGATTTTTGTGAAGCCTGCAATTGATTGCGCGCACAGCGGAGCGCAATATGCGGCATGGACGAACGCCAAGACCCTCCGATACACTTGATACTACGTTTTACGGATACTGCGGTCGAACGGGGACCGCAAGACAAGGAGCATGATGGCCACATCGAAGAGGGGAACCTGGGCAACAATCCGACGCATAGCCGCGTCCGACCGCATATCCGGTCTGATTATGCTCGGTTTCGCTCTTGCCGGCCTATTGCTCGCCAATCTGCCGTTCACCGCGCATGCGTTCGAACAGCTTGAGAACTTCCATATAGCCATTCCACACACCAATATCGACATGGGATTGGGCCATTGGGTGCAGGATGGCCTGCTGACGGTGTTCTTCCTGACCGTAGGCCTGGAATTGAAGCAGGAACTCACCACGGGATCACTGTCCAATCCCAAAGCCGCGGCCGTGCCGATGCTGTGCGCGGTTGGCGGTATGCTTGCGCCGCCGGTACTGTTCATCGGCGTGATCTCATTGTTCGCGGCGGCAGGATCAGGGCAACTCGTCATCGCTTCAGGAACGTCGTTCTCCTTCGCACAGATGTCCAATGGCTGGGCGGTGCCCACAGCCACGGATATCGCGTTCTCATTGGCCGTATTGGCCCTGTTCGCCAAAGCGTTGCCGGGATCCATCCGCGCTTTTCTGATGACATTGGCCACAGTGGACGACCTGCTGGCCATCATCCTGATCGCGGTGTTCTTCTCATCGGTGAACGCATGGTACTGGTTCCTTGGCATAGCCGTATGCGCGGTCGTCTGGTACTTCCTTGTCCGCATGCGCAAGGTACCGTGGCTGGCCGTGGCCATCGTGGGCGTGCTGGCATGGGTCATGATGTTCGAAGCCGGCGTGCACCCCACTTTGGCCGGCGTGCTCGTGGGACTGCTCACGCCGGCCCATGAGCGTTTCGGTGAGAAGACGCCGCGTGCGGAACGTTACGCCGACAAGCTGCAGCCGTTCTCCGCACTGCTGGCGTTGCCGATCTTCGCACTGTTCGCCACTGGTGTGCACTTCGAGTCGTTGACCTTGGCGCTGTTCGTCTCGCCGGTGGTCGTTGCCGTGATGGTGGCGCTCGTGGTCGGCAAACCTCTGGGCATCATGACCACCGCATGGCTGTCCACGCACGTGGGCGGTCTGAAGATGGCCAAGGGGCTGCGCGTGCGCGACATGTTCCCCGCTGCCTGCGCCTGCGGCATTGGTTTCACGGTGTCGTTTCTCATCGCGTCGCTGGCATATCAGGATGCCGAACTATCGGCTGAAGCCCGTTTCGGCGTCCTGGTGGGGTCCATGGTCGCAGCCGTGATCTCAGGTATTCTGCTGAGCCGTCAATCCAAACGATTCGAACTGGAGGACGGTACGAAGCATAAGCATCATACCGGCGACGAAGACGCCATGAACGAAGTTGAGACGGTGCTGGAAGACGGTACCGTGGTGGTCAGCCAGATAATCGGCACCCACCAGGAACAGTAAAAGGAATCTCCATATGTTGAAAGGGCCACGCATCCCCATGCATGGCCCTTTCAACATATGCGTGCCATTGCGGCACGGCTGATTAATCTGATTGGTCTATTTCTTGACGGCAACCAGCAGACCAGTGCCGGTCGGCGTCAACGCAGTGACGAACCGTTCATCCGACTCCACCGTTTCCAGCAATTCGCGCATCGCGATGGATTTGGCATCACGATTGGCGGGATTCAGCACGCCGCCGGCCGATGTGGCCGAATCAAAGGCAAGCACATCGGTGAAGACAATCGCGGCATGCGGTTTCAGCAGGCGTGGAGCCTGCGCGAAAGCCGCCGCATAATTCTCCGGATCGCCGGCCACGACGATCAAATCGTAATTCTCGGCGTTCAGACGGGGCAGAAACACACCTGCGGACGCGTTCACGGCACGCAATGTGGTTTCGGTGTCATCGGACAGACGATTGAACAGTTTGCGAATCAGCGCGATGCCCTGCGTGGACGAATCGACGGCCGTAAGCTGGCCTGCATTGTCAAGACCGTTGATCAGCTGCATCGTCTCCACCACGGAACCGGTGCCGATGGCGATCACCGACGAGGCGTCCAACATTCGCACCAGCATGCGCAGCAATTCGGCCTGCGCCGCGGATCCTTGGGGAATGCCGGCTTCCTCGGCCGCGGTTCTGATCGCATTGAGTTCGGCAGACTGGCGTGAGAACGCATGATCCTCGACGTATTCCCACGATTTCGCGAGATTGGTATATGACGTCCTATCCATTTCAGCGCTCCTTGATTTGGGCGATCAGCTGCCAGATCTCCTCACCGACATCGATGCCACGCGGGCATTCACGCGTGCAGGCGCGCACCGACTGGCACGCGGCGATGCCATCGGCGGAATCGATGGCATCCATACGTGCATCCGTCTGACCGTCGCGTGAATCATTGATGAAACGGGAGGCGGCGATAAGAGCCGCAGGGCCGATGAACGCCTCGCCGCCTGCATATACCGGACAGCTTCCCTCACAGGTGCCGCAGGCTATGCAGTTGCTCAGCAGCTCATACTTGGCGAGCTGCTGGGGATTCTGCAGATATTCGAATGCGTTGATCTTGCCGTCCGCGGTGGTGGCGAGTTCGCCACTGGCCTGCAGATACGGCTTGAGTTTCCTGATTTGGTCAAGCATCTGGTCGATATCGGCGATCAGATCACGCTGCACGGGGAAACCGGGCAGCGGTGCGAGCTCGATGACACCCAAATCGTCGGCATCCTGCGTTTGCGCGGGTTGAACGTCTTCGCCCGTATGACGGAAGCCGTCCTCATCCACCTGTGCGTCGGACGGCTGCTTTGCCCAAGCCTTCACCGTGGCGGTGCACAGAAGCGTAGGCGTGCCGTTGATGGACACGGCATCGGAACCGCACATGCCATGACCGCACGAATAACGGAAGGCAAGCGTCGGATCGATGGTGCGCTTGACTTTGAGCAGGCAGTCAAGCACGGTGTCCTCCGGACGCGCCGGCACCACGTAATCCTGCACCCACTGCTTGCCTCGCGGACGCCTGCGCGCGGATCCGGAATCGCCGAAGGGAGAGCTCTTCCTAGCGAACGGCGAGCCGCCTCGTTCACGGCCGCGTTCGGGACGCGGCGTGAACCTGTTCACCCGCAACGTCACCGTTTCCATGCCGTTCTCCATGCCGCTCATATACCTGCCTTTCGATAAAAAACCGTCAACCAGTCTGCCATACGCCGTGCCCAGGGTGTCAGTATTCACGGGCCTTTGGCGGCATGTCCACGATGTGCACCGGCTGCCAGGAGACCTGGCAGGAAACATCCGTCATGGAATGGGCCAGGAAATGCTCGTCGTCACGCTCCGGGAAATCAAGACGCTTCAACGATCCACGGGATTCGTGACGCGCATCGGAGGCGGCGAGCACGGCCTTGCCGAGCTCCAACAGATGGCGCACCTCCCAGATGGCGGTGATTTCCTGATTGAACGTGGGGGAGTCGGAATGCGCATGCAGCGCCTCGGCACGCGGCGTGAGCGTATCGTCCAGCGTAGCCAACGCCTGTTCGATGCTGTTCCGGTCGCAACGCACCGCGACCGCCTGCTCCATGACGGATCCCAAATCGGCCATCAGCTGGTACGGATTGTCCGACGACGCATCGTCGTCATCGGACGGCCGCGTCAACAGTTCCTTGACCTGCGCGGAACGCTTGTCGGCAGCCTGCGACACCGCGTCGATAGATGCTTCGTCGGCAGGCTCGGCCATCGGATCGTTCACTGGATTATCGACGACACGTTCAGCCATCGCCTTGCCCGAACGGGTGCCGAAGAGGCAGGCGTCCAACAGCGAGTTGCCGCCCAGACGATTCGCGCCATGCACCGACACGCAGGAGCATTCGCCAGCGGCGAACAGACCGTCCACGACGGCGCGTTCGCCATCGACCCAACGGTAGACTTCGCCGTCGGTGGTGATGGGGATGCCGCCCATGGTGTAATGCGCGGTGGGTTTGACCGGCACATAGTCGCGGGTCGGATCGAGATCGGCATACTGTTCGATGGTCTCCACCACCTGCGGCAGCACCTCATGCATATGATCCGCATCGATGCCGGTCATATCCAGCCAGACACAATCCTTCGGCCCATCCGGATCCTTCGGATCGGCGATTCCTCGTCCGGCGTCGATTTCAGCCATGATGGAACGGCTCACCACATCACGCGCGGCAAGATCGGCATGCCCCGGCGCGTAATGTTCCATGAACGCCTCGCCATCGGAGTCGCGCAGCACGCCGCCTTCCGCACGTGCCGCCTCAGACAGCAGAATGCCGGTATGGGCGAGACCGGTCGGATGGAACTGCACGAACTCGCTATCCTCAAGCTGAAGGCCGGCGGACAATGTCAACGCCATGCCGTCACCGGTCAGATCCCACGAATTCGACGTGGTATGGAACAGACGGCCGGCACCGCCAGTGGCCATCAGCACATTGCGTGCGTGGATGGCATGCGTCTCGCCCTTGTGCGTGTCGAACGCCACCACGCCCTCGACCTTGCCGTGGTCTTCGGAAACCACCAGATCGGTCACATACCATTCCTCGGCGAACTCAACGCCCTCGGCCACGCACTGCTGCCATAGCGAGAACAGAATCTGATGCCCGATGCGGTCGGCCGCATAAGCGGCGCGGCGGACCGGTTCCTTGCCGAAATCCTTGGTATGGCCTCCGAAACGGCGCTGCGCGATATGGCCGTCATCGGTACGCGAGAACGCGACGCCGGCATGCTCCAGCGCGATCACAGTGGCAGGAGCCTGTTCGGCAAGCAGCTTCGCCGCATCCTGGTCGACAAGCCAGTCGCCGCCTTTGACTGTGTCATAGTAATGCCAATGCCAATCGTCTTTCTCCACGTTGCCAAGGCTGGCCGCAATGCCGCCTTCCGCGGAGCCGGTGTGCGAACGCAGCGGCTGCAGTTTGGATATCACCAGGACGTTCGGTTCGATGCCGTCCGCCCTCATCTGGCGCATCCGCTCGCTACGGAGCATTCCCAACGCTGCGGACAGGCCGGCCGCGCCTGCGCCGACGATCACTGCATCATACATATCTTCAACATGCTTCGGACTCATACCACCGATTCTCGCACAAGGTGTGACCTCGCACGTTCGACGCGGCTGAGGTGGAGGTGCCGGGCCTGCTATCGCTGCTCGGCGATGATCCATCCGGACCGCATGCTGATGCGGCCTTCAAGCTCCAAGGAGCCCAGTTCGCGCATGATTCGCGAGACGGGATATTCTCCCGGATGCGTCTTGTCCATTAGATCGAGCAGATCGTCGGCGGAGACGTGGCCGTTTGCTTCGGCGCAAGTTTTAATGGCGGCGAGTATGGCATCGTCGGATTCGTCTGTCGATTCCTGCGGATGTTCGGTGTCGTCCGGCAGGTCGACATGTTGCGGGCGATGCGCGCTATGGCATAGTTCGTCGATCTCCGCCAGTGAGCAGATGATGGTGGCTCTGCCGTCTTGGATAAGGCGATTGCAGCCGGTGTTATGCGGCATGGTGATGTCTCCCGGCACGGCGAACAGATTGCGGTTGAGTTCGTTCGCCCAGCCTGCGGTGTTGAGCGCGCCGGAACGCGCACGTGCCTGCGCCACGATCAGAGTGGATGACAATGCCGCGATCAGACGGTTGCGCAGCAGGAACCGTCTTGCCTCCGGCACGGTTCCGGGGCACAGTTCGGAAATCAAAGCGCCCGAATGGCTTTCGATCTGCTCGAACAGGTTCTGGTTGCTTTTCGGACCGATATGGTTCAGTCCGCCAGCGAATACGGCGACGGTGCGTCCTGCCAGCGCGGCGCTCATTTCGTCCATGGCTTTGACCGCGCCCCAATGCGCCGCGGCGTCGGTGCCCAGCGCGCCGCCGGATACCACCAGATGTCCGGCACGCGCCATCCGAAGGGCCAACTCGTGGGCGCTTTGCCTACCGTAGTCGCTTACGCCCCGTGAGCCGACGATACCCACCGGCTCGGGGCATGACACCAGCGCCTTCGGATCGCCTTTGCCCCATAGGCAGAGCGGGGAGGCCCAGTCGGTGCGCAGTGAAAGGTCGTTCAGTTGGCTGGGCCAACAGGGGTGATGCGGGGCGATGATCCACTGCGTGCCGTCTGCTGTGAACCAGTCTCGCAATGCGTCCGGATCCTTGCTGGGCAACGATGCCAGACGTTGCTGCCATGACACCAGCGAGCCATGGAACGAAGCCATCCCGCGGGCGTTGATGGTGCGTCCCCAACGAGTGACGCCGTTGATGAACGCCGCATCCAATGACGTGCAGGCCGCGGCCGTCACGTTTTCGTGATTGCCAGGGCCGCTGTCAGCGATCAGCTGTAGCGCGCTTGCCGCGGAGCCGGTGCCTTTGACCAGCGCGTACATCATCGCGTCGGCGCTGTCCAGGCAGAAGGTGAGCACCGCGCGGGCCAGGGTCTCGTCGTCGATCGTCACCATCATGCCAGCCTCGTTCTCATGGATATTCCCTGCATCATTTCCTCAGGTCCTGGGGAAGTCTTTCCCGCCAGATCGGATAATGTCCACGCAAGCCGCATGGCACGGTCGGCGCCACGCAGGCTCAGCCGCTCGCTCGCCAAGGCGCGGTTGACCAATTCGATGGCCTTGGGGGAGGTGTTGGCTCTCAGCCAGGTGCCGGTAGCCTGCGCGTTGCAGCACCAGCCGAATTCGCGGAACCGTTCCTGCGCCATCTGCCGGGCAACGATGACACGCAGACGTATGGCATGGCTCGAATCGCCGGAGGGAGCGTTCCCCGGACTTATCCGCTCCACCGGAGGCACCTCGATCTGGATGTCGATACGGTCGAGGATCGGTCCGGAAAGCCGGCTGAAATACTTGACGCGGTCCTTTTCTCGGCAGGTGCAGCGCTCGCCGTTGCCGTACGCGTAGCCGCACGGGCAGGGATTCGCCGCCATAATCAGTTGGAAGCGAGCCGGATAGTATGTGGTGCCTTTCGCTCTGGAAATCGCGACATATCCGGATTCCAAAGGTTCGCGCAGCGTCTGCAGCGTACGCGCCGAGAATTCCGGAGCCTCGTCCATGAACAGGATGCCGCGATGCGCGCGGGTGATGGCTCCGGGCTGGGCCAATCCCGCGCCTCCACCCACCAGCGCGGCGGTCGACGCGGTATGGTGGGGCGCCTCGAACGGTGGAACGTCGCTGATTCCGTATCCGGGAAGCGTGCCGCATAACGAACGAATCGAGGCCACTTCAAGCTGTTCCGTCTCGTTCAAAGGACTCATGATGCCGGGAATGCGCGAAGCGAGCATGGTCTTGCCTGTGCCGGGCGGACCGGTCATCATCAGATGATGGCCTCCGGCGGCAGCCACCTCCAACGCCCATTTGGCCGCTTGCTGGCCCATCACTTCGCTCATGTCGCCGGGCGGAGGGCACATGCCCGTGGCGCCGACATCGGCGTTCACGGCATGCGTGGCTTCGGGAATCCGGTAGTCCGCATCGCCTCCCATCAGTTCGATGAGCTCTCCGACATGCCTCACGCCGATTGCCTTGACATCCGGAACGAGACGGGCCTCATCAAGGTTGGCGTAAGGCACGATGATTGTTGCGATTCCCTGCTCCCGCGCATGCAGCATGATGGGCAGCAGTCCGTTGATGGGCAATACGGTGCCGTCAAGATTCACCTCGCCAAGCACGATGGTGCCGGCCAGACAGTCATGGGCGATTGCGCCGGCCGCGCTGAGCACGCTGGCCGCGATGGCCAGATCATGCGAAGAGCCTTTCTTCGGCATGGACGCTGGGGAGAGATTGACCGTGACACGGGTTTCCGGCCATTTGAAACCACTTGCCTGGCATGCCGACTTGACCCGTTCGCGCGCCTCGGACAATGAGGTGTCGGGCAGGCCGATGATGGAGAAATAGGGAAGTCCAGGGGATACGAACGCTTGAATCTGGACGATGAAGGCTTTCAAACCGATCAGTCCTACGGAAAGGGCGCTGCCGATGGCCATCAGAACGCTCCCTCGATATGATGCAGCAAAGGTCTGTCTCCCTGCACCACGACGGTGACGACGTCAAAACGCACGCCACTGTTCGGCATGCGGTGCTCCGGCGCCGTCAGCCATTGCACGGCGGCATGGCGCAGATTGATTTGCTTGGAAGCGGTCACCGCCTCCTGAGGGGTGCCGTAGCGCATCGTACGTCTGGTTTTGACCTCGACGAAAACGATCTGGCCCATCGGATTGCGCGACACGACGTCGAGTTCGCCGTATCGGCAATGCCAGTTGCGGTCGAGCGTCCGCCACCCTTGGCTTTCCAACCATGCGGCGGCGTACTGTTCTCCCAGCTCGCCAATCTGTCGGGAACGCAGCGTGCCGTCATGCAGACGCCGCGCTAGGGAATCGAGAATCTGCTCCGGCGGCTGCGTTGGGGCCGGAACATCATGTGATGATGAATGGTTCATGGCCCTAGTCCAACAGACAGAAGCCACGCATGACAAGGCCGATAGGCTAATGTGGATAACTTACGTATCTCGGGCGTGTCGTGGATAGTCGGTGGATGAGTCGACGCTATCCACACCTATCCACAACACGATCCAAGGCCTCTGTGCGAAAAGAGTGACCGATGAACCGTCAACGACGGGTCAAAGCGGTCAATTCGTCGAGATTGAGTTCGAAGCTCACGCCTCGTTCCTCATGATTCGGCTGATACTGGGTGCTTTCCATCGCATGGCGGACGAACTCGCCGGCGATGTTCGCGGCCTCGGCCAGAGGACGGCCAGCCATCACCGCGCCGCACAGCGCCGACGCGAACGCGTCGCCGGTGCCGTGGGTCATGAACGGCAGCTTGGCATGCGCCAGCTCCTGTTTTCCGGCGACGCCCGTCGAAGCTGACGCCACATAGTTGCGGATCATGCCATCCCCTCGATCGATGCCCTTAAGCACCACGTTCTTCGCGCCGGCGGCAAGCAACGCCCCAAGAATCTCATCCACCTGCGCGTCGTCGATATCCTGGCCTGGATAGTCACGGCCCGTCAAAATGGATGCCTCGGTAAGATTCGGCATCAGCGCATCCGCGCCATCCACCAGCGTGCCCATCGCCCGACACAGCTCAGGAGTGTACGTGGCGTAGATTTCTCCGCCGTCGCCCATCACCGGATCCACCAACCGCAAGGCATGCGGATACTCCGCGTATAGGCGTTTGATGATTGCGACCTGGTCCGCGGAACCAAGAAAACCGGAATAGACGCCATCCAAATCGACGTTCTCCTGACGCCATGCGTCCAGATAGCCGTCCAGAATCTCGGTCGTATCGTGGAACGTGAATACCTCGTAGCGCGTGTGCGCGGAAAACAGCGCCGTCGGCACCGGACAAACGTCGCAGCCGGCCGCCGACAGAATCGGAATGGCCGCCGTCAGCGAACACTTGCCATAGCCGCACATATCGTGCACCGCGGCCACACGCGGAATGTATTTCGGATCACGGTCGAACAGAATCTCATCACTCATAGCAAATCCTTCTTCTGCTTGTGGGTACTGCTCAGCGGTTTAACGGTGCCCATTGACCAATTGTCTTCAAGCGGAACGCCATTTGTGGGCCGGATGCTCCGGCATCATGGCATCAGGCATGACGATTCGGCGTGTCGCAGCGGGCCGCGGCAATCGTTTTCGGCGAACGTGGAAACGGGAAACGCCAATGATCCCAACGGTTGATAAGCAGGTATAGGCAAGTGCGATAACGTTCGGCTTGCATCGCGCTCGCCGGTCGGCTTATCGTCTCTACCAACACCTGGCCACCCGCCCTACACGGCACGGCGGGTGACCCGAGACAGACAACGAACCACTTCCCCCAAAGGAGTCACACCATGGCAGAGAACAAGAACTACCGTTTCGAAACGCTGCAGCTGCACGTCGGCCAGGAGCAGGCCGATCCGGCCACCGATTCCCGCGCGGTGCCGATCTACCAGACCACCAGCTACGTCTTCCATAACTTCGACCATGCCGAGGCCCGCTTCGGTCTGGCCGACCCGGGCAACATCTACGGCCGCCTGACCAACTCCACCCAGGGCGTGTTCGAGGATCGCATCGCCGCCCTCGAAGGCGGCACCGCAGGCCTGGCCGTCGCATCCGGCGCGGCCGCCGTGGAATACGCGGTGCGCAACATCACCCAGAGCGGCGACCATATCGTCGCAGCCAAGAACGTGTACGGCGGCACCTTCAACCTGCTGCGTCACACCCTGCCGCGCGACGGTGTGAACACCACCTTCGTCTCCGCCGAGAACCCGCAGGAGTTCGAGGACGCCATCCAGGAG